>JAAGKN010000345.1_pt1 | contig 61662 bp, 59 predicted proteins | sample 6206371 | NCBI WGS metagenome assembly JAAGKN01 (sample SAMN11533720, study PRJNA540317) | gut metagenome | isolation source: fecal pellets from male and female animal of same cohort | host: Peromyscus leucopus | place: USA:CA | collected 2017 | reverse complement strand
CGCGTGGCCATCTGCGAGCAGCTCGAGGATCCGAAACTCACCAAAAAACTGGTGAAGCGCGGCATCACCGAATTGGTAACCCCGGGTGTATCTATCAACGACAATATCCTGAACCACCGCGAGAACAACTTTCTCGCGGCGGTTCATCCTTTTAAAAACAATATAGTGGGCGTAGCCTTTCTTGATATCTCCACCGGCGAATTTCTCGCCGCCGAAGGCTCTGCCGACTATGTTGATAAACTATTGGCCAACTTCGCTCCGAAGGAGGTGCTTGTGGAGCGTGGTCGCCGTCAATGGTTCGACACCACATTCACAGCTCAATATCTCACATTCGAACTCGACGACTGGGTGTTCACATTGCAGAGTGCCAACGAGCGCCTGCTCAAGCAGTTCAATACCGGCACGCTCAAAGGCTTCGGCATTCATCACATGACGGCAGCCATTATCGCTGCCGGAGCCACTCTATACTATCTCGACATCACCCAGCATACCCACACAGGCCACATCGCCTCCATTTCGCGCATCGAAGAGGAGCGATATGTGCGACTCGACAATTTCACCATACGCAACCTCGAACTCACTCAGCCTCTCGGCGATGGTGGGCGAAGCTTGTTGCAGATCATCGACCGCACACATACCCCGATGGGAGCTCGCCTGATGCGCCGCTGGCTCCTCTTCCCGCTCAAGGATGTGGAGGCTATCAATCGGCGGCTCGATGCCGTGGAATACTTTTTCCGCGCCCCGGAAGTACACACTTTCGTAGAGGAATGCCTTGAGGGTATAGGCGATATCGAACGTCTGGTCTCGAAAGTATCGGTAGGACGCGTCAATCCTCGCGAATTGCAACAATTGCGCTCAGCCTTGGAAGCCCTTGTTCCGCTTAAGCGCGTGCTCACCGACACCGATGCCAACCCCGCCGCCCGGTTGCCTGAATCGCTCCGTTCCATGGGCGAGGCCATCGACTGCTGCCGTGAGGTTGCCGCACGCATCGCATCGGAGATTCAGCCCGATGCTCCGGTGAATCCGGCCAAAGGAATGGTAATTGCCCCGGGGGTGAATGAGGAGCTCGATCATCTGCGCGATATCGCCTTCCGCGGCAAGGATTATCTGCTGCAGATTCAGTCACGCGAAAGTGCCGCCACAGGTATTCCCAGTCTGAAGATCGGCTACAATAATGTGTTTGGCTACTACATCGAAGTTACCAACACACACAAGTCGAAAGTGCCACCCGAATGGGTTCGCAAGCAAACGCTGGTAAATGCCGAGCGCTACATCACCCAGGAGCTGAAGGAATATGAAGATCAGATTCTCGGCGCCCAGGATAAGATTGCCCAGCTCGAAGCCGACCTCTATCGGCAGATTGTGGCTTATGTGGGCGAATATGCCGAGCGAATGCTCCATGATGCCTCTATTGTGGCGCGAGTGGATGCTCTGGCCTCGTTTGCCCAGATATCCAAGGAATATCGCTACAATCGCCCTGTTGTTGACGATTCGCTCATTATCGATATCACCGAGGGGCGCCATCCTGTGATCGAACGGCAACTCCCCCCCGGCGAACCTTACATCACCAATAGCGTGATGCTCGACAACAACTCCGCACAGGTGATGATGATCACCGGGCCGAATATGTCGGGTAAGTCGGCATTGCTCCGCCAGACGGCGCTCATAGTTATCCTTGCGCAGACAGGCTGCTTCGTGCCCGCGCAGAGCGCACGCATAGGTTATGTCGACAAGATATTCACTCGCGTGGGTGCCAGCGACAACATCTCGCTCGGAGAATCGACCTTTATGGTGGAGATGAACGAGGCAGCCGCCATTCTCAACAATATGAGCCAACGCTCGCTGATACTTTTCGACGAGCTCGGCCGCGGCACATCCACCTACGACGGCATATCCATAGCATGGTCCATAGTGGAGCATATCCACAATTTCGGCGACATGCACCCCAAAACACTCTTTGCCACCCACTACCATGAGCTGAACGAAATGGAGGGTAAATTCGAGCGAATAGTCAACTATAACGTATCGGTGCGCGAACTCGACGGAAAAGTGGTGTTCCTGCGCAAACTCGCACGCGGAGGCAGCGCACACAGCTTCGGCATACACGTGGCACGGCTGGCCGGTATGCCCAAAAGCATAGTGGAACGAGCCGATCAAGTGCTGCATCACCTCGAAACCGCCAATCGCTCCGACAGCACCACCGACACCGCTGCAGCCGCAGCATCAATTGATGTGCCCGACGGCATGCAACTCACTCTCTTCCAGCTCGACGACCCGGTGCTTTCGCAAGTGCGCGACGAGATACTCGACCTCGACATCAACAACCTCACCCCCATGGCTGCCCTCAACAAGCTCAACGCCATCCGCACCATCCTCACCGGCAAGTAGATTTGCCTGATATGCTATGATTCGTTAATTTTGCAGGATATTTGGCCTTTCAGTTGTTATATACAGCAAACAACACCAAATTCAAGTATTAAAATTTATGGAAACTACACGTCAAGCTAAAATAGCTCGTTTGCTCCAGAAGGAGCTCAGTGAAATATTCCGTCTGCAGACGGCCAAGATGCACGGGGTGCTGGTTTCGGTGAGCGCTGTGCGCGTGAGCCCCGACCTGAGCATTGCCCGCGTCTACCTGTCGGTGTTCCCGTCCAATCAGGCACAGACCCAGATTGAGAGCATCAACGCCCAGACCAAGACCATCCGTTATGAACTGGCCCAGCGCGTGCGCTTCCAGTTGCGCAAAACACCCGAGCTGGCTTTCTACATTGACGATTCACTCGATTATATAGCCAATATCGACAATCTGCTCAAAGAGGACGAAGTGAAATAACACCGCAGCCGAATGCTCTCGCTGAACATCGCATCACGCTATCTGCGCGCCCGCAAAAGCCACTCGGCTGTGGGGGTGATAGCTCTTGTGTCGATGCTCGGCATTGCTGTGGCCACGGCGGCTATTGTGTGCGTGTTGTCGGTGTTTAACGGCTTCGCCAATGTGGCACAAGAGCGCCTGTCGGTGTTCGACCCCGACCTGAAGATAACCGCCGCAACAGGAAAGATAATACCATCGGCCGATTCGCTGGCTCGCCGACTGTCGGCCATCGATGGTGTGGACATGGCTCTTCCCGTGGTGGAGGAGCAGGCACTTGCCGTGTACGGCTCGCGCCAGAGTGTGGTTCACCTCAAGGGTGTAACCCCTGGATTCGGCAAATTCTCACCTTTGGAATCCACCATTATCGATGGCGAATACCGCGAGACGCCCGACGACCTTGGCTCGTATGCCACACTTAGTGTCGGTTCAGCCATTTCACTGCAAGCACATCCCGGCTATTACGATTGGCTGCACATCTATGTGCCGCGGCGGGTGGGACGCATAAATCCGGCGATGCCCATGAGTGCTTTCCGCGGCGATTCGCTCATTGTGAGCGGTGTGTTTCAGCTCGACCAATCGGAATACGACACCGACCTGATTATAATCCCCATAGATATGGCGCGGCGGATGCTCGACTATGGTTCGAACGCCACAGCCATCGAACTGCGGCTCACTCCCGGCGCCGACCCTGCTACGGTGGCTGCATCAGTCAAAGAGCTTTGCGGCACCGGCATGAAGGTGGCCGACAGCATTGAGCAGCAAGCCTCAACATTCAAGATGATTGAGGTGGAAAAATGGATCACACTGATGCTGCTTGTGTTCATTCTGGTGATAGCATCGTTTAACATTGTGTCAACACTGTCGATGCTCGTGCTGGAGAAACGCGCCGACATGGCCACCCTTTCAGCCTTGGGAGCACGTCATTCGCTGCTTCGCCGTATATTCATGAACGAAGCTATGATACTCACCCTCACCGGTGGTGCGATAGGCATGGTGGTAGGTGTTTCATTAGCTCTGGCACAGCAGTGGGGAGGATTTATTAAACTTGGTGGCGACCCCACACAACTCTCCATACCGGTGTATCCGGTGAGAGTGGAGATCACCGACCTGATAGTGGTTGCACTCGCTGTGATAGCCGTAGGTGCGGTGGTAAGCCTTATTACGATGCTTATAGTCGACGCATCACGGTCAATCCGTCGCGTATCGGAATAATCACCGTTTCAAACCCGGGATATTGCGCAGCGATGTCGTTAAAGGCCATTATGCCACGCGACTGAGCATCGGAAGGAGCAGGTGTTTCGGCAATCTTGCCATCCCACAGTGTATTGTCGGCAAGTATATATCCTCCGGGATTGATACGCTGTGCCAACATCTCGAGATACTGCGGATAGAGGCGCTTGTTGGCATCGATAAACACCATATCCCATGTGCCCTCCAATCCAGGCACCACCTCAAGCGCATCACCGATAATCAGCTTGACGGTGGCCGGACGCGGATTTGACTTGAAGAGTTCAAGCAGTTCATCCTCCATCTCATCATCGATCTCCACAGTGGTAAGTTCACTTCCCACCGGCATACCCTCTGCAAGGCTCAATGCCGAATAGCCTGTGAATGTGCCCAGTTCGAGCACTCTATGCGGACGTATCATGGCCGCAAGCATCTTAAGCAAGCGCCCCTGTATATGGCCCGAACACATGCGCGGATAGAGGTGCTGCAGATGGGTGCGGCGGTAGAGCCGCTGCAATTCGGGGGGTTCAGGTTCGATGTGCCCGCGTATATAGTCGTAGAGAGCGTCGTCAATCATTTCAGCAAAGTATCGGCAGGGGTTACAGCTCCGGCAATGGCGCGGCGCATCATATCCACACATTCGGCGGGATAACGTCCCGAAGCGGTTTCGCCACATAGTAGCAGCGTGTCGGCACCCTGGCGTGTGGCCGCAGCAATGTCGGCTATTTCGGCTCGTGTAGGTCGCGGTGCTTCAATCATACTGTTGAGAAACTGAGTGGCCACAATCACCGGTTTCCCGGCCCGATGGGCGCGGTCGATAATAGCCTGCTGCACCGGAGGAATGAACTCCTGCGGAATCTCCATGCCCAGATCGCCTCGGGCCACAAGTATACCATCGGCCTCGCGGAGTATGTGGCTGAAATTATCCAGAGCCATGCGGCACTCAATCTTGGCGTAGAGCGCCACATTCACGCCACCCGCCTCGCGTAGTATGCTGCGCACCAGGCGCACATCGTCGGCAGAGCGCACAAACGAGTGTGCCACCATATCTATGCCGAGCTGCGCAGCCATACGCAAGTTCACTGCATCGCGCTCCGTCACCGCCGGAAGCGCAGAGATATCCACGCCCGGCAGATTCACACTCTTGCGCGAGCCGAGCGTTGCGCTGTTCACGGCCACTGCCACAGCTCCATGACCGGTGTCGGGTTCCACCACTTCAAGGTCGATTGCACCATCGTCGATAAAGAGGTGATGTCCCGGCTGAAGCAATCCTTGCGGGCAGTAACTCAGAGCAATTGTATCGGTGGTGGTGGGCTCGTCGGGGTTGCCAGTGATCCGTATACGCCTGCCGCAAGTTATAGGCAGCGATTCGCATCCGCTGTCGAGCGCGGTGGTGCGTATCTCGGGGCCCTTGGTGTCCATGAGTATGGCCGTGGCGCGACGCACCTGGCGTATCTCACCCACCATACGGGCAAATGTATCGGGCGACACATGAGCCGAATTCACACGCACCTGTGTGGCTCCGGCGCCAAAAAGCGAATTGAGAAAATCGGGCTCGCAGCGGTTGTCGGCCACCGTGGCCATTATTTCGGGTAGTTTTGTATTGTTCATATGTTGAGAATCGCTTCAACGGCAAGTCGATAACTGTCGGCACCAAATCCGGCTATTGTGCCGCGGCAAGCAGCAGCAATAAGCGAGGTGTGGCGTATAGGTTCGCGAGCGGCTACATTGCTCAGATGCACCTCCACCACCGGAATGTCGATGGCCCGGATGGCATCGGCTATAGCCAGTGAGGTATGGGTATATGCTCCGGCATTGAGCACAATGCCGATAGGGCGTTCGTCGCCCGATTGCAGGAAAGCCTCGTGGAGCATGTCGATTATCGCACCCTCGTGGTTCGATTGCTTATAACTGATTGTCAACCCGGAGTAGCTGTTGCGCAATCCGTCGACAATATCCTCGGCCGTAGCCGAGCCGTAAATTTCAGGCTCGCGCATGCCAAGGAGGTTGAGATTGGGGCCGTTGATTATTAATATTCTTTTCATTTCAAAATTGGAGTGCCAGACCGGCTACAGCAATGTGCGAGAGGATGATCATCCCCACCAATATCCATGCCACAGTGCGGCGCTCGGGATAGCAGATGTAGGCAAACAGAGCTGCGATAATTATATAGAAGGGATAGATTTTCAGCAGCGTGGTGAGCTCGCTGAATTCAGGAGGACATAGAGTCATGACATAATATGCCGAGGCTCCGGGAAGCACCAGCAACACCAGAAGCACTATGAACCATGCGGGAACCGGGCCGCGGCGGAAGTTTTCGCTCATGATCCTCCCTCCTTTCCTGCCTTGGCGGCAGCTTTTTCAGCGCGGTAAGCCTTTACAGTTTCAGCCATGCCCGCTTCGAGTGAGAATCGTGGTGCGAAGCCAAAATCGCGCACGGCGTCACTTATATCGCAGGTCCAGTTACGCTGCTTCATGATATTGTATTTATCGGAGTTGAGCGTTGAGGCCTGCATGCGTGCCACAGCTATCTTCTCGGCCACAACCGACACCATTTTCAATCCCCACAGAGGCACTCTCACCGGTATGGCCCACGATTTGCCCAGAGCGCGGAGCACAATGCCCCGGAATTCCTTCTGGGTGTAAGCCTTTGGCTCGGAGATGATATACTTTTTATGCTCCACCGCTCCCGGTGCGCTCTCCAGGGCATCGAATATCGCTGCGGCAAGATCCTCCACATATATGAACGTGAGCATCTGCCGGCGGAATCCCACGCCGAAATCCCATCCGCTGTCGATACTCTTCACCATCATCAGATAATCCTGCTCATGCGGGCCATACACACCTGTGGGGCGGAAAATTATCCATGGGAAATTTTCGATGGTCTGCAGATGAGTCTCAGCCTTGATTTTCGACACTCCATAGCGGGTGTTGGGGTGAGGTATCATCGATGAATTCAGCGGCGTGTAATGGCGTTCGTCGCCCGGACCGATAGCACTCAAGCTACTCATATACAGGAAGCGCTCCGGCACCAATTCAGCCGAACGCAATGCCTCGGTAAAATTGCAGAGATAGCGGTAGTTGATGCGATTGAAGTCCATGAAGTTCACACACTTGGTGGCACCCAGATTATATACTATCCAATCCCATCCACCTTCTGGAGCCTGCTCCTTGAGCGCATCGGCGAGCGGAGCGGCCTCTTCGTAATCGAGCGTCACAAAGTGCAGCCGCTCGTCGGTGAGAAAGCGGCGCGAAGTTGATTCGCGCACACCGCACCACACACTGTGGCCACGGCGCAATGCCTCGGCGGCGATAAATCCGCCAATGAATCCGCCGGCGCCTACGATGAGCACCTTGCGTGGTTTGCTATTCGAGTCCATACTCTTTAAGTTTACGGTATAGGGTTCGCTCCGATATGTTCAACTCCTTGGCCACCGCCTTGCGCAGTCCGCCATGCTTTTCGAGCGAACGCTCAATCATTGTTTTCTCAGCCTCGCCGAGGGTCATCACCGGCATTTGCGGCATGGATGGTTCCACAACCTCCGCTTCCACATTCACCGGATCAGCCGGCGCTTCATGCACCGGAGCAAGCATCGGTTTATAATCCATCTTATAATCTACGGGCGAACCGGAGCGGAGCGAGTCGACCACGGCGCGAAGCGAATCGAGTTCGTTGCGCAACCTGAACACCATATTGAACAGCACCTCACGCTCCTCCTCATAGGCATGCGGCGAATGCACCTTGCCGTTCAGAGCCGGGGCATAGATCATTGAATTTGCCGGCAGATACGATTCGAGCGTTTCGGCCGATATGCTGTTTCCGGCCTCGAAGAGGCACACCTGCTCCACTATATTCTTTAGCTGGCGCACATTGCCGGGCCAACGATAGCGTTCGAGCGCATCCATAGCCTCGGGGGTGAATTCAATCGGAGGCATGCGGTATTTCTCGGCGAAATCCGCCACAAACTTGCGCGCCAACAGCGTGATGTCGCGACCACGATCGCGCAAAGGCGGCACATCGATGCCAACGGTCGAAAGTCGGTAATAGAGATCCTCGCGGAATTTCCCCTCTTCGATAGCTTTGGGTATGTTCACATTTGTGGCGGCAACAATGCGCACATTGGTTTTCTGCACCGTGCTTGAGCCAACTTTCATGAACTCACCGGTTTCGAGCACACGTAACAGTCGGGCCTGGGTGGAGAGGGGGAGTTCACCCACCTCATCGAGGAATATTGTGCCGCCATCGGCCTCCTCAAAGTAACCCTTGCGAGTGGCTATAGCTCCGGTGAAGGCCCCTTTTTCATGACCGAAGAGTTCGGAATCAATGGTTCCTTCCGGAATGGCACCGCAGTTTACGGCTATATATTTGCTATGCTTGCGGGCACTGAATGCATGTATTATGCGCGGGAAGTATTCCTTACCCGTACCGCTCTCGCCCGTTACGAGTACCGAGAGATCGATTGGTGCCACCTGTATGGCACGCTGTAGTCCGGTGATGAGTTGCGGGGAATTTCCCACAATGCCGTAGCGTAATTTAGCCTGCTGTACTTCAGGCGATATATCGGGAATATTTACCATGAACGCATTGAGTAAGTTTTTGCCTTGAGGAATGCACACAGCTCCTCGGGAGTGGCGCTATGCTGCGTCTGCTCCTCCACCGTAATAGGCCGGCCAATGGATATGTGCATCTCCTTACCGTTTTTATTAAACACTTCGGCCGGCAGACGCAACGTGCGCAATTGCCAGCTCACCAAGCCAAGAAAATTGAACCATGCCGAGTTGCCCCCATGAAAGTAGATGGGGATTACCGGCACCTGTAATTGCTTGATAAGGCGGCCTATGTTAGGTTGCCAGTCGCGATCCTCAAGCTGCATGTGCCGGTTGAGCTTCGACACTGCTCCGGCAGGGAAAAAGCCGAGCGGCTCGCCCGAGCGTATCTGCATTATTGCCTCTTTTATGCCATTCATCGACACGGCGCGCTTCTTTGGGTCGTCGCTGGCCAGCGCATCAACGGCAATGAAATTGGGGCGCATGGCTGTGATAAGGTTGAGCGTCATGTTCACCATCACCTTGAACTTGGGCCGGCGCATACCTATAAGATCGATGAGCACGATGCCATCGAGCGCACCATACGCATGATTGCTCACGGTGATAAACGGACCCTCCGGCAGATTATCGAGAATCTCGCGGTTGTCGATACGCAACTTCAGCTGCAACTCCTCCACCACATCGTGGCAGAACTGCGGCCCGGGATGGTTGCAATGGCGCGAATGTATGGCATTCACTTTGTCGATTGACAAAAACTTCATCACACCTTCCACCAGACGGCGTTTTCCGGCAAGGGCGGGCACCATCCCGATTATATCTTCATATGTGAGCACTTCGGGACGCACACAGGCTTTATCAGTATTTGTTGGCGTAGTCATTTCACAAAGTTAGCACTTTTTTGCGAAAAAAACTGCGAAAAGTTTCACAAGATTATTTGGCAGTTTCGCACAAAGGTGCTAAATTTGCACCCAAACAGGGCGAATACCAGAGTGGCCAAATGGGGCAGACTGTAAATCTGCTGGTTTTTACCTTCGGTGGTTCGAATCCATCTTCGCCCACACCATGAATCCCCATCTGAACATTATCGATAAATTCGATATCAACGCCGTTGTAGCCGAGGTGAAACCCCTCGGTGAGGGCTTGATCAACGACACCTTCATTGTACGCACAGAAGGTGACGCTCCCGACTATGTACTCCAGCGTGTTAACCACCATGTATTTACCGATGTGGCCGGTCTGCAGCATAACATCGAAGCTGTGACACGTCATATCCGTGCCAAACTCGAAGCTGCCGGAACGCCCGACATCGACCGCCGTGTGCTCCGCTTCATACAGCGAAAAGATGCACCGCTCACCTACTGGTATGATGCCGATAACGATTCGTATTGGCGTATGATGGTGTTCATTCCACGCACACGCACCTTCTCGGCCGTCACACCCGACTCGGCACGCGATGCCGGACGCGCATTCGGCAACTTCCAGCGTATGCTCGTGGATATTCCCGACACTTTGGTTGAAACCATTCCCGATTTCCACAACATGGAATTGCGCCTGCGCCAATTCCGCGAAGCTATTGATGCAAACCGCGCCGGACGCCTCGATGAGGTGCGACCGATGGTCGACGACCTCTTGCGCCGAGCCGACGACATGTGCCTCGCCGAGCAGTTGCACCGACAAGGGAAACTCCCCAAGCGCATTTGCCACTGCGACACCAAGGTGAACAACATGCTCTTTGATGAGGATGGCAACGTGCTGTGTGTGATCGACCTCGACACCGTGATGCCTTCGTATGTGTTCAGCGACTTCGGCGACTTCATGCGCACCGGTGCAAACACCGGCCTGGAGGATGACACCAACTTGGAGAATGTGACCATGAGTCTCGATATTTTCCGCGCTTTCACCGAAGGATACCTCTCCGAGGCCAAAGCATTCCTCACCCCGGTAGAAATTGAAAATCTGCCATATGCCGCACGTTTATTCCCTTACATGCAGGCTGTACGCTTCCTCACCGACTATCTCAACGGCGATACCTACTACAAGATCCAATATCCCGAGCATAACCTCGTGAGAACACGATCGCAGGTGAAACTGCTGGAGAGCGCCGAGGCTCAAGCGCCGGCCATGCAGCAAATCATCTCCGAACTTTGCAAATAAAATATACTCACATAATAAACTGTATTGTGCTGGCCATGATGCTCATGGTCGGCACTTTCACTGCTTACGCGGCTGCTCCGCTCGCCGGAGCCGACCGCAGCGACATATATCTGCCCCTGCTTGAAGGAAAACGCATCGGGCTTTTGTCGAACCACACAGGCGTAGTGGCCGACGGACGCCATACGCTCGATGTGATGCGCTCGCTCGGACTCGATGTTGAGGTGATTTTCTCGCCCGAGCATGGTTTCCGCGGCACTGCCGATGCCGGTGAGAAGGTGAATAGCTCCACAGATGCCGCCACAGGGCTTCCAATTGTGTCGCTCTATGGCAAGGGAGCTCTCGATAAAGCCCGCGCAGCCATTGCTGATGTGGATGTGGTGGTGTGCGACCTCCAGGATGTGGGCACCCGCTTCTACACCTACTACATCACCATGATGCAGCTGATGAAAATTGCTGCCGACAACAACAAGGAGTTCGTAGTACTTGATCGCCCGAATCCGAATGGCATGTATGTAGATGGCCCGATACTTCAGCGCAGCCTCTATTCAGGCGTGGGCAAACTCCCCATTCCGGTGGTGCACGGCATGACTCTTGGCGAACTCGCCCGCATGATTGTGGGGGAGAAATGGCTCGGCTCCAATGTTTCCGATCTGCAACTGTCGGTGGTGCCATGCAAGAATTATAGCCATTCAATGACGGTGGAACTGCCCGTGGCTCCATCGCCCAATCTCAAAAGCGCACAGGCTATTGCTCTGTATCCGTCGCTCTGCTACTTCGAGGGCACTCCGGTGAGCTTAGGTAGAGGCACAGCCAATCCGTTCACGGTGTATGGCCATCCCGCTTTCGCTAAAACTCCGGGCTTCACCTACCGCTTCACACCTCGCTCTATGCCGGGTGCTAAAACTCCGCCGCTGATGAACACCGCATGCTACGGCGAAGACCTCAACGGCATATCCATCGATTCGATACATGCCCGCGGAGTCGACCTGTCGTACGTAATCAAAGCTTATAAAACATATATCAAATCCGGATACAAGAAGCCTTTCTTCACTCCGTTTTTCGATAATCTCATGGGCGATGCCTCGGTGCGACGCCGCATTGAGGCCGGCGAGTCGGCCGAGCAAATACGCCGCTCATGGCAACCGGCTGTTGATGCATTCAGAGCCAAGCGTGCCAAATATCTGCTTTATCCCTGATGCTTAATCTGTTCAGACTATGACACCAACCGTTATCATACTTATTATAGCCGGATACTTCGCTCTGCTATTGGGGGTATCTCGATATGCTTCACGTAATTCAGGTGGTTCGACGTTCTTCACCGGCGGACGACGCATGCCCTGGGGCGTGGTGGCTTTTGCCACCCTTGGTGCGGCAATCTCGGGCGTAACGTTCATATCGGTGCCCGGCATGGTAGCGGCAAAGGGCTACAGCTATCTGCAGATGATTCTCGGTTTTGTGGCCGGATATGCTATAATAGGTTGTGTGCTGCTGCCACTTTACTATAAGCGCAACCTGGTGTCGATCTACGGCTATCTGCAGGAGCGTTTCGGGCGTCCGGTGTACAAGACCGGTGCTTTATTCTTTTTCATATCCAAGTTGCTCGGTGCCGGCGTGCGGTTCTATGTGGTATGCGCCGTGTTGCAACTGTTGGTGTTCGCTCCGCTCGGCGTACCGTTTGCCGTAAATGTAGCGGTAACAGTGGCTCTGATCTGGCTCTATACCATGAGCGCGGGGGTGAAAGCCGTGATTTTCACCGACTTGCTTAAGAGCTTCTGCCTCATTGCGTCGGTAGTGCTATCCATCTGGTTCATAGCTCGCGAATTAGGGTTAGGATTTGGCGACACTATAGCTGCCGTAACAGCCCACGAGGGTTCGCACATATTTTTCTTCGATAATCCGATGGAGGCCACATACTTCTGGAAGCAGTTTATTGCGGGCGTTTTCATGGCTATAGCCATGAACGGACTCGACCAAGATATGATGCAGCGGCATCTGGCGTGCCGCGACTGGCATGCTTCGCGCAAAAACATGATTACGAGTGCTGTGATGCAAGTGCCCGTGATTGCCCTGTTTCTGATGCTCGGCACCATGCTCCTGCTATATGTGGAGCATACTTCTATGGCGATGCCCGAAAAGAGCGATGAACTCTTCGGTGCCGTGGCTACCTCTCCGCTGATGCCTCCGGTGTTGGGAGCGCTGTTTGTGGTCGGACTCGTATCGGCAGCCTATTCGGCAGCAGCTTCAGCGCTCACTTCGCTCACCACGTCGTTTACCATAGATATTTTGGAAACCGACATCGAATCGGCCGATACTGCAGCCGTGAGGCGAACGCGCCAGCGGGTGCACATAGCTATGTCGGTGGCTTTGGCCGCGGTGATCATAGCGTTTTTCTATCTCAACAACGACGATGCTATCAGTGCCGTTTACACTCTTGCATCCTACACCTATGGACCTCTGCTGGGGCTGTTTGCCTTCGGCTTGCTCTGCGCATGGCGTCCGGGAGCAATAATTGCTTCGGCCGTGTGTGTGGCTGCGCCGGTGTTGTCGTACGCTGTGGTGAAATGGCTCGAAGGGCACGGCTATCACACCGGCTTTGAGCTGCTTCTGATAAATGCTGCCATCACCATGGCCGGACTCGCCATCAGCGCTCTGGCCAAGGCTTTGTATACCAAACCTCTTATCCCTGAAAACAATGGCTAAGGATCTTTTCAACCGCTATGTGTGGATTGTCGACACCATACGCCGACACAACACTATCACCCGGAGCGAACTCAACGATCGCTGGAAGCGGTCGCCATTCAGCAATGGTGAGGCTCTGCCACGCCGCACATTCTATAATTACCGCAATGCCATTGAGGAGATTTTCGGCATTCGCATTCAGTTCAACCCCACCACTTACGAATACTCCATCGAGAACGATGACCACTCCGACGACCGCACTACCAACGTTACCGACTGGATTCTGAACTCCGCCTCGATGAGCAATGTGATGGCGGATATGTCGGCCATTGCCGATAAGGTGTTTCTTGAAGATGTGCCATCAGCCCGACTCTACCTCGCACCTATTCTTCAGGCGCTGCGCGAATGCCACACGGTGCGATTCAGTTATCACCCCTACACACGCAGCCTCCCCACTCCCGGCGTTGAGGTACAGCCTTATTTTATCAAGATTTTCCGCCAGCGATGGTATCTCACCGGATTGAATTTGGCCGACAACCGCATTAAAACCTATGCGCTCGACCGCATGAGTGAGGTGAATATCAGCACCGACACGTTTACCCCTCCGGAGTATTTCGATGCAGCCGATTTCGTGCGCGATTCCTTCGGCATTGTGTTCAGCCACGGGCCGGTGCATAGAGTGGTACTAAAGGTGGATTCGCGCCGTGCAAAATATCTGCGTGCGCTGCCGCTCCACCATTCGCAGGATGAAGCCATACACGATGATTTCTCTATTTTCTCTTATCAACTGCGCCTCACGCCCGACTTTGTACAGGAAATTCTCTCCTACGGGCCGGAACTTACAGTGCTCGAGCCACCCGAACTGAAAGCTATGATTGTTAAATCACTCACCGAATCACTTAACAACTACAACAACTTATGAGAATTGACATACTCACCGTACTTCCCGAAATGATTGAAGGTCCGTTGAACTGCTCCATACTAAAACGGGCTCAAGACAAGGGGCTTGCCACTATAAAGGTGCATAATCTGCGCGATTTCTCCACCAACAAGCATCGCAAGGTCGACGACTATCCGTTTGGCGGGGAAGCGGGCATGGTTATGACAATCGACCCCGTGTATCGTGCAATTGAGATGCTGAAGGCTGAGCGCGACTACGATGAGGTGATATTCACCTCGCCGGATGGCGAAACCTTAAACCAGCCCATGGCTAATTCGCTGTCGCTACTCAACAATGTGATTATACTCTGCGGCCACTACAAAGGGGTGGATTGGCGCATTCGTGAGCATCTGGTGACGCGTGAGATTTCTATTGGCGATTATGTGCTCACAGGCGGTGAGATGCCTGCCGTAGTGATTGCCGATGCCATGGTGCGACTCATTCCCGGTGTGATCGGCGATGAGCAGAGTGCGCTATCCGACTCTTTTCAGGACAATCTGTTAGCACCCCCGGTATACACCCGCCCCGCCGACTATAATGGCTGGCGTGTGCCCGACATCCTCCTCTCGGGCCACCAGGCCCGCATCGACGAATGGCGCTACGAGCAGGCTCTGGCACGCACCCGTGCCCTTCGTCCCGACCTCCTCAACGAGTAACAAACCCTAATTACACCTTCCGACAAACCGGCTCCGCTGAATGCCGTCAGAGGGATTGATGGATGGTGACTCCGGCAGGGGTGACGCTGAGAATGGTTTCGGCACCTTCAATAATAGGTATATTGTGGTCGACGTGCCCGATCGGGGCGTTGAAGGCCACCGGGAAGGTGTATCGAGCCGTTATACGCGCTATCATCTCCTCCATGGATTCGTGGTTCACATCCTTGCCGTAGTCGGTGAATTGGCCCACAACAAGCCCGCGCAGCTTTGCCAGGCGTCCGCTCAGATGCAGTTGGTAGAGCTGACGCTCTACTTTATACACCGGCTCGGCAATATCCTCTATGAAGAGGATGCTGTCGGGACGGATAATATCGTAAGTGGTATCGATCAATCCGGCTATCACTGCAAGGTTACCACCGAACATAGGACCTTGGGCTGTGCCGCAGCGGTTGAATTCCGAAGCCGGAAACTCTATTTCGGGCACCTCGCCGCGGAGTATGGAGAAGAGTGCCTGCGAGTCGCTGTCCTCACCACCATACTTCGACAGATGCTTAGCCATCGATGCATGCAACGAATGAATGCCATGAGTCGACATAAGCCCATGCAGAGCCGAAATATCGCTGAAACCAATCAACCACTTCGCATTGTCGCGCAGCGGCAATTTATTCAATTCATCAAGAATATGCACCGCTCCATACCCCCCGCGCGAACAGAGTATGGCTTTCACCCCGGGGTCGAGCAAGGCCTCACGAAGATCAGCGAACCGCTCTTCTGGCGAACCGCTGAATGTGCCATATTCGCCCAAAGCATGCTGTGAGATGGTGGTATCCCAGCCTAAGTCGGTGAGAACCTGCGCTGCATTCTCCACAAATTCTTTTTTCACACGCCCCGATGGGGATACTATAGCTATAAGGTCGCCCGGCTGAAGCGGAGCAGGGGTGATGAATTGTATGGTATCTGTCATGATTTACGAAACGGTTACTTCTATGCCTTCGCGGCGTATACAGTCGGCTATCTGCTCCATGCGCTCACGCGAAATTTTAATGAGCGATGAGGCGGGTGTCTTGCGGTCGAGCGAATAAAGCATCACCGAACGTGGCTTTATCACCCTGTAAGCCTCCATCAAGGCGGCAATCTCCTCGGGGGTGGTATTATCGAAATGCTCGCCATTCCATTCACCGCTCACAAGCATGGTCTGCACTATGCACTGACCCGAAAAAGCACTTAGTAGCTCCACCACCTTAGCCACGGTGAATTGCGGCGAATTAGGGCGGTCGATGGCACGCATGGTTCGCTCCACAGCCGAATCGAGCTTAAGTATATTGTTGTCCACACGCATCAGTGCCTCGCAAACGTCAGGTTTATAGAGCATGGTGGAGTTGCTGAGCACGCTTATCTTTACCTGCGGATAATAATGGTTGCGCAACTCGATGGTGTCATCCACAATTCCGGCAAATTCGGGATGCATGGTCGGTTCGCCGTTGCCCGAGAAGGTGATCACATCCAGGCGCTCTCCATTCTGCTTCATGGTGCGCAATTTATTGTCGAGCTGATCACGCACCTGCCCGCGAGTGGGAAAGCCGGATGTGCCGGGGCCCTGCGCGTTGAATCCGGCCTCACAATATAGGCAATCAAACGAACATATCTTGCCATCGACGGGCGAGAGATTCACACCCAACGACGCGCCGAGCCTGCGTGAATGAATAGGCCCGAATATGGTGCTGTGAAACAATACGGTCTGCATCAGAAATCGTAAAGGTGGAATATCTGCTCCATCGGTTGCCATTTCTCCGAACTGGTGGCACCCTTTTTGGCATTCTGGAACACCGACATATAATCCTCCCACTCCTGCTGTCTAGGCAGGGTGGCAAGACGGTCGAAGGCTGCATCGAGGTCGAGATCGGCAGGGGTTTCAAGTATCATCACTGCACGGTTGCCAAGGAGCCATAATTCCATCTCCAAGATGCCCACTTCCTTGATTCCCTTCACAATTTCGGGCCACACGCCCTCCTTGCTGTGACGGAAACGGTATTCCTTTATAAGCTCTTCGCTCAGGTTGAGGTCGAGCATGCGGCAATAGCGCTTTATATCTTTGCTCATAATCTTTATCTTTATTATTTACCCGGACGGGGTTGTTTATTGGGTTCGGGTGAACGGTAACGGGCAGCATCCTCATAGAGCTGATGAACATCTACGGTACCCTTTTCGGCCTGGCGCGTCAGGCAACGTTGGTTCGACTTCTCGGTTGATGTGCCGTAGCTGCTCCACAGCAGATCCATAGCCTTGTTTGCATCGGCGTTGGTGCATCGTCCGGGAGTGGCGAAATAGCTGTTTGATGCCATTGCCTGAATGTCGCCGGCTGCCATGGCGTCGAACAACGCGCGGCCATAATCGGTGGTGAGCGAGTCGCGGCTCCACTTCACTGAGTTGTTTAGGTATGCATCGTCGGCTCCGCCCGTTGCATTCGCAACTGCCACAACAGGCGCGGCGGCGGTATCGGGCTGAACAACCGGTGCCATCACTGTTGTATCCGGATTGGCTACCATTGCGGCAGTGCTGTCGGCAGGTGCGGCTTTTTCATCATCGCCCGAGAATTTAAGCACATTCCACGACGGGAAGAAGAAGTATACGGCGCAACCTATGGCTACGGCAAGCAAAATGAATCCGCATATATAGCCTACTAAGTTAGAGCGGCGCCGCTCGTTGCGTATCCGCCCGTTGGCCTCGCCTGCCGGATCGTGATGCTGCGGCTGTGCCGGCTCTACAGTGGCTGTAGGTGTGGCGTTGACAATTTTGGGTGACACGGGCTTGCTTGCCGCACGTACATCCACATTGTATATCTCGCCCCGGCCGGGTGCTGTGAGCCGGTGTGCCCGGAAGCCGTGGAAATTTCCCGAATGCAGCTGGCTGTACTCGGGTGTGTTCTTCTCAAGCATCATGGCCAGTTCAAACACTCGGCCCTCGCCGAAGTCGAGTCGCAGTGTAATACCCTGCTCCACAGGCTTGAGTATGGTTTCTATCGAGGTGCCCACGGTGAGTTCTTCGGGAGTGCGCTCTATCTTCATTGTCTCGAAGTTGGTCGACGACACCATTATCGTGATCGGCTGACCGGTGGAGAGTTCCTGCTCGGTGATTTCGATAAATGGCTCGACGGTGCTTACCTGGCGACCGTTGATGGTTACGGTGTAACCGGCCACGTTTCCACCCTTGGCCGACTTCACCGTAATCGGTATGCGGCGCACAAAATTAAGGCGGCACTCTTTGCTGCTCTTCACCTTCATCACCGCACCCTCGTAGGTAACATACATCGACGGGCGCCCCACAATCACCGATTCGCGCAAGGGCGAAAATCCCTCTTTGTTATAGGTTAGCATCACGCGGTCGCCGGCCGAAGCTGCATGGCGCGATACCTCCACACCTTCGGGTGCCTCGATGGTGAATATGTTTTTTATCGGTTTGGTGATGTGCTGCAGTGTCACACCGGGGGTGAGTGAGGTGGTGGCGGCTACATATATCACACGGCTATACTTGGCATATTCCTCCTGACGCAAGAAAGTGAAATAACTCTCCAACTCCGACACCGATACAAATGTGCGGTAACAATCCGGTGCGTCATCATGAAACTGCAATGTAGGCTCGATCCGCCATGAATCGAAAGATACGGGTGATTCCGGCACTCCTGCGGCGGCAAGCACCTCCTCCACAGCGGCGTCGGTGGTCTGCTTCTCTTCCACAAGTTTTTTACGCAAGCCGGTGAGCGCCTTCACAACCTGGCGTCCGGTGAGCCCACACCCTTTTTTCACTCCAAGTGTGATCATGTAATACCCCTTGCGTGTGGCAAACGGATTGCGGAATATCAGTGCTATAAGGTTCTCATCGCGTGTGGTCCACTGCACATAGCATTCGCGCGCGTTAAGAAAATAATCAAATATCTTTCCCGGAACAGGCAGGTATGATTCCGGAGTGTCTGATATCTTATCGTAGGTAAGAAGGGTTGTCAGCGAGCTGTCGTTCTGCTCGGTCAAAACAACCCTCATATATTCATATATGGCCATTTCGCTTTTTCTCTTCAGTGACATTCATAATAGCTTTATTGCTATTAAAATGCAAAATTACTGTTTTAATAGCTAAATCAATGCCATATGGTCAAATTATTTTTTAGAGCATGTTGAGAGCGCGGAGCTGTTCGAGCATCTCCATGCGCGACAGGCGGCGTGTGGCGGCAAGACGCTCGGCAAAGTCGTGCGCTACCGACTGCACCCCTCGATGTGCAAACACACGCTGGAGATAACTGTAGTTTTTCTCAAACATATGGCTTATCTCATCGCGCTCGAGCGCACAGGAGTCGGTGCCCTCGCTTATCATCAGCGAGCGCAGGTCGTCGATAGTGCCTCGGTCGAGCGAGTTTCCCTCCAGCACCATACGGCGGCAGAGAATGTTGCCTAACGACACCCCCATGGCTATATTGAAATTGCGCACTATAATTTTCCATGAATCGGAAGCCGACATCCGCGGATTACCCGAATAATAATAATCGTGGGTATACTCCATCATCTCGGTAGGCTCGGCATCGAGATTAACTCCCATCACCATCTCGTCGGCATCGAGAAGCACCACCGTAATAGCCATGCCGGTGGCTCCGTAACATTTGTCGTTATCGTTTTTATAGCTCAGTTTCATTAATGCTTTGTTTTATCGTTTATAACAAACCAAATATACTTCCGGTTAATCCACAACAAGAATTTTAGCCACCGCTCCGGAGGTTGATACCCCCTCACCGCCTACCGATGCAAACACATAGTAAACGCCCGTAGGCACCCGTCGGCCGGCAGAATTGCAGGCATCCCACACAGCCATGCCACCTTCAGCCCGCGTTTCGACGAGCAAGCGTCCGGAAGCATCGCATATCTTCACCAATGCGCCATCCATCAATCCGCGTATTGTAACCGGACCACTATACTCAGGACGCACAGGGTTGGGATAGGCATATATATCATCGAAATTATCCATGGCCGGAGAGGCATAGCCTCCATACTCATACAAACCTTCGGCTGTGCCTACAAACACCGAGTTGCTGTATCTGTCGGCATACACGCAGTTCACCTTCATTGATGGCAGCGGCGAATTGTCGGGGGTATAGTGCTCCAATATCTCATTACCCGACGGACTCACCAGATATAGACCCGAGGCAGCCGTAGCAAGCCATTTACGGTTGGCATTATCCACCGATATATCATATATCACATCGCTGCCAAGCAGATAGTCGGCCGAATTGGTGCCATCGTTGCGCGGCACTTTTATGCGGTTCACTGTCATGGCGGAGTTTGTGGCGTTGTTCGGATTTGCTATCTCAATCACACCCATCGTTGAACCGAGCCACACATGCCCGTCGGCATCCTCAGCCACAGCGGTGAATCGCGAGGGGGTGTATGCCTTGCCGTCCTGATCGGTGAACGATGTCCACACATGCATCTTGTCGTCGGAGAAATCGCCGTAGGTGCCGCGGGTGTCGATAGCCACCACACCCGACGGCATTCGGGTGTCAAACACAAATATCATGTTCGATTTCTTGCATATCAATATGTGAGAGTCCTTGGTGCCGCGGAATGTGGGAGCGTTCACGCTTTTCCAATCCGACTTCTTCACTGCCGATGGTTTCTGGCGACGCTTTTCAGCCGGGAGCATCACTATGGAGCCGTTGGCAGCCGCCTTGGGGAGCGAATGGGTCATCCACAGATTCCCCTCTTTGTCGATTGCCACATCAAACACGCGGTAACCATATGTATAATCCACCGGTGAATTATGCTGGTCGTATCTACCCTCAAGCTTGCCGTTCTTTATTTTGAACACACCCTCCGAGGCCGTGGCCAGATAATATGTCGACGGATCGTCGGGATCCTCCACCAGTCTGGTGGTCGACAACGGCTGTTTCACTCCTAAGCTGTTCTGGCGATTTATGGCATCTTCCCATTCGGCCTCATAGCCGTAAAGAGCCACATCGGAGATGTTGCCATCGGTATCCATGCATGCCGTTTGCTGAGGATTATTCAAACCTTCCTCCACATTGTAACGGTAATTGGATATTGCCTGAATGGTAAAATATATACGATCGCCATTGGCCGAGGGTATGATCCAGCTCACATGCTTTATGGGCATTGAGGCCGGAATATATTTTTGCGACAATACAGCCGATTTTTTCAAATCGTAATGTCCCAACCCGATATGATCGAGAGCCCACACATCTGAACCACTCCCCTTGCCTACACCGAATATGTTGCCGGAGAGGTAGGCCGGAATAGCAGCCACATCGTTTACGCGTCCGAGTTCATCGAAACTCATTAACTGCGTTGATGCGGCATCGGTGATATACAGCATGCCATCGGCACCACGTACCGGACGCGGGGCTTCCGACATCTGCTCATTATCGTAGCGCGCACGCAATTCGCCGGTGAGCGAATTCACTACAAACGAGGATAGATTGAGGTGGCTGTCGATCGACGATTGACGGCGCACCACCATCGTTGAATCGTTCACGCGGGTGAGATCGATGATATTGTTCCAATCAATCAATTTGCTGAAGTTGCCAAACGATTTTATATCGCCGCCATAAGCAATGGTATGGATAGCATTATCAGTGCTGATGGCCACATGATTTTTGAGTGCGGCCACACCATTCACCTTAGTGTTGTATATGCCGGCACGCACCACGCAATGCTTCACATCGTCGTATTCCACGAGGCCGAAGTCGGTGGCTATGTATATACGTCCGGGAGCGAAGTCAACGCCGGTAATCTCCTTTGTTGATTCAAGCGATGAATCGCGTATGTCGGATATATTCACCCGGTGCCCGTCGTCGTACAGCAGGTCTATATTTCCCGTGTCGTATGCCACAAGCAGATATTTACCCGCCGGATTGTAAAATATGCGACGTATGTTGAAATCGGTAATGTTATTCGAAGCCAGGTAGGATTCGGTTTCATCGTTTGCGGTATCGTAGCTGAACAGCGAACCGCCGGAGAGGTAATATATCTTTGCGGGTGTGCACACCACATCGATGGCAGGAGTGGTGAACGAGGGGTAGTGAACCCACTGGCCGGTAGCCACCGATGCCCGGAGTGAATGCATACTGCCGGCCATCAGCATAAGAGCGGTGGCCGCAAGAAGAGATTTAATTTTATTAATCATTATTATTCAACCATTCAATGAGTTTACGCACAGCACGACCGCGATGGCTTATGGCATTTTTTTCGGCACTGCTCATCTGTGCGAAGGTGCCGGTGGCTTCGTCGGGATGAAACACGGGATCGTAACCGAAGCCGCTGTCGCCTGCCGGAGCTGTAGTGATCGTGCCATCTACCCTACCCTCAAAAAGCCGTATCCCCTCACCTTTCCGCACCAGTGCAATCACCGTAAGGAAATGCGCCTTGCGATCGGTAACACCTTCGAGATTGGCCAGCAGTTTGCGCATATTGGCCTGCGAATCGTGCCCCTCGGCCGATGCATAGCGCGCCGAGTATACTCCCGGCTCGCCGTTGAGCGCATCGACGAGCAGACCGGTGTCGTCGGCAAAGCAATCCTTGCCATATTTATCGTGTACGTACTGCGCCTTCATCATGGCGTTTCCGGCAATGGTGGGCGCTGTTTCAGGTATGTCGTCGTGGCAGCCGATATCGGCAAGCGACAGTATGGTATACGAATCGCCCGCAAGCTCGCGCAGTTCGGCAAGCTTGTGGGCGTTATTGGATGCAAATACTATTTCGGGTTTAGTGTATGTAGTCATGTATAATATAACGGCAAAGCGGCCATTATATTATCCAACCACCACATTCACAATCTTACGTGGCACTACAATTACCTTGCGCACCGTTTTGCCGTCGATCCATTTTTCGGCAGCCGGATTCTCCAGAGCCAGTTTCTGCACGGTGTCGGCATCGGTGTCGGCATCCACTTCTATATTGAAGCGTGGCTTGCCGTTGAACGACACTGCGTATGTAACCTTCGACTCCTTGAGGTATTCTTCGTTGTGTTCGGGCCAGCGGGCGTCGCATACGGTGGTATCGTTGCCCATGGCATGCCACAGTTCCTCGCAGATATGCGGTGTGAACGGTGCAAGCAGAATCACCAGTGGCTCGAGGATGGCACGTTTATGGCATTTCAGCTGGGTGAGTTCGTTCACGCAAATCATGAATGCAGCCACCGAGGTGTTGAACGAGAAGTTCTCTATATCGGCAGTGACCTTCTTGATGAGTTTATGGAGCGCCTTCAGCTCGTCGGCCGTAGGCTCATCGTCGGTCACAAGATATTGGTCGCCCTTGTAGAAGAGGTTCCACAGTTTCTTGAGGAAACGGTTCACGCCATCGATGCCATTGGTATCCCAAGGCTTGCTCTGTTCAAGCGGGCCAAGGAACATTTCGTAGAGGCGAAGTGTGTCGGCACCGTAGCGTTCCACGATATCGTCGGGGTTAACAACGTTAAACATAGATTTCGACATCTTTTCAACAGCCCAGCCGCACACATATTTTCCATCTTCGAGAATGAACTCAGCGTCGGCGAATTCCGGACGCCATGCGCGGAATGCGTCGAGGTCGAGTATGTCATTCGACACAATGTTGACATCCACATGTATCGGTGTGGTGTCGTACTGCTTGCGCAATCCGGCCGACACAAATGTGTTGGTGTCCTTTATGCGATACACAAAGTTGGAGCGTCCCTGGATCATGCCCTGGTTGACCAGCTTGCGGAAGGGTTCATCCTCGCAAACCTCGCCGAGGTCGTAGAGGAATTTATTCCAGAAGCGGCTGTAGATCAAGTGGCCGGTAGCATGCTCCGTTCCGCCGATATACAGGTCGACGCTGCGCCAATATTCATTGGCCTCTTTCGATACGAGAGCATCGGAGTTATGCGGATCCATGTAGCGCAGATAGTAGGCCGACGATCCGGCAAATCCGGGCATGGTGTTCAGTTCGAGAGGATATCCTTCGGGGGTGGTCCAGTTTTTGGCGCGGCCTAACGGTGGCTCGCCCGTTTCGGTGGGCAGGAATTTGTCAACCTCGGGGAGCAACAGCGGCAAACTGTCGATACCCAGCACATCGGGTATGCCATCCTTATAGTAAACGGGGAACGGCTCGCCCCAGTAGCGCTGACGGCTGAATATGGCGTCGCGCAGACGATAGTTCACTTTCACCTTTCCGAGGCCTTTCTCTTCAATGAAGCGTTTTGCGGCTGCTATGGCGTCCTTCACTTCCATGCCGTTTAGGTCGAGGCCACCACCGCATGAGTTTGTCATTTTACCCGATTTGGCATCGAAACTCTCCTCCGACACATCGCAACCCTCAATCAGAGGTATGATCGGGAGTTCGAATTTACGGGCAAAGGCATAGTCGCGGCTGTCGTGTGCCGGAACGGCCATAATGGCACCGGTGCCATATCCGGCCAGCACATAGTCGCTGATCCATACCGGAATCTCTTTGCCGGTGAGGGGATTGACGGCATATGAACCGGTGAACACGCCGGTCACCTTCTTGTCTATCATGCGCTCGCGCTCGGTCTTGTGCTTGATGGAGTCGAGATACTCGTCCACAGCCTTGCGCTGTCGGGAGTGGTGAGCATGTCGACATACTCGCTCTCGGGGGCGAGCACCATGAAGGTGACACCGAATACGGTGTCGGCACGTGTGGTGAATATCTTCAGTTTTTCATCGCGTCCGGCAAGGCTGAACAGCATCTCGGCACCCTCGCTGCGGCCTATCCAGTTGCGCTGTGTTTCCTTGAGCGATTCGGTCCATTCCAGACGGTCGAGGCTGTCGAGCAGACGTGCGGCATATGCCGACACTCGCAGACACCACTGATACATCTTGCGCTGCTCCACGGGATAGCCACCGCGAATCGATACACCTTCGCTCACTTCGTCGTTAGCCAACACGGTGCCAAGTTTCGGACACCAGTTCACCATCGTGTGGCCAAGATAAGCCAGGCGGTAATTCATGAGCACATCGCTGCGCTGTTTATCGGTCATGGCATTCCATTCGGCAGCGGTGAATGTCATCGGTTCGGTGCAAGCGGCCTCCACGCCTTCTGTTCCTTTGGTGGCGAAGTGGCTGATGAGTTCATCGATGGGGCATGCTTTGTCGAGCGCTGTGTTGTAATAGCTGCCAAACATTTTGGTGAATGCCCACTGTGTCCATTTATAGAACGAGGGGTCGCATGTGCGCAGTTCGCGGCTCCAGTCATAGCTGAAACCGATTTTGTCGAGCTGCGCGCGGTAGCGTGATATATTTTGGTTGGTGGTGATTTCAGGATGCTGTCCAGTCTGTATAGCATACTGCTCGGCGGGCAGTCCGTAGGCGTCGTAGCCCATGGGATGGAGCACATTGAATCCGTTGAGGCGTTTGTAGCGCGAAAAGATGTCGGAAGCGATGTATCCTAATGGGTGTCCCACATGCAGTCCGGCGCCCGAAGGGTAGGGGAACATATCGAGCACATAGAATTTTTTCTTGCCGGGGATTTCGCGTGTCTTGTATGTTGAGTTCTCGCGCCAGTAGTTCTGCCAGCGTTTTTCAATCTCTCTATGGTTGTATTCCATTGTTATATCTTATATTTTTAATTTTTCTGATAATTCAAGCATCGCATCGATAGGGCGTCGTGCTTTGGCTGCAAGGTCGGCATCGACGGTGATTTCGGGCTGCCCGGTGAGCAGGCAGTTGTAGAGTTTCTCCATCGTATTCAGTTTCATGAACGAGCAATCGTTGCATGCGCAGGTTGAATCTTCGGGAGGGGCGGGGATGAATTCCTTGTCAGGGCATTCAAGGCGCATCTGGTGAAGTATACCGCTTTCGGTGGCAACAATGAAGCGTTTGGCTTCGCTCTCTTTGGCAAATTTCAGCAGCGCGGCGGTAGAGCCTACCTTATCGGCTGCCAGCTGCAACGGTTTGCGGCATTCGGGGTGTACCAGCAAAAGTGCATCGGGCATTTCCTGCTTCATGGCAAGAATCTTCTCCACCGAGAATTGCTCATGCACATGGCAGGCGCCATCCCATAGCAGCATATTGCGTCCGGTCACGTTGTTGATGTAGTTTCCGAGGTTGCGGTCGGGTCCGAAGATTATCTTTTCATCCTCGGGCATGCTCTCTATAATCTGGCGTGCATTGCCTGATGTCACTACCACATCGGTGAGAGCTTTCACGGCTGCCGATGTGTTCACATAGCTCACCACCTTATGCCCCGGATGTTCGGCGATGAATTCGGCGAAGCGGTCGGGCGGACAACTGTCGGCCAGCGAGCATCCGGCATTGAGATCGGGCACCAGCACTGTTTTGTCGGGGCAAAGAATTTTTGCTGTCTCACCCATGAAATGAACGCCACACAACACAATCACCGGGGCATCAATCTTGGCAGCGATGCGTGCCAGGGCAAGCGAGTCGCCTATATAGTCGGCGATGTCCTGAATTTCTCCTTTCTGGTAATAGTGCGCCATAATCACGGCGTTCTTCTCTTTTTTCAACTTCAGGATCTCCTCCCTCAGCTTTTCCACGTTTTCAACAGCCATTTCTTTATGTTGTTTAGTTTCTTTCAAGAAAAAAAATTTTTTTCAAAAATCTCCCTAATAATAGTAATACGTGTTGAAAGTGACTAAAACTTTTTTGCTGATTGCTTGCTTTTTAAGTTATTGATACTAAAAAACCGACCATTAACTTATTATCAACACATACATGCCATGCACATCAGCGTTTTAAGTAGTTTATCAACACTCTGTCAATAAAGTGCAAAGTTAATAAAAACATCGTTACAAGCCTATCAATAACTACCCAAAATACTGTTCGAAACAGTGTGGAAACTCTTTTACGCTAAATTTTGCTGTTTCTTTTATTTGTACATACATCGGTGGTGTTCAACGCTCCAAATTTTTTTACTCAAAGTTTATAAACCCTTTTCAACGCTTGTTTGAACATTTTCCACACAGTTTTCAACACATTTTGCACCTCCGCTGCGTTGTATTAATACAAAATTACTAACTTTGCGGAAATAAAGGAATTATATGGGACGCGATTTGATTATACAAAAGATAAGAGACCTTTTGGCTTCGTTATTACCGGAGGGTGCTTATGCCATATTGTTTGGTTCGCAAGCTCGTGGTGATTTTTCTGCCGATTCTGATTGGGATATCCTCATTGTCCTTAACAAGAAAGAAAACATAACAATTAATGAATTAGGTGATTACTCAATGCCAATGTATATGTTGGGAGCGGAATTAGGGATAGATATCAATCCGGTTATATATACCTCCAATGACTGGCAGCGGCGGCGTATAACACCTTTTTATCATAACGTTGTTAATGATGGGATAAGATTATGGGGATAACTGAACAAGAGAAAAAAGACCTGGTTGATTACCGACTGAATAAATCGCGAGATGTTTTTTGCGAAGCAAAAGATGTGGCTGAGTTAGGTCATTGGAATTTAACTGTTAATAGGTTATATTATTCAGTTTTTCATGCATGTAGTGCCCTGCTTTTATCAAGAGATTACTCTGCTCGCACACATAATGGCGTAATAAAAATGATGATGCTTGAGTTCGTAAAGAATAACATACTGCTCCAAGAAGATGGAGAACTTATAAGCTCATTATTTAACATGAGACATACAGGCGATTATGATGATTTCTTTGATTGGAAAGAGGAGCAGGTGAAACCGTTGATAGCAAAAGTTGAGATGCTTTTGGAGAAGTTGTATAATTTGGTTTGAACATTTTCCACACAGTTTTCAACACATTTTGTACCTCCGCTGCGTTATGTGTTTATGAAGCGTTTTATTACATTGATATTTGTGTCAGTTATGGTTGCCGGGGCAGCCGTGGCTGTGGATTTTGATACGTTGAAAAACAAGTCGGTGCTGTTTTTCGATAATAAGGAGTGGGCCAGCGCCGAAGCCATGTGTCAGCTGATGGTTGAGGAGCGACCGGCTGATGTGGAGGGCTATACAAGGGGGATAGTGGCTGCCGGAATGTCGGGTGATGTTGAGGCGCAGATGCGTTTTCTACAATCGGCTGTTGAAAACCGTGTGCCTTTTAAACAATTGTTCGGCGAGGTTCAGTCGGTAAGTTTCGGCGTTGGAAATTCAACACTTTATGAACAGTTTCTTTTACATGCCTCCGATAGCTTTTCATGGATGAGCCGTATTATCGACAGCTACCTGCTTGATTATTATGCTTTCCGCCGCGATCCGCAGATGATGCTCGTGTATGCCAACAAAATGAAATCAGGTGTTGATAACAATGTAAATTATATGTTGAAAGTAGCAGAGGCTGAAATGCTCGAAGGTGACGTTGAAAAGTCGATAACCGGTTTTGAACATATTGTTGAAAACTATCCCAACTGCTATGAGGCGCTCCTTTACTGTGGAATTTATTACTACGATAAACACACAGTAAATGATGATATTAAAGCCAAAGAATATCTTGAAAAAGCATATGCGCAATATTCAACACCATATGTTGAAAATATGTTGAATTCGCTCAACAAACGAATTTATCAACGCACTGTAGAAAAGTAGAAAATAATTATCGACACACTGTTGAAAACCATCTTTTTTAACTCGGTTGATAATGTGTTAGAAAAATTGTGTTACATTTGTAAAAATTTCTAACGAATCATGGAAACCAAGTATAAAAGAGTGCTCCTAAAACTCAGCGGCGAATCGCTGATGGGCAAACAGCATTATGGTATCGATCCGGAGCGGTTGAACCAATATGCTTCGCAAATTAAAGAGATAGTTGATGCCGGTGTGGAGGTTGCCATCGTGATTGGCGGCGGTAACATATTCCGCGGTGTGCAGGGCGCATCGAAAGGTTTCGACCGTGTGAAGGGCGACCAGATGGGCATGCTTGCCACTGTTATAAATTCATTGGCTCTAAGTTCGGCTCTCGAAGCCATAGGTCAGCCGGCCGCAGTGCTCACGGCTGTGAACATGTTCCCTATTGGTGAACATTACAGCAACCGCCGAGCCATCGAAAAGATTGAGAATGGCATAGTGGCCATCATTGCCGGCGGCACAGGCAATCCGTTTTTCACCACCGACACCGGTAGCTCGTTGCGTGCCATCGAGGTTGGAGCGGATGTGATGCTGAAAGGCACACGTGTGGATGGCATCTACACCGCCGATCCGGAGAAAGATCCCACCGCCACCAAATTCACCGAAATCACTTACGATGAAATCTACAACAAGGGATTGAAAGTGATGGATCTCACCGCCACCACCATGTGTAAGGAAAACGGTATGAAAATAGTGGTTTTCGACATGGACACTCCCGGTAATCTCCGCAAGGTGATTGAGGGCGAACCGATTGGAACATTAGTAAAATAACAGATATATTATGGAAGTAAAAGATTATATTCAGCCCGCCGAGGAAAAAATGGAAATGGCGGTGGAGTATCTCGACGAGTCGCTGGCTCACATCCGTGCCGGCAAGGCTAACCCCAAGATTCTCGACGGCATACGTGTTGACTACTATGGAGGCATGGTGCCCCTTTCAAATGTTGCCAATGTAGCGGTGCCCGATGCCCGCACCATCACCATCACCCCGTGGGAAAAGGCCATGTTCAAGGAAATTGAAAAAGCAATCATCAACTCCGACTTAGGTATCACACCCGAAAACAATGGCGAGGTGATACGCATTTCTATTCCGCCGCTCACCGAAGACCGCCGCAAGGCTCTGGTGAAGCAGTCGAAAGCTGAGGCTGAGCAGGCCAAGGTATCGGTGCGCAATGCCCGCCGCGATGCCATCGACGGCCTCAAGAAAGCCGTGAAGCAGGGCATGCCTGAGGATGTGGAGAAGGACGCCGAGGCAACCGTGCAGAAACTCCACGACAAATACCTCAAGAAAATCGACGATCTCTTCGCCGCCAAGGAAAAAGAGATCCTCACTGTGTAATCATTATCCACAAATACTCATAAAGAAAGCCCGCCAAACAGCGGGCTTTCTTGTTATTTGGTGGAATTTTATTTGCGCAATTCAACGTATTGATCTATTTTTGCAATAGAAACCACGGTTTCCGAAACCGTGGTTTCTATTGCAAAAGCTTTGATTATGAAATTTTACGATAGAATAGAAGAGATTGCCACTCTAAGAAAAATAAGAGAAAATGCGAAAGAAAATGCCCAGTTCACTGTCGTAACCGGACGACGTAGGATTGGAAAAACATCGCTTGTACTTAAAGCCTACGAAGACACTCCTATATTATATTTCTTTGTAGGAAGAAAAGCCGAAAATTTGCTATGCAACGAATTCCGACGGGAAGTTGAGTCAAAACTTGAAGTAAAACTTGGCGGCACACCGGCCAACTTTGCTGAACTTTTCGACTATGTGATGTCGCTATCGAAAGAGCTTAGTTTTACTTTATTTATCGACGAATTTCAGAACTTTTTCAGGGTAAATCCGTCCATATTCAGCGATATGCAGAGGATATGGGATTTAGCGCACACTTCATCTAAAATCAATCTGATAGTATGCGGGTCAGTTTACTCGATGATGACAAAGATATTTAGGGATAAAAAAGAACCGCTTTATAACCGTCAGAACCGTTTCATGCACATCAGAGCTTTCAAACCCTCAGTATTGAAGAATATAATGCATGATTACGCACCTGATTACAGTAACGATGACCTTTTGGCTCTATATTCCTTCACGGGGGGTGTGGCTAAATACGTGCAACTCCTAATTGAAGACCATGCCTTTACTGTGGATGCGATGATTGACAGTATCATAAGTTCTGATTCTGTTTTTATCAATGAAGGTAGATCCATTCTGGTGGAGGAGTTTGGTAAGGACTACGACACCTATTTTTCAATACTGTCGGCGATGGCATCAGGTAATACCCGACGGTCGGAAATTGAATCTTTGATAGGAAAAGAGATAGGCGGATACCTGACGCGCCTTGAAGATGACTATGGCATAATCAAAAAAGATATTCCATTCGGGGCTAAGACATCCACAAAGAACGTGGTGTATACTATTCACGATAATTTCTTTACTTTCTGGTTCCGTTTCATTTTCAAATATGGCCACGTGCTGGAAATCGGTGCCTACAAGCAATTGCGTAAACTAATTCGTCGCGACTATACTACTTTTTCAGGCAGGATGCTCGAACGTTATTTTTACGCTAAGGCAGCTGAAAGTGGCGACTATACCATGTTAGGCAGGTGGTGGGATCGCAAAGGTGAAAATGAAATAGACCTTATAGTGGCTAACGAATTAGAGAATACAGCAAGAATATATGAAATCAAGAGGCAACGCAAAAATATCAATATTGCCGACCTTGACAAGAAAACGCAAACCGCCCTTCTCCAAATTCCCCGGTTAAAGGGTTTCTCTGTTGAAATTCAAGGACTCGACTTGGATAACATGTAACCTTATACTTGTCTCATATATCGTATGATTCATTTGTACAATTTGTACAGAGGCCGACCCGGAAAAAGATTATATATTTGCAGTGCGAACTGCAAGAATCACGAAAATTGACAAAAATTTTATCAACTCACTGTTGGGCGTTTTCAAAAAAGTTTTCGTATATTTGCAACCGTAATGGCAATGACTTAATAGTCAACGCTATTGCATGACATAGTAAGAAAGCGATTCAGCAAGTCATATCTCGGAATCTGGACAATTCCCCATCATGATGACAAGCAGGAAGACGCTCTCTCGGCGTGTATCGTATCCCCTCGCGGAGCGCGAGGAGGCTATATACATACCCGAGGTGAGTTGATTTTTCGGTAGTTCTCATGAAAGGCAGTCCAGAGCCTCGGGATAGGATTACTGAGATTGGCTCATCTCTTTTTTATTGTGCCATGATGAACTAATCAATCACTCACCACGCCACAGAGCCATAGGCGGTAAAAAATAATACTATGGCAAAAAGGTATATAGTAACTGAGATTGACGATGGTGATAGTGATAGCGGCTGTTGGTTATTAGTACTAATAGTATTAGCGGTTCTTGTTGCATTGTATTTTGTTTTGATGCCGGGAATTCTGCTCACAATGCTTATGGATTCATGGATTGGAATTGATTCGAGATTTTGGTTGTGGTTTTGGTCAATTACATTTACACTTGCTGTATTATTATGTTGTAAATTTGACTTAGCAAAATATGCTATCCTCGATGCTATTACGGTTACAGCTGTATTGATAGTTTCTTGGATCGTAGATGCATTCTGTCCATGGAGTTTTTTCGCTTATCAGATGTTTTCGTTTAATCCAAACTAAGTATTATTATTGTGATTTAACTTTAAATCTCTGTAATTTAGACATCTGTAAAGTTAAAACGAAATTAAATATAAACTCATGGCTTACGAATATTTCATAGCATCAATGAGCGATGATTTCTACATGGCAGATGCCATCTGTAGAGAGTTGGAGAGACATGGCAAGAAATGTTTCTTCAATTGGCGCGACTCGAAGCATCCGGAGAAAATGGATGCCTTCACAATTGCCAAGGCTGACAACTACATCATCATCGTTAACAAAACTTCTTTGAATTGGGATTATTACAAATATTCCATGAATCAACGTTCAAAGTTGGCAGAAGGTGATGACGGAATGTGGAAAAACATCGTGTTTTTAAACGAAGATATTGTGGGATTTCCTAAAGCATGGGGAACTATGCATGTTTTTAACGCACAGAAAGGTATAACCGCTGACATGATCTTTACAATGGTTGGAAGTGCCTCTTTCCCTATATGGAAAATAAGAAATGCATATGAGGAAGAAGCTGCTATAAAGGAAGAAGACAAAGAGCAGTCGGTTTCCCAAACAACTTCATCAGATCAAAATAATATCGACATAACTCCAAAACAGGAAAAAAAGCCAAATAATCCGGTCAATAAAAAGCATAGTGAGGATTGGAAAATGGTATCACGCAACAGGATTGCGAAACTGCGGACAGTAATTACGGCTGCGCCAACAATGGAAAACGAATTTGAGTGGACAAGCCAATCTCGAAAGGATTTAGTTGGCGAAGCATATATGGTACCGTTATATATTCTTCCTTTCGAACGCGCAGAAAAAGCTCCTTTTCTTAACGACTTGTTTAAATCCATTCCCGAACCTGGAATGACACTGATGCGAGCTTTCCGCTATTTAACCGGTGAAGGAGTTCCAACAGATGAACAGAGAGCTTTTACCCTCGCACAAAAGGCTGTTGCAGAAAATCAGGAAGATGGTGTGGCTCTTTACTGTTTAGGTACCTTCTATGAAAATGGAATTGGAACTAAGACTGATTTTGCAAAAGCAAAAGAGCTTTACGCAAAAGCTACTGATTCAGGAATTGGTGCAGCAAAAACACGACTTGCGGCTATGGCTCATCGAACAGGGGAGGATATTGAGCCTATAACAAAATTGCTTAACGAGGCTCGCAATGAAGGCGATATAGAGGCATCATATCAATTGGGTATTATAGCCGAAGATAATGGTAATTTTGCAGATGCTTATGAATTTTATTCTGAGGCAGCCGAAATGGGGCATGCCAAGGCTCAGAATGCCATTGCCACCATGCATTATAACGGTACGTATGTAGCTCAGGATTTTGCACAAGCAGAACAATGGTGTAATCTATCAGCCGACCAAGGCTTTGAAGGAGCTCGCTATAATCAGTTCGTTTCACAACTAAATAAGATAGATAAAACAAGACCGGATATAGACGTTATAGATAGAGTATTAGAGCTATATCACGGACTATCATTAAATGAAACAAAATATCCTACTTTTCCTGCAGTTAGATATAATATAGGCATTCTTTATCGCAGAGCTTGTGCAAGGTTGGATTGTGTAGACTCTTGGATTGACTCCCAAAATATAAAGGATGTTATTCCTTACGCAAATGAGTTCTATGTAAAATTGGCCGAAGAGGAGGCCCGTATTAAAAGAAAAGCTGCCGGAATCTCGGTATTGAACGGCATAAATAATCTTCTTGCCGGATTATCCGGCGAGACACGCACGAATGCCCCCGGCGGATTATTTGATGACAACCCAAAAGATTTATTAGGACGTGGAAAATAATATATATATCATAGGCTCTGATGCTGATAAAAATAGCATAGAAGCACTCCGCCCGGCAATTTCGGCTGCAGGTTATATATTAAATGTTGTAGACAACGAAAATATCCAAAAGGCTACAAATGCATCAAATGTGGTGTTATGGCTTACCTCAAATACTGATAATGGAGTGTTTGAAATCGGACAAAACCGAAAGAATAGCAATCAATCCACAATCAATGTCTTTGCCGAGCCGTTTCAACTGACATCGGAACAGAAAGCAATTGTAGGTCGAAATCAAAGTATATTCACGGCTCTCGCACAGAACCTTGCTATGGAAATATTGTTGCTTTTAGGTGCAACAAGACCATCAGCAGTTAAAAATGAAATAAAGTTCGAAGTTAAACATCAAACGCCAGAAGCAGTAGAAACTCCAGCCAATAATTCACCAACGACTTCAGTTGCTGACACAACTGAATCTGTGTCAGAAACAGAAGAAAGCGCAGATAATGATGACGGCTTCAAACCAAAGAATGCATTTTTGACGCTGATTGTTGTATTCATCACAGAATACGCTATAGAAAATTATCACCAGTTCTATAACGATGAAATAATCCCATATATAATGTTTGGAATTTGCGCGTTTATAGCATTCGGATGTGCAGGCGGAGTAATGACTTGGCAAGAGAAAAATGGCAAGTCCTCGTTTAGCCGATTTACCATATTGGTTGGGTATCTCGGAGGATTTTTTTATTCCTGGTTGTTTATCAAAAACCTTTGGAATTTCATCTTTTAATATCACATCCTATGTCCTCCACAACAATTGTGATTCTCAGCATTGTGGCGGTGATTGTTATACTCATCGCCATGTATTTCTCCTACAACAACAAGGAGATTGCTCTGCGAAAAGAAGCGGAAGCACAACGTGGCAATGTTGAGGCCGTGCGCGACCGTATGTTTCAGATTATCCGGGAGCAAGCGAATGTTTCCTCGGAATATCGAGATGCATTTAATGAAATTTTTCCAAAGATTATTGAAGGCCGATACAAGGATGGAGGAAGCCTTATGAAGTGGATTCAGGAGGCTAATCCGGAGTTCGATACATCGCTATATCATACGCTTCAAAACTCCATAGAGGTTCAGCGCACTTCGTTCACTTCCGCACAGACCCGAATGCTTGACATTATCAAGCAGCGTGAAACTCTCATCGAGCAGTTGCCGTCGTGCTGGTTTGTCAAAAACAAGTCGGTTATCGACTACACGGTGATTTCTACTTCCGAAACCAAGCAGGTGATGGCTACCGGAGTTGATGATTATACCTTCTCATTCAAGTAAAACGGCATGGTTGCTTTCGCCTATGTCATTCCAATAATAGCGTGTCTGCTTCTCCATTTCGAGTTTGATTTCGATGGTAAGTGGACTGCTTATATGTGGATAATGATATTTGGTGAAGCAACAGCCGGGCTGCTGCATTGGCTATTCTACTATATCCATACCTCAAAGAAAGAATATCTCGGGTCATACGTGGTGAGTATTCACTACGAAGAGCCTTGGACCGAACTGAGAGAGGTGACTGAGACAAAAACCGACAACAATTGCAAGTCATACACTGTAACGCGAATAAAGGAGGAATATCACAAGGAAAAATACTATTTCATCAATTCGCGTGGCAGCGAAATCAAATGCCAACGACATTTCTATAAACATGTGGAAGGTATCTGGGGTTTACCACCCGGGTGCGTAAGTTGGAGCGGTAAGCACATTAAAGGAGGAAGACGCTATGGTACAGAAAACTATTTTTCTGAATTGGGGGTAAACAAACAGTACAATCCGGAATATTGGGTACCGATAACCGAGTCATCGTCATACACCAACAAGGTGTGCAGTTCCAACTCAATATTTAAATTCGAAAAGATTGACGCCAAACAAGCCGAAGAAATAGGATTGTATGATTACCCTTCGATTCGCGATTTCGATGCTCCGTGTATTCTTTCCGGTAGCATACCTGTAAGCGATAGTGTCAGAAGCCTTTTCCGTAAATTCAATGCCTATCATGCTCCGCAATGGCAGATGAGACTATATATACTTCTGTTTGAAGCCTCCAAAGGTATATCTGTTTCTGAAAAGCAACGTGCATATTGGCAAGGGGGCAACAAGAACGAATTTGTGCTTTGCATAGGTATGGCTGACGAGAATACTATTGAATGGGCGAGAGCTTTCAGCTGGGCTGATGAGCAGGAAAGGGAGGTTAGTGTTTCGCAATGGCTGATGGATAATCCTATAATTGATTGGGAAAAAATTTACGACTATCTGACCATTGCGTTATGTTCATGGAAACGAAAGGAATTCAAAGATTTCGACTATATTAATATCAACTTGCCTTTGTGGCAAATTATCACGACCCTGACATTATGTGCAACCGAAAATTTCCTTGCCTTATATATTGCAATTAATTAAACATCAAATAACTATATGAAACTGAATAACGATATTTTTGCTGTTGAACACAAAACTTACCCGACTCTTGAGGAGGTTCTGAAGACTATGATTGAGGCGAAGCGCCTCTGTCCCGAAGCAGTGGTTTATCTCTATCCTGTTGACGAAAATCTATATAATGATTGGGGCGACAGAGGCATTTATATAAGCACTGCGTTTGGCTGTATAAATATCCCTATCGTTGAGCTGTCGATTGACTACGATAGCTGGTTCAGCGATGCTGAAACGGCTATCAAGCGTGTTGCCGATGAGGAGGCTTACATTGCTGAAACGGCTGCAAAAATCCGTGAGCAATATGGTGTGGAAGGCAATGGCGGTTGGAAACTGATGGTGCAGAATTTGCGAGACGATGAGTATCCAATCATTCTTGCACTGAAGTCGGAGGCAATTGCTGATATAATGGTGCGCATAGCCATGTACAACAAGCAGGCTGCTGACTGCGGTTATAGTTCGCTAACGCTCGATGAGAATACTATGATTCTCGATGGTTGGTTCAAGCCGAAGCCTGTCAAGAAAAAACTGTTCGGCAAGAGCAAGGAAAAACAGGAGAATGAGACTCAGCAAGCAACCCTCCATGTCCTTGTGGAATCCCTACGTCCTCACATGAGGCGAGTGTAATGGTATTTGTACAATTTGTACGCGTGAAATATTAGGATAATACGTTGTTTATCACTAAATTTGCAATCATTTGAATACACTTGACTGACACTTACAAAAAGACGACCAATATGAGATACTTGTCAATATACAGAGCCTTGCGCCATGTTGAACGCGAGATCCGGACTGATGGTGATGGCTACGACACTATTGTCCATCGCCTTGAAATAGGCCACAAAGATGTAGATGGCACTATTTATAGTGTCATCAGAGATGTGCGAGTAGATGTCGAATACATGGATGATGAAGGTGACTGTATCAATTATCGCCTGTGGTTTGGAATTGCCTTCCGTGAAAAAGGACTGAATGATGATGCATATCAGTATTTCAAAGATTGGATAGACACGTTGGGATTAAGCGACCGTGTGATTACTCTTACTATCGATGAACTCGAAGGCTCTGATAACGGTCTCATGGAGCGAATCATCATATCAGGAAGAGGCCTTGGCTACCAGGATGTGGCGCAAGTGCTCAGCCTTTATGTAGATGCCATTTGCCACCATCCTAAAGGTGAAAATGTAAGCGTTATTGTGAAAACTTTTGATAGCGAAATTGCAGACTTTGAGGAAGGAATAGACTATTTCACTGGACAGACCTTTAAAGAAGACCGCGGATGGGAATTTCAGATTAACCGTCAAGAATTCAAAGGTGAGAAGTGGGTTACTGAACCAGTGACTGTCGGAGACCCGACATTTGCCATTGTACCTGACAACATTAAGCCAAGTGATGCTCTGTTAAAGGTTCTGGTAACAGCCGTTAGTCTCGCACGGGAAAACGACCTTGGCAGTGCCGCCTGCATTCCTGTTTCCGCCCATCTCCCTGAGATTAAGCATTCGGGAATATTCCTTAATGTCGATGAAGCCTCCATATTAATGGATTTTGATCTTTCGGACGAGGAACTTGAAATCCTCAAGCAATGGCATAATTACCAAGACTTGTCAATAACCCGGTCGGGAGATGATTACACACTATGCACACAGTTCATGTTAGACGAATGTGAGTTGGACTTTATAGTCAGATTCCTGACTGATTATATTCTCCACCTTGATACCGAAAAGAAATACACAGCCGAAGACATCGTGGCTACGCTTGACTTTGACTTCAATTCCGAGGATGGTCATGAGCATGAGATAGAGTTTGCTGTTGGTAAGGAGTATCCGTCGGAAGAGACAATCAAAGCAGGATTGTATTATTATTTAAAGAGTTGTGAATAATATGGAGATTTCTACTAATGCCAAGAACAATATACAACAAGACATTTATTCTAAAACAATTAATCCAAATAAATCAATATCTAATGATACTTTAATTCAAAAAGAACAAAACATGTGGCCGAGAGTAGAAGATAATTGGCTTCAGAAGTTCAAAGGCGTAACATTTAAATTTTTTGGGAAAGATGGCATCGGCATTTTTACAAATATCCTTTTCACTTTTGAGAAACTAACATACCTTTCTTCTGATAAAACAATATTGGTAGGCTCTGTCTCATATAAAAACCAAACGATAATTGGTGATAACATAGTTATTAACTTTAATAAAGGAACAGTTAAATATAAGGATAGAGGTAGTAAATACCAATATTCTTTAGAAATAGATAATAGATTTAAATCAAAATGGGATGCTCTTTTAGAACAATTACAAATAGCACTTAATGCTATACAATAAGGATGGGAATTCGCTACAATTCTTCACGTTCTTTTGACAGACGTAGTTCAGTCTTCGCTATGTAAAAAAATCTTTTATTTGAGTAATGAGGCACAAGGCAACTCTCTACGCTCCCATGGAGTCCCTGCGTCCTTTTATTCGACGAATTAAACTATCTAATATCAGAAAGTATGATCTATATTAATTTTACCTTTGAAGCGGTTAGGCATTACTACAATTGTGATTTCTCCCGGGATTTGATGCGTTATTTCACCATCGAGCTACCTTGCCGTAGTGGTCGGGATTATCCAATGATTCTTCACATGACCTCTCGATTCAATAAGTCGAGAGGAACGGATGGCAGTCCGGCATTGTCGGCTGAGGGGAAGGAGCGTACACTTAGGAATTTTATATTCAGCGGTATTTTCTATTTCATGCTATTGATTCCGCAGACAATCAGAAAGGTGTGTGGCGAGGAAGCAGAAGAAGACTTCTATCGCTGCTCAGGATGGCCGCTATCTTCAGCCGGATTGGGTGGTTGTCTCCCTCCATTGCAGATGTTGGAAGAGGCCAGATTGTTGCCAATTGAGAGTGAAAAGGATAATTATTACTCGATGCTAAATGTGGTGACTCCGTTCATGATTCATGAATTTTTGGAGTATATTTTTAGCGTTAATAGTAAGAATCTCAACCAAATTGCATGCTTTCGATTCCGGAATGCCATAGCCGACCATGCGTCATCGTTAATCAACCGGATAGTTACCGATGCAAAGAACTTCACCAGTACATTTCGCCCTCGGTTAAGAGCCTTGAACGGTGATATTTTCGCTCTTGACGAATCTAAATATGATGCTGCCATTGCTTTTGTTCGTGGAGGATCCAACGATTTGAACTATCTGTTGAGAGTAAATAACGAATCGATTGCAAAGTCAAAAATCAAGTATGTTATTTATCACGACAGTGTACATAGAGATCTGCCGTACCGTCAGTTCATAGCAGATTTTCGTAGATTTGCAAACGAACAGGTCATAGTGGATTATATCAAGAAGATGATACCAGAGTCTCTTGATTTTGCGTTGAAGTTTGGCAATTGCATAGCATTTCATGGACTTCAGATACATGGGTGGAATGAGGAAAAGAACGAGAAACTTACTGTATCGGTGGTTCGTGATTGGCTCGATAAGCATCCCGAAGTCACAGTGACAATGGTCGACATTAATGGATGCTTCGGTAAGTATGTTATCGAGACGGAAAAACAACCAATGGAAATGTATCAAACCTCAATAATAGCCGACAAATTTTTGTATGATCAAGATTATGAGCGAGCAGCCAGATATGCCATTACCAAGGATTATATATCAATCTCAGACCTGCAACACTTTTGTTTAATTGGATATAACCGAGCATTCAAGTTGATGAATCAACTTGTTCAAACAGGAGTTGTTGAATATACAGAAAATGGGAGATATAAAGTCATTAGTGTCCCGTAAAACCGGGATATTAATGGCAGATGAAGCTATCAAGCGGTGTGCTCTTAAGATCTCACGGGTTAACTGTATTTGGACAATTTGTACACACTTGAAATTAGGATAATACGTTGTTTATCACTAAATTTGCAATCATAGAAACTAATATTGACAGAACCATGGATGAAAACAGCATAAAGGAAGTGTGGCTGCTTACGTGCGATTATAACTGCACTCGATGTGAAGAACGCATTTTTGCCGATATGGGTGATGACGAAATTGCCAAAGTAAGCGAGGAGATTGCCAGTACGGTTGATGCTTTTGGCTATGTAGTTTCAAACTATGTAGCCAACGTGATTCGTGAAGAGTTGGCCAAAGGAGATACTGAAATACATATCGATGCAGAGGACATCTCCGGTTCTGAGTACATATTGTTCAAAATTGGAATCGACAGCGGCTATAATTGTGTTGGCGATAAAAAACACAGAGTGAATAAGAAAAAGGTCAAACCTGTGCATAAAGGTGATACCATTTATGCCACATCGGGATATTATGGAGAAGTAGATTGCTTGTTTTCTTACGAAATAAATGATTGTCGCGAAATGGTTGTGGAATGATGTTTGCCTTGAAATGTTCTTATAGGTAATGTTCCATTAATTTAGTCAAAATGCTATGAACAACGACATTATCATAATCCCTGATGTGCATGGGCGCACGTTTTGGCGTGAGGCTGTTGAGAAATATCCCGACAATGACACTATCTTTCTCGGTGACTACCTCGACCCTTATCCGGCTGAGGGGATAACTTCCGAAGAGGCAATCGCCAACCTTGAAGAGATTATCGCCTACACTAAAACGCGCCCTAACGTAACGCTGCTTATGGGTGAGCATGACTTGCACTATCTATGCGTGTTCAAGGAGTCGTGCCGCCTCGACTTTGCCAACAGTGCAAAGATTCACTTCCTTTTGATGGATAATCTGTGGCTATTCCGTATAGCAGCACTGCGTGAGGTGAGTGGCAAAAATGTTGTCTTTACTCATGCCCCTATTCTCACCGATTGGATTGATACAGTGGAAGAAACCACCGAGCTTCCACTACTTGTCAACCACCTGAATGCCACTCTCGGCAAGCTGATGAAGCAGCCGTGGAAGGTGGAGGAATATCTTTCATACGGCAGTCCGATATGGGCCGATATTCGCGAAGTCAACGATAACATTATCCCCACAGCCGACTTCTCTATCTTCGCACACACTCAGCTGGAATCTGCCCCCATAATCACCGACAGGTGGGCTTGCCTCGATTGCCGCCGGGCGTTCCGCCTGACCCCCAATTTTGAAATCTTGCCGATATGAACATCAAACATAACTCCACTAAAAAGAATATGGCTGCAGGAGTCGATACCGGGATAGAATCATATGCTCGGCGTGCTGATGAACTTGATATTGAATCAGCACTTGACTTACTCATACATATGTATCAAGATAATTGCGGCATATCACTGACAGAAAGGACTATTGCCGAAAATGCCATACACTTTTGGATTTCTAAATGGAGGCAAGTGAATCCAGAAATACCCGATATGGGTTTATATAAACTAATGAAGATTCGTTCAGAGGAATATAGAAATAATCAAAGTTACTATGACCGGTTTGATGTTACATGCCTGAATGAGGAAGATTCATTGCGATACTGTCATGAAATAATTGATTATTATCCGGATGACAACATTAGAATTGCTATTTGCGCCGGTCTGCTTCATTGGCTTGAAATAGACATTTGATAGACACCGGCGTACTGACATTAAAATACGATGTTATGACTAAAATAAAATTTACCAAATGCGAAGATTACGATTTGTCGCCATATTACTGTTTTGAAATCTCGGCTTATCGATTGAATATGTCGGTAATGGAAGCTTATGAATCTCTTGAGGCTAAAGATTACACTGATTTTTATAGGAAAGTAAGAGAAATTATTGATACTAAGCATTTTGTAATTCTTCCTTCAGATAAAGATCTTGAGGATTATAGACGTATTAACGCTTGGTTTCCTGAATTCGGCAGTTACGCAGGTCCAAAGGATATGGAGCCGTTCTACTGCAATGTCTTAGAATGTCTTGATCAAACTGAATATCGCGACATTCCCTTTGAAAAAAATGGGAAAAAAGGATTGATATGCACTACCGGTAAAGTTGTGGTTCCTCCGATGTTCGACGACTGTAGCGGCTCAACAGATTTTATAATGGTGGATACTTTGGCCGCTGTTGAAATTAATGGCAAACTATGGTTGACGCCTCGCGATGGAAGCGGGCGATTAATGAACGACTTTGGTTACGATTCAATTTCCCGTTCCTATTGCTTTGCGTTTGTAAAAAATGGCGTATATGAAGGTTTGTTGGATGCGAGAACCGGAAATACGATGATTCCATGTGAGATGGACTGGGTGATCAGCAATCAGGGCATAAATATGTTTTTAGGTAAAGATGACAAAGTAGGAATCTTTGAATCTGAACTACTCAATGCCGAGTCATTGGGGGGATCGAAACTATATTTGCCTATTTACGATGCTATAGATGTAGCTACCGGCCAGTTATGTTTGAACGGAAAATGGGGTTGGGTGCTTCGTGACGGAGGCTTTGTTGAGAAGGCTCCGTCATGCGATGAAGTTCTATATATACCCTCGTCAGTTCCACTAACTCACAATGGGGAGTCTGTTTTTTATGTTCTGAGAGAAAATTGTCTCAAAATAGAGGGACTCCCAAATGTGAGAATATCTAAAGCTGAGAAACCAAGCTCCCGACTCAAGCTTCCACGAATTGATGTTGAAAAGATTAAATATCCCATCAATCCAATCATCGCTAAATTATTCAGCGATAAAGATAGTACAATGACAATGCCTGATACATCAATATTGAGCATGCAACTTGAGGAAACGGGAGATGATTATTGGAATGCGACAATTTCGTGGATAGACCATAGCAGCATCAGCATTGGTGCTGATCAAGCATTTCCATTAATTAATGGATGCCACGCAATTCTATTTTCAGAAGATGGGGAATATAGGGTAAAGTATGTACTCAATCTATCGAGAGTGAAGTTGGAAGTGCTGATGGCAATTGTGAGTGCATTGTACGACTTAAAAGCGAAAATATTGCCTATTGGCAAGAGTGAGCCGGTATACGATGACGCTAATAATGGCAAACTTACTTATGAGGTGTTTTTCCAAGTGTCATGTTATTATGTTGAATCGCCAAAAGATATTACATATCCAAGCTATTCGCCCGAATATGAACATTATGGTGATGTTGGGAGCCTTGAGGAAGCCTATTCATTGATGATGCATTATGTAGGTTTCAACAATTTAAGCATCGAGGGCGTAAAGAAGCCTGATCGGCGGAAATTACTAAAATACTGTATCAAGGAGCTTTCCTATCAGCCACAAGCAGATTGTACCACACAATTACGCGAATGGACTTTTACGCCGGATGGCACATTGCTAAGTTTGCCCTCGATTCACTATCAAAGAATTGAAAACAACGAAATTAAAGAGCAATTCTTAGGTGTGGATAAGTCATCATTAAAGTTTAAGGAGGGTGACATTGTTGAATTCGACCTATTTGGTGTTATAAATCTTGGAATTGTGGCTCATTTACCCTATTCCATAGAAGAAACAAGGCGGCTATATAATGCCAATGAATTGTTGGGCTCAGAGCATTTCTTTGTAATACTCACTTTGGAAGAGGACGAAAATCGTTTCATTCAAGGAGAATTTGCCGAAGGGCGAGATTTATCTCATCCTTCAATGCCTGTACCTGATGAATTGAAACAAAGGCTTGAAGTGAAATTCCGCAACCGACTCCCACGCATTGATTACGACAAAGAGAGTGAAGGAATTTGGTCATAGCGTGCCGAGTTTGATGCCGACCGAAATATTTTATCATGGTTCGACGCAGCTTTTCGATGAATTCGACCATGTCCATGCTATGGAGGGTAATGGCGCACTCAAGTTTGGATATGGGGTGTATGTTACGTCACACTATTCCTCAGCGGCTCATTATGCAAAATCGAAAGATAATCCGGATGCCCGACATTATGTCTATACGGTGGAGGTTCCTGCCATTGCAGAGGATAACTATATAGCGTTTAAAGAGGCAGTTAAACCATCGATAGTTGCAAAGGCAGAAAAGAAGTTAGGATGTGCTATTCCCGACAAAGCGAAAAGCGATGGTAAAGAATTCCGGAAGTTTATTGCCCGGAAACTGAATGGTGGTACCGACGTTGTGAGCGAATTTATGGCATCGAACTTTCTTTTCCAAATAGGAGTGCGCATGATTGTGTGGCCTTATAGTTGGGTGAATCCCGCCAAGGGAACTAATAGGGCTATACTTATGGATAATAATGTAAAAATCATTAAAATTGAGGAGGTGGAACTCGACGAGAAGAATCGACTTATAGATGGTTCTCAAAAGGAGGTGCAATTATGAGTTTTTATAGTGTGGCTCAGTTCATAAAAGATTATTATCCTCAGTATTGGGGAGAGCAGGAATACCCGGCCAATAATGTGGCTGTTATCCATAAAGTTGCGGAACAGTGGGGTATTCTGTCGAACTTTGCGCCTACGCCCATTGCCATTAATGAAGTAACATTCAAGAATGCCGAACAACTGTTCCAATGCATGAAGTTTCTTGAACCGGAACCGTTGCTGGCAGTTTACAACAGTCCAAATCCGAAGATGTCGGCCAAAAAGTGGGAGCGATCTCATCGGCGAGAAGATTGGGGACGGATGTTTCTTGATGCCATGAAGTTCTGTATTATAAAAAAATATGAGCAGTCCGGAGATTTCCGCCGAGTGCTTGAAGAAAGCAGAGGTTTGTTTATAGTAGAAGACCAAAGCTCGTTTCAAAAGAAATGGCCTGATGCATGGGGTGTGAAGTTACACAACGACAAATATATAGGCCCCAATCTTCTCGGGCGCTTCTTAATGGAACTTCGAGATACCGGCACTCTTAGTTACACGCTCTCGGCTGACGCTACCGATTTTATCATCACAATCAAGAACAGTTGTATAAACGAAAATAACTGAATAATGACGAAGGTTATTTTGGGTTTACGGTAAGATCGAATATGCCGTTCTCGGTAGCTGCGGCATATGTGCCGAGATGTTCGCCATTGCGAATCACATCTTTGGCGAAGAACGGGCATTTATCAGCCAATTGGTCGATACTCAGAATGTCGCCTGCTTGAAGTTGGCTGTTTATCGACTCAAGTACTTTGTATTTGGTGCGCGATAAATGAATTAATGTTATTTCCCTGTCAGGCTCCCATTTAAACTTTATTATAGTGTTCCGTAGTTTTTTGGTAGTGAAAAATGGATTACGACCGCCAAATGCTGAACTACGGTGATCATTCATCAAAGATTCCCACGACGGCCATCCGAGGTAACGAGCTATGATGTTGAGGGTGGTTATGCGTGGTTTGTTATTGTAGGGTATAACACCTACAAGCCTTTTGATTGTGTTTGCCGCAAGTCGTTCGCCGGTCTTTGATTCAATGTCATTTGCAAGCATGGTGGCTCCGGCTGCGGTGGTGACATCAAAGCCGGCCTTCATTTTCAGTTGCCTGATTATCATTTTGCTGAAAATCATATGATATAGCCGGGGTTTAAAGTGTGCCGAGTTCGATGCCGGTGGCGATGCGCTCAATTATTGCATCGTTGCGGTCTTTGTCGGGCTTGTAATCGCTCTTGAGATTCACTCCGAAGAATCGGCCGAAGGTTTGCCAGAATCCGGCCCTGAACGAGCCTAAGAAGGCTTTAATAATCGAATAACTCGATTGGTTTGTCTCGCGGTTGATGAGTTTGATGAGTATCTTCGCCTGATTTTTGGTGAATTTCTTCAGCACAGGCTTATACTGCTCGAAAATTGCCTTTTCCATATTCTTGAGATGTTCCTCGCGTTCCTTCTGGGTGGGGAATGTCTCGATATACTCGTAGGTTTCGAGCAGCGTTTCGCAAATGAGTTTGGCATAAGGGAGAGTCTTTCTTACATCACGCACCGTTTTCCAGTAAAACTCCTCCTCCTTTTTGTTCTTGAACCTGAGGGTAGGGTAAACGGTGACTTCGCTGAGCACTATCATGGCCACATTCTCACCATCAATCTCGGTGTAATAGTAACCTTGGGTGGGACGTATCCGCCCCGTTCCCACCTGAGGAATATCTGTGGATATATCCTGGGAGGAGATGGGGAGTACGCTTCCACACAAGGCTATGGCTAATAATGTCAGCAGACGACGTTTCATTCAGTTTTCTTAACAGGCGGATAGTCGACCGTGTAGTGAAGTCCGCGCGATTCTTTACGCTCTTTGGCTTGACGCATAATCAAGTATCCAACATTAATAATGTTGCGCAGTTCGCAGATCTCGCGTGATGCCTTTGAGCACTTGAAGAGCTTCTCGGTTTCCTCGTAGAGAATGTCGAGGCGATTCCAGGCACGGTCGAGACGCAGATTGCTGCGTACAATACCAACGTAAGTGCTCATAATTTGGTTCACCTCCTTTATGCTCTGAGTGATAAGTACCATTTCCTCGGGGTGGCGAGTGCCTTCATCGTTCCAGTCGGGCACATCGTGGCGAATATCGTAGTGCGAGATATTTTCGGAGGCATGGCGTGCGGCAGAGTCGGCATACACCACGGCTTCGATGAGCGAGTTGGAGGCCAGGCGGTTGCCGCCATGCAGGCCTGTGCATGAGCATTCGCCCACGGCATATAGCCGCTTGATGGATGATTCGCCGTTGAGATCCACCTTTATGCCTCCGCACAGATAGTGGGCGGCGGGAGCCACGGGTATATAGTCCTTGGTGATGTCGATGCCGAGCGACAGACACTTGGCGTAGATGTTGGGGAAATGCCGGCGTGTCTCTTCGGGGTCCTTGTGGGTAACGTCGAGAAACACATGGTCGTCGCCATGCAGTTTCATTTCGCTGTCGATGGCGCGTGCCACAATGTCGCGTGGAGCTAACGACAGGCGCGGGTCGTATTTGTGCATGAATTCCTCGCCGCGCAGATTGCGGAGCACCGCACCGTAGCCGCGCATGGCTTCGGTGATGAGAAAAGAGGGGCGGTCGCCCGGATGAAACAGAGCTGTGGGGTGGAACTGTATGAATTCCATATCCTGTACGGTGCCTTTGGCACGGTAGACCATGGCAATGCCGTCGCCGGTGGCAACGAGCGGATTGGTGGTGGTGGTGTAGACAGCTCCCACGCCGCCGGTGGCCATCAGTGTGACGCGGGCAAGGAATTTGTCGACATTTCCTGAGTTTTGGTCGAGTACATATGCGCCGTAGCATGTGATGTCGGGTGTGCGGCGGGTCACAATCTTGCCGAGGTGATGCTGTGTGATTATTTCGATGGCGAAATGGTGGTCGAAAATATCGATGTTGGGATTATGCTTCACAGCCTCAACCAGGCTCTGCTGAATCTCGAAGCCTGTGTTGTCGGCATGGTGGAGAATACGGAATTCGGAGTGGCCGCCTTCGCGATGGAGATCGAATTCGCCGTTCTCCTTTTTGTCGAAATTCACGCCCCAGTCAATGAGCTGGCGTATCTGTTCGGGAGCCTCGGTCACCACCTTCTTCACGGCGGCGGGGTCGCTGAGCCAGTCGCCGGCAATCATTGTATCCTCGATATGTTTGTCGAAATCATCCACCTCAAGGTTTGTAACCGAAGCAACGCCTCCTTGAGCCAAGGCGGTATTTGCCTCGTCGAGAGTGGTTTTACAAATCAAAGCAACCTTGCCTTTATCAGCCACTTTAAGGGCAAAACTCATTCCGGCAATACCGGAACCTATCACCAGATAGTCGTATTCGTAAGTCATAATTCCTTTATTATGAAGAATGGTCACCACAAAGTTACAAACTTTCCGAAACAAATTTGCACAGCTCTTGATTAAATTACTTTCGGGTGGTGCGGAGGAAGAAGTAGGCGAAGAGTGCTGCTGCAATAATGAGCGATACCGAGAAGCTGAGGAATATGCCGTAGGTGCCTAATCCGAATGTGAAGCCAAGCATGTAGGTGGCCGGAATGCCTATCACAATGTAGCTTACGAATGCTATCCACACCATTGGCATCACGTTGGAGGTGCCACGCAGCGCGTTGGCGAAATTTATCTGGGTGGCATCGGCATACTGATACATCACCAGCGGTACGATGAGCGTGAGCGACAGTGCTGTTACGCGCTCGTCGTCGGTGAACTGATGTATCACATCGGGTCCGGCAAATATGAATATCATAGATGAGCAGGTGGCCAGAATCAGGAGTATCACATAGCCGCTGAATGCCACATGACGCATCATGCCACGGTCGTTGGCTCCCGAGGCATTGGCCACAAGCACCGCCACGGATGCCGCCACACTGTAGTAAACGCAGAATCCGAGGGTGCCCAACATCACCATTATCTGGAAAGAGGCAAGCGGTATGGCTCCGATCCATCCCGCCATGAGTGCGGCTACTGAAAAAGAGCCCGATTCGAATGTCATCTGCATCGAGACAGGCAGCGAGGTGCGCACTATCTGTCCGACCATCCTCCGGCTGTTGCCACGGCCGAAGAATCCTTCGCGATATTTGCGGAATGCGGGCAGGATGAGGAAGATGCCGGCAATCAGCAGCAAACACACCACACGTGCCGTGAGTGTGGCGATACCCGCTCCTGTGAGGCCTAATTCCGGACAGCCCAGATTACCATAGATGAGCAGCCAGTTGCCGGCTATATTCAGTACATTGGCTCCGAGAATAATCCACATAGGCAGAGCCGTGCGGTTGATGGCATAGGCCCATTGGGCAAAAGTGTTGAACAGAGCCACCGGCACCACTCCCGCAAGATACAGCAGGAAATAGGGGCGGATGAGTGGCAGAAGTTCCTGTGGCTGACCCATACGGTGGAGATTGAAATACACCAGGGTCATCACAAATGTGACAAGCAGCGCGAACAGCAGGTTCACCGCAATGCCGCTGCGGAGCAGACGGCCAATGCGGTGAGTGTTGTTCTGCGTGAAAAGCGCGCCGATAAGGGGTGTGAGGCCATAAGTGAAGCCTATGCAGGCAAATATGGCCATGTTGAATATATTGTTGACAAATGATGCCGAGGCGAGTGCCTCGGTGGAATACAGCCCCACCATCTTGGTGTCGGCAAACCCCACCACAATCATTCCCAACTGTCCTATCAGGATAGGAAATCCCAGCGACAATATTCGCTTATATGCCCCGAATCCGCGCAGCCTTTGCATCTATATCAATACTGTTCGTTTTCGTTAGGGAAATCCACGCTCTTCACATCATCCACATAGTGATGTATAGAGTCGGTGATAGCGTTGCCGTAGTCGCCGTAGCGGCGCAGGAATTTGGGCGCGAAGCCATTGTTCATGCCAAGCATATCCTGTACTACCAGAATCTGGCCATCCACATCGTGTCCGGCACCGATGCCTATGGTAGGAATGCTGATGGCCTCGGTTACGCGCTTGGCCAATGCGGCCGGTATTTTTTCGAGCACCAGGGCATAGCAACCCATGCGTGCCAGCTCCTGGGCGTCGGAAATGAGTTTGTTGGCTTCGGCTTCCTCCTTGGCGCGCACGCCATATCCACCGAACTGGTTCACCGATTGAGGTGTGAGGCCAAGATGGGCGCATACGGGTATGCCTGCCGAGAGAATGCGGCGTACCGATTCAAAGATCTCCGAGCCGCCTTCGAGCTTCACTGCTTCAGCTCCGGTTTCCTTCATCACGCGCACAGCCGAGGCAAGCGCCAGTTCGGGATTTCCCTGATATGTGCCGAAGGGGAGGTCAACAACAACCAATGCACGCTTCACACCCCGCACCACGCCCTTGGCGTATACGATCATCTCGTCGAGGGTGATGGGCAGGGTGGTGGAGTAGCCGGCCATTACGTTGGCGGCAGAGTCGCCAACAAGTATCATATCCACTCCGGCGGCATCAACGAGTTGAGCCATGGTGAAGTCGTAGGAGGTGAGTGCTGCTATTTTCTCACCCTTTGTTTTCATTTCAATGAGTTTGCGGGTGGTGAGTTTGGGTTTGTTTTCGATGTATGTCGACATAATTTTAAAACTTTTGGACTGCAAAATTACAAAAATTTGCACGGACAAAACTTATTTCCTAATTTAGCACACGCTGAAACCATTAAATAACACAACAGAGATGATAAATCCACATAGATATTGCGTGATTATGTGCGGCGGCATCGGTAGCCGCTTTTGGCCATATAGCCGCGCTAACCGACCAAAACAGTTTATCGACTTCCTGGGCACGGGAAGGTCGTTGCTGCAGATGACTTTCGACCGCCTCAACTCTGTTGTGCTTCCCGAGAATGTGTATGTGGTTACTAATGTGCAGTATGCCGATCTGGTGAGGGAGCAGCTTCCCGAACTGTCGGCCGATAAGGTGATGTGCGAGCCGGCCCGGCGCAACACGGCTCCTTGCATAGCTTGGGCCACTTATGCCATTGCTGCACGCGATCCGGAGGCGTCGATTGTGGTGATGCCCAGCGACCATCTCATCACCCGCGAGCAGGAATTCATCAACTGTCTGGAGCGGGGGTTTGAGTTTGTGGAGAATAACGATGCGTTGCTCACGCTCGGCATCTGCCCCACGCGTCCCGAAACCGGCTACGGCTACATTCAGATGGGTCGCGAGGTTATTCCCGGCATAATGAAAGTGAAGACATTCACCGAAAAACCGGATATCGACCTCGCACGTGTGTTTTTGGACAGTGGTGAATTTCTGTGGAACTCCGGCTTGTTTCTATGGCGAGCCGAGGTTATCAAAGAGGCGTTTCGCGCTCATGCCACCGACTGGATTGCGCAGTTCGATGACGACGCACAGGTGTTCGGCACTCCTCAGGAGCAAGCCTGGATAGAAAAGCATTTTGCCGGATGTCCGAGCATATCCATCGACTATGCCATTATGGAGAAGGCACCGAATGTGTATGTGGAGCGCAGCTCATTCGGGTGGACCGACCTCGGCACTTGGGGTTCGCTCTTCGACAGTTCACCCAAAAACAGCGACTATAACGTGACGCAGAACTGCCAGGTGATGGCCTATAATTCGTCGGGCAATATCTTTGCTGTGCGCAACGACAAACTCATTGTAGTGTCGGGTCTCAACAATTTCATTGTGGCCGATGCCGGTGATGTGCTCCTCGTATGTCCCAAAGAGGAGGAGCAGCGCATCAAAAAAATGGTGAACGACGTGGAAAACCGCTTCAACGACAAATACCTGTAAAAAGAAAGCCTCCATCGGGAGGCTTTCTCAATTCAAAGATTTTTCCTTATCAGAAGCCGGTGTAGCTGTGCGGGGTGATGGCGCGCAGCTCCTCTTTCACGGCATCGCTCACCTCAAGGGTGTCGATGAAGGCAGAGATGCTCTCGGCGGTGACGGCGGTGTTGGTGCGGGTCAGGGCCTTGAGTGTCTCGTAGGGGTTGGGATAGCCCTCGCGGCGGAGGATGGTCTGGATGCCTTCGGCCACCACGCTCCACATGTTGTCGAGGTCGGCAATAGCCTCTTTGTTGAGCAGGAGCTTGCCTAGACCCTTGAGTGTGCTTGCAGAGCTATGAGCATGTGGGCCAATGGCACACCCACGTTGCGGAGCACTGTGGAGTCGGTGAGGTCGCGCTGCAGGCGAGACACGGGGAGCTTCTGAGCCAGGAGGCCGAGGATGGCGTTGGCTATGCCGAGGTTGCCTTCGGAGTTCTCGAAGTCGATGGGGTTGACCTTGTGGGGCATGGCCGACGATCCCACTTCGCCGGCTTTGATTTTCTGCTTGAAGTAGTCCATCGATATATACTGCCAGATGTCGCGGTCGAGGTCGATGAGTATGGTGTTGATGCGGCGCATGGCATCGAAGAGGGCGGCGAAGTTGTCGTAGTTGGAGATCTGGGTGGTGAGCTGCTCACGCTTTATGCCTAACGACTCGCTGAGGAATGAGTTTGCGAAGTCAATCCAGTTGATTTCAGGATAGGCGAAGCGGTGGGCGTTGAAGTTGCCGGTGGCACCACCGAATTTGCCGCTGATCGGTGTGGCTTCGAGAGCCGCGAGCTGCTCTTCGAGGCGATACACAAACACACCGAATTCCTTGCCCAGACGGGTAGGGGAAGCGGGCTGTCCGTGAGTGCGGGCGAGCATGGGTATATCGGCCCACTCCTCCTGGCGGAGGCGCAGCTGACCGATTGTTTCGCGCAGCAGCGGCAGGTAGCATTCTTTCAGTGCATCGGCCACCATCATGGGGAATGAGGTGTTATTGATATCCTGCGAGGTCAGGCCGAAGTGGATGAACTCCTTGTAGCGTTCGATGCCGAGTTTGTCGAATCGGCTCTTGATGAAATATTCCACAGCCTTCACGTCGTGGTTGGTAACCGATTCGGTCTGTTTCACCTCCATGGCATCGGCCGAGGTGAAACCCTCGTATATTGCGCGCAGGGCAGGGAAGAGTTCACGGTCGAATTCCTTGAGCTGGGGCAGGGGAATGCTGCACAGAGCAATGAAATATTCGATTTCCACCTTCACGCGGTAGCGTATAAGGGCAAATTCCGAAAAATAGTTGTCGAGATTCTCACATTTTGAGCGGTAACGGCCATCGACGGGGGAGATGGCGGTGAGCTGGGTCAATTCCATGTTTGATATTGTTTGAAATAGACTGCAAAATTAATGAATTATCCTTAACTTTGCCGAAAGAACCAATTATTACCTTATGCCATGGAGCAAAAAAAGAATTATTACCCTTGGATAGTGGTGGGACTGCTGTGGGTGGTTGCGCTGCTGAATTATATGGACCGTCAGATGCTGTCGACTATGCAGCAGTCAATAGGTCTGACTATCGAACCGATTAAAGACCCAGCCAACTTCGGCCGACTGATGGCCGTGTTTCTCTGGATTTATGGCCTGATGAGCCCTATTTCAGGGGCGATAGCCGACCGTCTGAACCGCAAATGGCTCATTGTGGGCTCGCTCGGCGTGTGGTCGGCCGTGACCTTGCTGATGGGTTACTGCACCGATTTCACTCAGATTTACTGGCTTCGTGCCCTGATGGGTGTGAGTGAGGCTCTTTACATCCCTGCCGGACTCTCGCTCATAGCCGACTATTTCACCGGAAGTTCACGAAGTCTTGCCATAGGCATACACATGACCGGCCTCTACACCGGTCAGGCACTCGGCGGCTTCGGAGCCACCTTGGCAGGAGCCATGTCTTGGCAGGAAACATTCCACTGGTTCGGCATCGTGGGCATCGTATATGCATTGGTGCTTGTGGTGCTTCTGCGCGACAAAAAGCGTGCTGTGCCTGCAGAACAACCTGCGGCTCCGGCATCCTCCAATAAGAGTGTTATGGTATTGCAATCCATATTCAAGAGCTTCGGCATGATATTCTCCACCATGGCATTCTGGGTATTGTTGTTCTATTTCGCCAGCTCATCGCTGCCGGGATGGTCAACCAAAAACTGGCTGCCAACCCTCTTTGCCGAAAACCTCGGGCTGTCGCCCGAACAGGCCGGTCCGCTGGCTACAATCACCATTGCCGTATCATCGTTTATCGGCGTGATGATAGGTGGTCCGATGTCCGACCGCTGGGTGAAGCGCAACCTGCGCGGGCGCATCTACACCAGTGCCATAGGTATGGCAATGATGATTCCGGCACTGATACTCATTGGTCTGGGGCATAATGCCGTCACGTCAATTCTTGCCGGACTTCTGTTTGGCATAGGCTACGGAATGTTCGACACAAACAATATGCCGATACTCTGCCAGTTCATACCTGCCAGCCAGCGTGCCGCCGCCTATGGTGTGATGAATATGACAGGTGTGTTTGCCGGTGCGTTAGTGACTCAGGTGCTCGGCAATTGGGCCAAGAGCGGTAACCTCGGCCTCGGATTTGCCGTGATGAGCGGCATACTCGTGCTTGCCCTCGCGCTGCAGCTCACCCTCATGCGACCCACGGCCGACGACATGCCCGATCAGCTGATGTCGGCCGAAGCCGCACAGGAGGATCTGTGATTTAACAAAAAATATGCCGGGAGGATGAAAAAAATATTGTAACTTTGCGCGTGAAATAACGAAAAGCCCCAAGGCTTTATCTGAAGTGGAGAAATTTGGCTGCTTGCAACCACTCGAAAAAATGCTAAAACCGCGATAAATCACCCTCCCGGCATACCGCATTTCGTTCGATGTTTATGGTACACGCACCATATTCCGGATCTTCAGACAGAAACCCGGCTGAAAATGTAATGAACTATAAACAACATACGAAATGATGAATCAGACAAAGAATTACCTGTTTACATCCGAATCGGTTTCGGAAGGTCATCCCGACAAGGTAGCTGACCAGATCTCCGATGCCATTCTTGACGAATTCCTTATCCATTGGCCCAACTCAAAGGTGGCTTGCGAAACACTCGTCACTACCGGACAAGTGGTAGTGGCCGGCGAAGTGAAGAGCGAGGCATATATCGATATACCCGAGGCGGCACGCAGAGTGATTCGCCAGATAGGCTATAACCGAAGCGAGCTCAAGTTTGATGCCGATTCGTGCGGTGTGCTCACCGCCGTGCATGAGCAGAGCGACGATATTAACCGTGGCGTGGATGCCGCCGAGCAGGGAGCGGGCGACCAAGGCATGATGTTCGGATTTGCTTGCGATGAAACACCCGACTATATGCCTCTGGCACTCGATTTGAGCCATCGCTTGCTGCGCGAACTGGCAGACATACGTCGCGAGGGTAAGGAGATGACCTATCTGCGCCCCGATGCCAAGAGCCAGGTAACTGTGGAATATGGTCCGGACAACCGCGTTGAACGTGTACACACCATAGTTATATCCACCCAGCACGATGAGTTTGCTTCCGACGAAGAGATGCAGCGTCGCATCACCGAGGATGTACGCAATATACTTATACCGCGCGTGAAGGCCGGACTCCCCGCCGAGTTGGCCAAACTGATCGACGACCGCTACATACTCCATGTAAACCCCACCGGCAAATTCGTGATCGGTGGACCGCACGGAGATACCGGCCTTACCGGACGCAAAATAATCGTGGATACCTACGGCGGCCGTGGAGCACATGGCGGCGGTGCGTTCTCGGGCAAGGATCCCAGCAAGGTCGACCGCTCGGCAGCTTATGCCGCACGTCACATAGCTAAAAACATCGTAGCCGCCGGCATAGCCTCGGAGGCACTGGTGCAGGTGGCATATGCCATCGGTGTGGCACAGCCGGTGAGCCTGTATGTCAACACCCGCGGCACAGCCAAGGTGGATATGACCGATGCGGAGATCTCGAATGTGATAGCCGAGCTGTTCGATATGCGTCCGCGCGCCATCGAAGAGCGCCTGAAACTGCGCAACCCCATCTATCGCGAAACAGCAGCCTACGGCCATATGGGACGCCGTCCGCAGACAGTTACCAAAACCTCAATCGACGGCAAGGTGACCAAAGAGGTGGAACTCTTCACCTGGGAGAAATTAGATATGGTTGACACCCTTCGCAAACGTTTTTCACTGGCCTAAACGGTTAAAAACGGCTAAAAAGAGGTGAATGGAGCCTCGCTTTTGCAACATTTTTTGATTAACCATAAAAAAATAGTATCTTTGTGCGCTTATTGTAGCAGACCATCTGCTGCGATAAGCGCATTGCTATATATTAAGGAAAAAATAAAACATCTAAATAATCAATGGCAACCTTAGAGAAAATCAGAAGCAAATCAGTATTGCTGATTGTGATCATCGGTGTGGCCCTGTTGGCTTTCATCATCGGTGACTTCTTCAATTCCGGCCGTTCATTCTTCGGTCCCGGAACCACAGTGGCCAAGGTAGGCAGCGAGAAAATTGACATTGCCGACCTCCAGAGCCGCGTTGAAATGCACAACCAACAGCAGCAACAGCAGGCACGCAAAACCGACGGTGCCCAGCTCCAGCAGCAGGCTATCAGCGAACTGGTATCAGAAAAACTGTACAAGCAGGAACTCAATCGCCTCGGTATAACAGTTACTGATGCCGAACTCGTTGAATTCATGCTCGGCCGCGGCTCCGATATGGTGAGCAATCGCATTGCTCAGGAATCGCAGGGCCAGATCCGTTCGGCAGCCGAACTCCACAACATGATCACACGTCCGGCCGACTATGGCATGACCCCCGATCAGGTGAGCCAGTTCAAGACCTACTGGCGCGCACTCGAGCAGGAAATCGAAGAGCAGCTCATGCAGCAGAAATTCATGAACCTCTTCACCGGCGCGCTTGTGGCTAACGAACTCGATGCCAAAGCTGTGTACGACGAATCAGCCACACCTCTCCAGATGGTGTATGTGAAGAAAGACTACGCTTCGATTCCCAACGAGGAATATGAACCCACCAACGATGAACTCAACGCCGAATGGGGCAAACACAAAAACGCTTATAAGATTCCGGAGCAGATGCGCACCGTCAGCTACATCACTGTGCCCATCGTGCCTTCGCAGCAGGATATCGTAGCCGGACAGCAGCGTGTTGAAAACGCTCTGATGAAGCTCCGTTCATCCGATGATCCCACTGTATTGGCCGATATGACCGACTTTGTAGTTGAACAGCAGCGCCTCACCGGTTCGCGCATACGCGATAACAAGGTGAAGAGCTTCGTCGACTCAGCTTCCATTGGCTCGGCAGCCATCGTGAACCAGAATGCCAACGCCTACACCCTCGCCAAACTTTATGGCAAGACACTGGCCACCGACTCGGTGAACGTTGACTACCTCGTGGTATCAGGCAAGGCTCAGGCCGACTCGCTGCTCGCAGCCCTTAAGAGCGGTGCCACCACCTTTGCCGATGCACGCACCAACAGCGCCGTGCAGGAGGCTCAGGACAGCGTTTGGTTCGCTCTCACAGCTCCTGAGATGAACGAACTCCGCGACCAGCTGACCAACACAGCTGCCGGCACCTATTTCACACCCGACACCGCTGCCTCACTTCCGATGGCACGCATCATTCGTGTGAACACACGCCGTGCACCTGTCAATGTTTACGACTACGCAGTTGTAACATTCAATATCGATCCGTCAGAAACTACCGTCAACAAGCTCGAAGCCGATCTCCAGAACTATGTTCGTGAGAACAATACTTCAGCCAAATTTGAGGAGAACGCCATTGCCGCCGGTTATCAGGTGTTCCCTGCAAAGGTAACCCCCTCCACTGCAATGCTCGGCAACATGCCCGACACCCGCAGTGCCATCGTATGGGCATTAGGTGCCGACAAGGGTGAAGTAAGCCCCGTATACGGTAATGAAACCACCGGTCGCCTTGTGGCTGTGGCTCTTGACGATGTTTACGACGACTTTATTCCGGCTCGCGATCCGCAGGTGAAGGATTACCTCACAATGCGTGTGATTGGTCAGAAGAAGGGCGACGCACTCTCGGCACAGTATGCCGGCAAGGCAAAAGATATGACCGGCTATGCAGAGCTGATGGGTTCGCGCGTCGACACCACCCGCATCGCCTTCGGCCAGGTGGTAGTGCCCGGCATCGGCATGGGTGAATCGGAACTTCAGGCTGCAGCCGCACTTGCCGAACCTAACAAGATTCAGGCACCGGTCAAGGGCGCGAACGCACTGATCGTGTTTGAGATTGTTGGTAAGGAAGATGCAACCCGCCCCTACGAATTCCAGGAAAGCTCGCAGGCATTCAACAATTCGCGTGGCAGCTACCGCCTGATGAATATGCTCCCGCAGATTCTGCAGGGCAACCAGAAGGTAGAGAACAACCTCCACAAGTTCTACACCAATTGATTTCTTAAATAATCTTACATAACTGCGGCCTGCTGGATTATATGTTCAGCGGGCCGCAATTTTTTATTACCTTTGCAGAAATAATTGATTGAAATGACAAAGGAAACATCCGTTTACGAAACAACTGACAACAGCACGCCCGAGCCCAAAACATTCCGTGAGCGTGTAAACGCCACCCGACGCAGCCGCTGGATACGCTTCGGCATAGTGTCGCTGATATTTTTCCTCTGGGTAATATGGCTCCGCAACTGGTGGGTGCTCCTGGCATGGTTTCTTTTGTTTGATATCTATATCACCGGGTATATCCCCTTTACATGGTGGAAGCGGAGCAAATCGGCCGCTGTGCGTGCGGTGATGAGTTGGGTGGATGCCATAGTGTATGCTCTGATATTGGTTTATTTTGTGTTTACCTTCATTGGCCAGAACTACCAGATTCCATCGTCGTCGCTTGAGAAATCGCTTCTTGTGGGCGACTATCTGTGGGTTAACAAGATGTCGTATGGTCCACGTGTGCCCGTCACTCCGGTTCACTTCCCGCTTGTGCAGAACACCTTCCCGATTATCAACACCAAGAGCTACACCGATTGGCCCCGATGGAAATATCATCGCCTGGCCGGATTGGGCACGGTGCAGCGCGGCGATATTGTGGTGTTTAATTTCCCGGCCGGCGATACGGTGACCACCAAAATCACTAACCCCGACTACTACACACTTTGCAAGATTTACGGACGCGAACGTGTGCATAACGACCATCAGACCTTCGGCGAAGTTATCTATCGCCCGGTCGACCGCCGCGAGAACTACGTGAAGCGTGCCGTAGGGCTGCCCGGCGAGACTCTATCCATCCGCGATGGCGTGATATACATTGATGGAAAGGCGATGGAGCAGCCTGCCGATGCCCAGTTCAACTATTACTTCCAGACTGCATATCCGATATCCCCGGCCATGTGGGAGGAGCTTGGCGTGGCTGTCGACGACCGTCACCAGCTTGATATCCGCACCGAGGATCTGCTTTCGCTCAGCGAGAATGGCTTTAAGGTTGATTCCACCGGTCGGAGTATGCCGATAGTATATGTTTCGCCGCTCACGCAGGCAATGGTCGACAAGCTCAAGGCCAACCCCGATGTGCTGCATCTGATGCGCGTGCCGGCCCGCCACGATGAATTCCTGTTCCCCGATGGAGTGGCCGACTATTGGACTAATGCCGACTATGGCGAACTGTGGATACCGAAGAAGGGTGAAAGCATTGCGCTCACACCGGCCAACTGGAAGATTTACAATCGCTGTATACGCGATTACGAGGGGTACTATTCAGCCGAGCTCCGTTCGGATGGAAAGGTGTATATCGATGGCAAGCCGCAGGATCGCTATACCTTCGGGATGGATTACTACTTTATGATGGGCGACAATCGCGATAATTCGCTCGATTCGCGCTACTGGGGATTTGTGCCCGAGGATCATATTGTAGGCAAGCCTATGCGGGTGCTCATCTCGTTCGATAAGGACAAATCGATATTTAATGGCGGAATACGTTGGAACCGCATATTCAAGAATGCCAATGGACATTGAACCGGGCTTCGTGCGCTTTGAGCCGCGCTTCTTTGCGCCGGTGTCGTACTACGCTCTGATGGCACGCTGCCCGAGGGTGTGGCTTGATGCCGGTTTGCGTTACGACAAGCGGAACAAAGAGGTGCATCGCACCACCATAATTGACACGCAGGGGGTGTTCACGCTCACGGTGCCTGTGGCTAAGAATGCGCACCGCCGTGAGGGCGGCGCACCGCTGTGGCGTGATGTGGAGGTGTCGACCCATGGCGAATGGTGGAACACGCATCGCGTTACGCTTGAGTCGGCCTACGGGCGCACACCCTATTTCGAATTCTATATCGACCGCTTTTTGCCCTTCTTCGCCTCGCCTGAGCGCTCCGGAGTATTGCGGAGTATAGTTGGTGCGGATGTTGCTATTGATGCGATTCTGCGCGATATTTTGCTTATTGACGCCGAAGTGGTGTATACGCGTCCGGATGATGATATAGTGGATATGACGCAACTCACGCCACCGCAGATCGAGCCTTATTGGCAAGTGCGAGCCGATAAATTCGGCTTTGTGGCCGATTTGAGCATTCTCGACTTGATTTTCAATCTTGGTCCGGAGGCTGCGGTGTATCTCCGGTCGATCAATCGATTCTGAATTTAACGGTTGAATTACCTGTTGAGTGGCGGGCGTTTATAAGATAGGTGCCCGGCGGGAGGCTGATGTCGAATGAGTGGCTGAATGCTTGGCCGGCAGTGTAGGAATGCTTGCCGGAGGTGGCATACACCCTACCCGCCACATCGCAGAGCAGGAATTCCACCTCATCTTCATTACCATAAGTTTTGCCTGAAAGCAAAATGTTTCCGTTATTTCCGGAGGGGTTTACGGATAGTTCGCCGTTGAAAGCGGATTGGTTGCCGGCCATGTCATAGTCGCCGTTTTCATCGCTGAGGGCATAGTTGCCTATGGGCGAATTACCCATCAGCATATTGTTCACGGCTATAATGTTTTCGGTATCTATTTCGATGGGTTGGTCGGAGGGCAGGCTGTAGAACGACTGCCATGAGTGGCTTGCCAACTGCTTCATGAGCAGCGAATCGCTTACAAAGCGTGTTTCAGCGAGGGGGTAACGGAGTTTGGGGTGCTCCCATGAATATACGATTTCGGAGTGGAGCCATGTAAGGCTGTCGACAGGCCCGTGGGTGTAATAATCGGGTGTGAAGCGGGTTGTAACGATAGTGCGCTCAATCAGATTCACGTCGGGAATCACCACCGAACCGGGAAGAATGAGAGTGCCGGAGGTGACGAGGCGCATCGATGCCGAACCGTTGCCGCGCATGCTGTCGCACATATATTGCCGCCCGGTTTCGAGCACCTGCAATGAGGCGTTGTCGGCGGGTAAGGAGTGAGGGGCACCGTGTCCGTTCACATCCACGCGCCATGCATGCCCCTCGGCGCGGACAAACATAAGCGAATCACCCGACAGGATATAGTCGAGGCGCATGCCGGGGCGTATTTCGCTATATAGTGAGTCGCCGAAATGTCGGTAGCGGAATTGGGCATCGGGAGCCAAGGCTTCGGCGTTGCTGAAGTCCCATCGTGCGTTGCTTGCCGTATCGGGCATCAGTAGTGAGGATGGGTGTACATTCACGCAATCCTCCTGGCGCGGCAGCATCTGAGGCGTGAAAGCGTAAGCACTGACTGATGCGGCCATTGCAGCGGCAATGATGAATTTGGATGTAGCGTTCATGGAGTATGCTTTTTTAGTTCATAACGCCAAAGTTACTGTTTATGTTTCTAATATCCAAATTCATCGGGCCACAAACTGCCCTGCGCCAATTATATTGGTAGATCCTGTGCTATCCGGCCCCAGGAGCCGCGGTCGAGGTTGCGGTAGCTCACAGCCTCTGAGATGTGGTGCGGGAGGATGTTTTCAGAGCCTTCGAGGTCGGCGATTGTGCGCGC
>JAAGKN010000453.1_pt1 | contig 61792 bp, 85 predicted proteins | sample 6206371 | NCBI WGS metagenome assembly JAAGKN01 (sample SAMN11533720, study PRJNA540317) | gut metagenome | isolation source: fecal pellets from male and female animal of same cohort | host: Peromyscus leucopus | place: USA:CA | collected 2017 | reverse complement strand
AAAGTAAAAATAAGAAAAGAGTTAACTAATTATTTGGCAATTAGTTAACTCTTTAGGGGAGAGCCGCGAGTGGGACTCGAACCCACGACCTTTTCGTTACGAATGATAAGTTTTTTTGTTTGCATAGACCTGTATATTAATTATTTAGGATTGATTTTTATTTTTATTCTGCACGGATTCTGCACGGAGCCATGCGCAGATGGCATTGAGTGTGACCGAGGCTTTAGGGTTGTCATTCACCATTGCGCTTGCCTTTTGTAGCAACACAAGAGCATCTTCGGCGGACTCACATTTAGGCAAGCGGCAAGAGCCGCAATACCGGGCGAGGTATGCCTTGGCTCCGTCAATCCTCATCTTTTTGTCATGCATCAGAGATTTGATAATCCTGATCATTTCAATATCCTCGAGGCGGTACTTCACCTGCCGCCCTGTGCCTATCGCTCTGGGGCGAATCTCCTCAAATGTGTCAGTCCAGTATTTGATGGTGGTGACAGGGAGGTTGAGCATTGTTGAAACTTCACCTATGCGGTAGAGTTGTTTGGTGTATTCGGCCATTTTAGTAGTTTTTTTTCATTTAGGTTCATTCTTCCGTTGTACTGTCTGTTATATTTCCTCCGCAAGCCTCGGCGGTTTCGGTGCGGGCGCCTCCAACGGCTTCCTGTTTTTCCTGCCATTCTTGAAACCTACGAAATCCCTCATGGCGCTCTTCATAATCTTTATCCCAACCGATTTTTTCTTGCTCCCTATGAATCAGGTCTAATTCTTTCATAATTTCATCGTTGGGTTTAAGTGCTTTTATAGCCTCAAACCATTTTGATGCTGTATCATAGTTTTCTTTTATAAAGCCAAGATTGTCTACCGAGAGCATCATTAAACAAGTTTTTATTTTGCTTACGCAACCAAGAATATTTTTCTTGTCCGAGTGCCCCTTGATAAATTGATAGGTTGCATTAAACAATGAAGAATATGCAATACTAATGAGGAAGTTATCCGTTTTTTGCTTTTTATCTGTGAAATGCGCAGACTTGATTAGACTTTCGGCTGACATAACCAAAAGAGTGGCGTTAGCAAGATACTCTACTTTAGAATCAAGATTCTCTATTTGTTCTTTTTGCTCACTACAACAATCTTCCATATTTTTAATGCGTTGTTCAAGACCGTTTCGGAACGCTATCATTTCATTCTTGAAATCAGAGTATTGTTCTTCCAATCTTTCATTGCGCTCTCGCTCTCGGATTGTACTGAATATCTGCCATCCAACTAACAAAGTCACGATTAACGTGAAGAAGCCAACTATTACGCCCCAATAATCAAGACCCAAGTTGTTAAAGTAAATATGATTATCGTTTTCATTCACGCTTCTTGGGAAAAACACAAACAAGTAATGTAGTGACGCAATCATACAGAATGGCACCACAACCCACGCAATCGCTCTTAGATAGTCAAATATCCGTCTTAGTAATCCGCTCATTTCTTCAGTACTTTAAGTTCTGCAATTCGTTCTTTAAGTTCTGCAATTCGCTCATCTTTCTCTGATATTAGACGTTCCTTATCTTCAAGTTGACGATCTTTCTCCTTTGCAAGCGATTCATAGTGCAGAACCATATCTTTGATTTCTGACGGCACTCCAATAAAAATAGTGCTATCCAAAACCGATGAACCCGACAAAGGACTGTCAGTTACATTAACTCTGTTGAGTTGATACTCCTTCCCCGTGAGCAGCCAACGTGCGTCAATACCAAGTCTTTCAACCATTAGACTCAGAACCTCTAAAGAGGGAGCAGATTTTCTTTGGTTGAAATAGTTGGCAACTGTTGTTTGTTTCAAGTCTAATGCTTTAGCGAAAGCGGTTTGATTATCCTTAAATCGCTCTGTCAGAATTTTTTGAAGTCGTTCACTAATATCTGCCATAAATGGACTATTGTTAACGATTGTTAAATAACTCATTTGAGTTTGTTATTAACTCAGAAATGTATTACCTTTGCAAAGTCTAACGGAAACGACAATAGCAAAGGCGGGTGGCTCTCGGAGCAACCTTTACATACTTTCAATCGCGAAGATAGTCAATCCCCTTTGTAATTGCAAGACTTTACAAAAGAAAAATACGAATATTAAACTAAAAAAATATGAGACTTACCCGAACAACCCCCATAGAAGGGGAGAAGCTCACGGCGGAGATTATGGAGAGGATTGGCCTCGGAGAATCCGTCACCGCACACTGCGACAACACCCGAGAGTACGACAACTCGCGCGGCAACGCAATTTACGTGAGAAAAAACAGAGTTCGCCCCGATGGTTACACCTATAAAATCCAAACCTCTAACCTGAACAGCACGGTGACGGTGACGGTGGTAAAAGACTTATGAAACTCCCCGACTACATATCCAAGCCCGAAGAGCTGATGGAGGTGATTGGCATCATCTTTTCAAGACGCGACATTACTTTCAGTAAGGCTGTAGCTGCCAAAATCGTAGGCGGAGAATACCGACTTGAAAAACTTGTTGCCGAGGGAAAGATTAGAATGGACAAGCCCACCTGCAAGCAGAACGGCAAATGGTTCTGCGATGGCGCGGATGTGATGCGAAATATTCTATTGTTGTAACCTGACTGTGTTTATAGTTATGGATATAGATCATTATCCGGGCCGGCGGGGGTTTTGCAAGCAGAAAGATGTAAGGCTCCGGTGTTGGCAGTGAAGCGAATGATGAGCAGCTCTGACGATAGAGCAGGTTGGAGGTTTAACTCCTCTCGCTGCCTCTAAATTTTAACTTAACAAATTAAAACAATGAAAACTAAACTTAATATCAAAAAAGCAGCAAAGACCGTGATGTTTATCCTCGGCGTGGCATTGATAGTGCTTTCGTGTGCCGATGATGAACGCCCCTTGCGAGAATTTTTGATCATTCACTCAATGCTATTCGCAGGAGGTCTATGCGCCTTTTATGTGGAAGACAAAATCCAACTAACCAACCAATAAATAAGAGTTATGGAAAACTCAAATGAAAACATTGTAAAGTCATTGGAGGAGCAGCTCAAATCAGTTTCCTCGGACTTGTATCTCTACAAGAGTTTGTACTCGGAAGCAAGCACAAAACTAAACAATCTCCAAAAGGAGAATGCGCGTCTTTATGCGCTTGTGAAGACACTCTTCAATACCTATGTGACAGAGGAGCATGAAAGAAGTGATTTATAATCTCGACAGCGAGGAGTATCACAACGGCGAGGGATACAAGGATTACTTGTCAAGCACTCAGCTTAAACTCTACGGAAAATCTCCCGCGGCCTTTAAGTGGGCAATGGAGAATCCCCAGCCAAAGAGTGAGGCAATGAAATTCGGAAGCTTGTTTCATCTCGCCATGGAGATTTGCCAGGCATACGGCTCAATGGATAAATTCAATGATGCTGTGGCCGTGTTTGAAGCTCCGACTAATCCTCGCACAGGTAAACCCTACGGCATAGACACTCAAAAGTGCGCAGAGGCGTATGATCAGTTTGTCGCAGACAACGAGGGTAAGGAGATCGTCAGCCAAGAAACGCTATCCTTGTTAAACGCCATGATTAATCCGCTGCTTTCAGGCCAGAGTTCAACTTCCAAGATGGTGTGCAAGCTCTTGAAACTGAGCAAAACCGAAGTGAGCCATTTCCTGGAGGTGGACGGTATAAAATGCAAGTTCCGCCCTGATTTGGAGTCAAGGTTAAAAATCGTGGATTACAAGACAGTTGAAACGGATGATTTATCCGAGCGCAGCATCAACAATATTATCGCCAAATACGGTTATGATATTTCTGCGGCCTATTATCTGTTCCTGGAACACGAACAGAGCGGCATATGGAAGGCATTCTACTGGCTCTTCGTGAGCAAAAAACCTCCATATGATGCAGTGCTTGTGGATTCAAGCGGTTGGACTTACGAATACGACTCCCAATCCGGTATTGCAATGCCGCAGGTAGGGGCAATCAAAATGAAATACCTGCTTGACTTACACTCCAAATGCACTAAAGAGAATTTTTGGCCGGGCGCAGAAGTCAACATTCCGAAAGATGGCTATGGTAAACGTATAATGCGACCGACTCCGCCATCATGGGAGGTGAGCGCAGCCGCAAACCTCCTTGCGCAAACTTATTCAAAATAAAATCTCAAATTAAACGACAATGCCAACAGAAACAATAAATCAGCAACCTGCAACGTCTGCGACACAACAGACGCAGACGCAACAACAGACGCAGACGCCGCAGCCTCAACCGGCAGCGGCTCCAGCCAAGAAGACTAAGCTAATAGACAAGTCACTTGTGGTGGCCACCATTAATAAACTACCACCAATGCTCGCTCCGATAGCCGGATGCTTTAATGATGCTTGGGATTCTTTCGCTAAAGCGTATGGCCACAACGCAGGTAAGGTGATGGCTTGTGAGATCGACTACGCAACACAGGCTCTCGTTAGCAAACCTTATTTATTAAAGGTGGCCACAGCCAATCCTTTTTCATTGGTGAGCGCAATGAAAAACCTCGCTTTGGCGGGTTATACGCTCAATCCGATACGCAAGCAGTGCTACCTTGTGCCAATGAAAGATGAGGTGGTGTTCATGCCCTCCTACATGGGCCTTGTGGACGAGCTATCCGCAAGCGGTCTTGTGAAGAAGATTGAAGCTCACCCGGTGTTTGAGGGCGAAAAGTTTGAAATCAAACACGGCTCACAAGAGGGTTTGTGGCACTCGCCCAACCCATGGGTAAAGCGAGACAAAGAAAACCTGTTAGGTTGTTACTGGTATGCCGTACTTGTGGATGACACCGTGATGTTCGACACTATCGGCAAAGACGATATAGAAAGAATCCGCATGCGCGCCCCGTCATCGTCTGCAAAATCATCGCCCTGGGATACCGATTACATTGAGATGGCCAGAAAGACCGCCATTCGCAACGGATTCAAGAAAATCCCCAAGAAGAATATCTCAGAAGAAAAACTCAAAGTACTCGGAATGCTATTCGACTACGAGGAAAAGGCTCATCAGAGCTGGCTATCCGAGCAAAACGACACTACCTCAAAGAAAGATCCATTTGACGAAGAAGTGGAGTTTGAAGAAGTGATTTGACCGCAACGCAAAAATCCTGATAAATCTACAAAATGAAAATCCTTGTTCCCGACTACCTGCTTGAATCAATCCTGCGTCACTACAAGACGCTCGCAGAAGCATATCAATATGACGGCAACATTAAAGCCGTTAACGCCAAGAGGGTGTCGGGCAAGGAAATTCAGAGATTAATAAGAATAATCAAAGAGTAAAAAAAAGGAGCGCGAATGAAAAATGACAAGCGCCACTTCCTTTTCAATCTTGAATGGGCTGAAATACTCTCGGTTTTGCCGGCGGAGGTCAAGTATGAGGTTTACGATGCCATAATTGAGTATGCTGCATCGGGGAAACTCTTGGACTTGAAACCTATGGCAAAGGGATGTTTCTTATTCATAAAAAAGGAGCTCGACTACTACAAGGATTCTTACTCTGAAAAGATTGAGAAGCGTAGAGAAGCCGGAAGCAAAGGTGGCAAATCAAAGCAAAACAAGCAAAAAGTAGCAAAACAAGCAAATGCTACTTTTGCTAAGCAAAACAAGCAAACGCAAGCAAACGCAAGCATAAATAAAAATGAAAATTATATAGATAATTTTTTTGTTGTTGTTGATAAAACGCGCGAGGAGTTTTTGAGCGATTTCTTTTCGGATAGTCGCATAGAGGTAAACAACCAGCTATGCATGAATCTGGGCGTTACACCGGATAAACTCAAAAGCCTTGTCAGAGAAATCCTTGATGAATGGGAGGCCACAAGCGAGCCTTCGCACGAAAATCTCAATCAGGCTCAAAAGCACCTGCTGAATCATCTCAGGATTAAAATCAACGAAAATCGAAGAAAAAATGGCCAAAACGCAAACAATAGGCTCCCTCATGAGCAACGCCAGCAAGAGTTCCAGCGGCACATCGCCGACAAGCTCAGCCGGCCTTATGACGACGGGCCCGACATCTCCGGCAATTATTGAGCTGCAAAAGCGATACACTCCCACAAGCCTACTTTCGGAGTACAATCCGAGCTTGCAGGTGAAATATTGCCGCGACGTGGAAAGAGTGTTTACCGGCAAGGCCCCAACCGCCCTGACGGTCTCAAAGGCGTTTGGCCGCAATACCATCGAGTCCTGGCTATCAATCCAACTCAACGATTTGAGCGAGTTCGCGGGCTGCAAAGAAAAGCTATCACAAAGGCAGATTGACGAGTTGGCGCAGATGATCACGGAATCATACCCGCACTTCAAGCTCACCGAGTTTATGCTTTTCTTCCAACGTTTCAAACTTTGCGAATACGGAAAATTCTACGGAGCGGTAGACCCTATGGTCATTATGCAAGCTCTGCGAACTTTCAGTGAGCAGAGAGCCGAGTTTTACGCCAAGAAAGAACAGCGGGAGCGAGCAAGAAAAGCAATCGAGGAAGACCGTCTGGCAAAAAAAATCCGCCAAAGATACTCAGAGCGAATCCCCAATGCGTTCACGAAAGACGCTCCGATGAGCTTCCTGCAATATCGGCTTATGGGCTATGACAGTCTGACGGACGAGGAACTTGTCCAAGAGATCATAGCTCTACGCTCGGGAGAGAAAACCATTCCGGAGGAAGCCGAGGATATAGTGAACCTGATTGGCTCTGCGTTTAACGTGGGCTAATGCGCCAATTTCGCAATCCTGCGCATCTCTGACATATTCCGGGAGCGAAAATGATAAAGTTATCAACCAACAATAAAAAAGGCCTTAAAACGGCCTAATTTCAAATCACACAAAACAACCATGGGAATCCTAAGTTTTGACTTAAAGAAGCTCATAAGGGCGATGGACGGACGCGACATCGGCTTTATGGTGGATGAGGACGGCAGGGCGGCTACGGATAAGGAAGCTCGCTATATGCTCTCAAAGTATCTTAAAGAGGGTTATGACAAGATACCGATGCGCACCGAGTCGTTACCCGAGGAGAAAATAAATACGCCCGGCAACAAAGTTGTCGATCGCTTGAAAAAGAAGCTCGCCGAGTTGCAACATAAGCGAATGCTGCACTTCCGCAAAACCCCGATGCTTCCCGTGCCTAAATACCTCGCCGCGCAGATAGCCGCCTGTGAGGATGAAATCAAGGAGGCTGAGGCTTACGAACCCAAGCGACTGAGCGAGATGGTGAGCAAAGAGCGGCTTGATGCCAGTGGCATATGCAAGGCAATGGTGAAGATGCACGTGGCGGCGGACTATCTGGCCGAATGCGCCAACGACCTGCGCGGCAAGATGAACAGCTTAGGCTTCACCGACTGCTCGGTGTTCCACCTCACAAAGAGCATAGAGCAGCAATCGTCAAGATTCGCCTCTATAGTGTGTCACCCGGAGTTCGGAGGACTCGCAGGTTACATCTCGGAAGACGCAAAACTTATCAACGCGATAGACTACATCGTGAGCAAAAACATAGACAAGAATCTAAAACTAACATAAACAAGACAATGGACAAAGTTAAAATCAAGCTCGGCGATAACGCCATATTGCCGACAAAAGGCACCCCCGGAGCCGCGGCATACGACATAGCCATTCCCGAGGACACTCTTGTTATGCAAGGACGGCAAGCAGTGAACATCAAGCTGGGCATGGAAATTCCGCAAGGCTATGAAGCCAAAGTGGAAGCCCGAAGCGGATTGTCGCTCGCAGGAATGGAGGGCTATGCCGCACTTAGCACTGAGAACACAACTCGCTACAACTGCGACGTGATACCCGGCAAGATAGATTCAGACTACCGCGGCGAGATACACGTGATACTGCATAATAACGACCTGCCTTTCTATCTGCGCCGAGGCATGAAGATTGCGCAGCTCACATTCTACAAAGTTGAGGATGCTGAATGGGAGATTGCAGACGAGTTAAGCAAAACGGAGAGAGCTGACGGCAAATTCGGACACACGGGAGTATAGGCTATGGACGATATGGAGCGCAAAGAGAGATTGTTTGGATGCGCAATTGTGTCAATCCTCTTTCTTGTGGGAATAGCAATAGCTATTGCGAGCCTCGCAAGCCTGTTAATGTCAATATTTTGATTTGAGGTATGTCGCATAAGTGGAGTGAATAAGCCGATGACTTTATTGTGAGGAATCACGCTACTATGTCCATCGGGGAGATGGCGTTGAAGCTTGGAGTCACGGAAGAAGATGTGTATAACCGCATCAAGGCTCTAAGATACAACATCAAGCGTCTGCCCAAACTGCGAGATGAAGCTCCGGCGCAGTCGTGCCTGTCAGATTTGATGCCGAACACCCTCAAACTTATAATCCCCGCTGAAGAGTGGGACGGCGACACGGGCATCGACAAGCTGCTGGCCGAATCAGTTAACTTTGATGATAAACCATTTATGCCAATACGATATGGAAACAGAAGAAAATCGACAAGAAGAAAAAGACAGAGGTAAGCCCCTGCGGAAACTGTTCGTGTCTATCCACATGAAAGATGAGAACAGCAGAATGATGGCTGACAAGATAAAGGCCAAGTTCAGCAAAAAAGGCTATTTTGTGGTCACCCCCTTTGACCTCGGACTGCACGCCGAATCCACATTCGAGGAGGAATTGTGGTACAGGCAGCAAGAGGTGCTGAAATGCCACGCACTATACCTTGCTCCCGGTTGGGGCTCGCATCCCGAATGCAGCCTTGACCAGGACACGGCAAGGGCGGTCAACCAACACCGCCAAAAATCAAGGCGCAAGCCGATACAGATACTTTTCGGCACGCAACGCCTTGGCTGGGTGTCTCGCAAAAGCATCGAGGCGGAAAGAAAAGAAAGAGAAACCAAACTAACATCAACCCCAAAATAAAACTGAATTATGAAAACAGGAGACAAAGTGATCGTGAGAGGAAACGGCAGCGGCGTGACATTCGGCACGCTCGTGAGCAGGAGCGGCAGCGAGGTGAAGCTCGCCGATTGCCGCAAGATATGGTACTGGGAGGGGGCCGCGTCGCTCTACCAGCTCGCCGCCGAGGGCGTGAAACGCCCTGAAAAATGCAAGTTCACGGTCTTTCTCGAAGAGGCCGAAATCATTGACGCAATCGAAGTCCTGCCCTGCTCGGATATGGCGGTCATATCAATCGAAAACGTGAGAATATGGAAGATTTGAGGGAGAGGACTCTGGAATTTCTGTCAGGTAGCAATGGCTCCGGCGATGGCTCCGGCGATGGCTCCGGCTATGGCGATGGCTCCGGCGATGGCAATGGCGATGGCAATGGCTATGGCTCCGGCAATGGCTCCGGCGATGGCTCCGGCGATGGCTATGGCTTTAAGTCAATCAACGGAGAGTTAATCTGGTATGTGGATGGTGTCCGGACCATCATCCGGGAAATCCGCGGGGATGTCGCCAAGGGCGCAATCGTCAACTCTGATTTCACTGTCACCGACTGCTATATCGTGAAGCGGGACGGTAAATTCGCCCACGGCAAGACTCTGCATGAGGCGCACGAGTCCTTGATGGACAAACTCTTCGAGGAGTTCACCGAGGAGGAGCGGGTGGAGAGGTTCAGGGAGGCTTATCCCGACTTCGACGCCAGGATACCCGCCAAGGAGCTGTTCGACTGGCACAACCGCCTCACGGGCTCGTGCCTGATGGGACGGCGGGCATTCGCCAAAGACCGCGGCATCGACATCGACAAGGACTCGTTCACCGTCAAGGAGTTCGTGGAGCTGACCAAGAACTCCTACGGCGGCGAGATTGTGAGAATGATTCTGGAGTGAAACCATAAGCAGACGACAACACGAAACATGGAACTTAACCAACTTATTTGCGCCTGTGGCGTTGTGGCCGCGGCTTTCATCCTCGGCGCCGCCCTCATGAGCGGTCGGGCCAAGGTGCTGAAAAGGCGCATCGCCAACCTCACCTCGCTCAAAGACCGGCTCCAAGAGAGGGCGCATGAGCTTCAGAGGGAGGCGGACGAGATGAAAACAAACGTCATGGCCAAGGACAACACCCTGAGCTGGCAGTCGGACAGAATCAAGCAGCTCAACAACACCATAGCCCAGTTCAAAGAGAGGAACAGGAAGCTCAAGCAGAGCATTCGTGACACCGAACAAGAAGCACAGAAATGAAAATGGGACTGACGCTTTTAATAATGGCCGCGCATCTGGTCATAGGCTATGTCGGCGGCCTGTTGGCCGGGAAGTCCGGGGACCACAGGAAATACGCCGAAGGTTTTAATGACGGCTCCAAATACGTGCTTGACAGGCTCAACGAGGAGGCTGAAAAGGCAGGAGAGGAGGAGGCGCAGAAGAAATGAGAGCGGGCGACATCCATTTCAGGACAACTTCAAACAAAACCAATATGACAGAACAGCCTTGGGCGGCTTTGTAAAACCCGGAAAGAATTATGAAAGGATTATTTAAATTGGAGGTAAACTTCCCCTACGCCTCGCTCTACGGCTTGTTCGTGGCCGACACCGAGCAGATTGAATGCCTCAAAAAGAACAGAATCGAAGTTTATTGGGGCGAGGTATGCGGAAAACATTCTGAAGAGTGCGGGCCGATATACGACAATGAAATCACCCTCGTCACAACCGAAGAGGACGTCATCAAGGTGATTCAGGACAACGGTCTTGAATTTGGCTTCAATCCGTTGGAGGAAAACTACGGTGGCGGTGTAGACAATCTTCCCGAGTCTGAAGAATTTGACTGGGAAGATTGCTCAGTCGAGGCCGTAATCGAATATTTACTAACTGGCAAAATATCGAAATAACTGAAATAATCATGAAAAAGTACATCGGCACAAAGGTGGTGTCCGCCACACCTGCGATTCGCAAAGGCGGCAAAGTGTACCTCCCGACAGACGAGATTCCCGAGACTATGGAACTTGTTGAGGATGGCTACAAGGTAGTCTATGAGGGCGGCTATGAGAGCTGGAGTCCGAAAGACGTGTTTGAGAAAGCGTATGAGTGCGTTGAAGATGGCTTATCTTTCGGTCATGCCATCGAGTTTTTGAAATCCGGTCATGCACTTCGACGCAAAGGTTGGAATGGCAAAGGGCTGATGGTGTTCAAGCAGGCCCCGGCTCATATCGACGGCACAATCATCCCGAAAATGCAGTCGCTTCCCCAGTCCGCCAAAGAGCAGGTCATGAAGCACACCGGTTTCATCGACTACACCTCGCAGTGCCTCATCTACAACTCGCAGACCGGACGCGCCGACTCGTGGGTGCCGTCAATCTCTGACGTGTTCGCGGACGATTGGGAGGTAGTGACAGAATAAACAAACCATCCGGGAGGCTTCTCTCCGCCTCCCGGTTAAATACACGGCAATATGAAAAAGTCAAGATGGGACTTTCAAATAGGCGATAAAGTCCGCAATCTCCGCTCACGGGCAAAAGGGACTGTCATTTTTATCCCGATGTTTGAGTGCAGCTGGATTGAAGTGAGGGGCAGGACGACCCAATTGAGGTAGAAATCCAAATCAAACCGAAGAAACAATAAAAAAGAAACCAACACTAATCATCGCAGCAATCGCACTCATAGCGGTGCTTTGCGGATGCGAGCCGAATGTAAAGACCGTCAAGCAGCGCCACGGAGGAAAACGTATCTATATAGACACTCTTGAAATCCACGACAATATGCATGAGGTGCTGTTTTGGTCTGATAATAAGGTTGGCGGCATGATACACTCCCCCGAATGCTGGTGCGAAGATAAACATTTTGAGATATGACAACAGGATTACTTTTACAAACAATTCTCGTGCTGATGGTGGTCATAGCCATAGGGTGCATTTGCTTTAGTCTCTTGTTTGACAAGGATTGGCTTATGTACGCCGGTCTTTCGGTATTCATCTTGATATTCCTTTTCGTGATAGTTCTATCATTTATGTATCAGAATCTTCAGCATGTGTGGAACGCGCCGCTATAAAACCGAAAAAACAATGATAATCCAGATAACATCCCTCGCCAACTACGACAAGCTCGTCGAGCAATTCAAAGAGTCCGAAATGTGGACAGACATATGGTGCGAAGACCAAGTCAAGCGTATCCGCCGCTACATCGAAGACCATATCGAGAAAGAGCCGATATTTCTTGAAACCCATTACGAATGCGGCTCGCTGCAAATAGGACTGACAGGAATCCTCACGGACGAGGACTGTCTGAATGCCCAGAGTTTTAACCCGTAAAACCGAAATAATATGACCGACAAAGAAATAAACCGGGCATTGCGCGCACTGCTGTGCTACCGCTACAACGCCGCGCCGAGGACAATGATACAATACGCCAACGGCAACGCCGAGAGGCTGATGAACGAGGCATTCACATTAGCCGATATAGGCTTAAACTCGCTTGGCTGCCTGTCGCTGAAAGATAATATAGACAAAGAGTTTGGAATCACACTCGACTCGCGCATCTTCCCCGACACAAAAATATCTGAAATCACCAACGCAATAAAAGCCGAACTTCAAACCAATGGATAAAGATAAATACACCCACGTCACCCAGTCTATCATCAGCTTGTTCAACGCCGTAGAACTTGCGCCCGATGAGGCTATCACGGTTTGTGCCTATGCCCTCGTCAATGTGTTCGTATCATGTAACATGAGCAAAGAGAAGATGTATGATGCGCTTGCTCATATCAACGACACTATACTTGAAGAGATAGATAATTATCACGCAAAAGCCGACAAGAAGAAATGAGAACAGAGTCAACATTCGCGCACATAATGCGCAAGAGCGGCCGCAAGCCCACTGAATGCGGCTGCAAGCTTTGCCAACAGCAATGTCACCAGCCCTGCCTTGGCACTCCCGAGGACATCGCCAAATTGGTTGACGCGGGGTATGGTGACAGGCTCGCCCCGACACAATGGGCGGCGGGAGTGACCAACAAGGTGATCCCGATGGTGCAGGCCAGAGTCGAGGACAACGGCTGGTGCACATTCTTCCACGACGGGAAATGCGAGCTGCACGACAAAGGCCTGAAGCCCACCGAGGGCAGACTCAGCCACCACTCATTGCGCGCTGATAATTTTAATCCGAAGAGGTCGCTCGCCTGGCTTGTCGCCAAAGAGTGGCTTCAATTCACAAAATAAAACACAGATACCGACTATGTACAGTTATATTTGGATAGAGGGAGAAGATAACCTCAACAACTTCTGCATGAAACGATTTGGAGAAAAGCCGAGATTCATGGAGACAATCGGAAGCGTGTCAGGTAAAGGAGCATCGGCTAAGGTGCACCACATCTACAAATATCCGGCAGAAGATGAGCCGCCATACAGCGCATGCCATAACATGTTCCTGCTCTACATGGAGCATTACGAAGGTAAACACTATTGGATTGAAATAGAAAAAATAATGCGATGGGATTATGAACAAATCAGAGCTGATAAAACTGCTATCCTCAAGCGAAGAAGATGAGGTGCTGATAGACGTGGACGGCACACTGCATGAAATCGAGACAGACCACGTCCCGGAGCAATTCGACGGCTTCTATACCGCCTATCCGGCGGCGATAAGCCTAAAGCCCAAGCAAGAATAGCAAAGGCGTCATAAAACACATTGGCGTGCGGCCAAGGCAAGCGAGTTTCTATCCGCCCGCCAATGCTTTTCAATAAAACCATTAAACCGACAGAATATGAAAGACGAAGAAATAAAAGGCCTCGCCAGGCAATTCGCCGAGGACACAAATCCGGCGGAGTATTACGGTATGGATTTCGCCTACCGTGAAGAGAGTGTCGAAAATGCCGCCGAACTCGCCGAGGAGGCTATCCGCTGGCTGCTCCGTGACCACTGCATCGTCAGCAAGGAGAAGCTGATTGAGACGCGAAGGTCCATGTGCAAGGTGCTGGAAAGAAACAAGAACGGCGTGACACTGGAAGACCACGGATCGCCGCTTGACAGACTCTTCGGAGAGGAGCTTTTCAGAGGCAAGATATACTAACTTAGGAGCAATATAAACCACACAAATAAACGAAACTACGCAAAATGAAAAACAAGGAGCTTTTATTCAAAGTGCTTGGCGCGGCTCTGGACGCTGGCCATATCGGCATAAAGCTGCAAGAGAAGATAGGGGCGGTGTTCGGCGAGGAGTCGCCTATCGCCAAAGACATACAGGAACTGATGGAATCTCTTGGTCACGTGGCCGACCTCAAATATGAAATCAGCGGACAAAGAGAGCCGGAGTATGACGAGTTCAAGCAGTGGCTTGACGAAGAGCGCGACTGGGGCCGGTGCAAGGACTGCGCCTTCCGCACCTATACTGACGAGAAGAGTTTTCACCGCTGCGCCAAACACGGCGGCACGATGAGCAGTGGATACGGATGTCACGATTTCAAGCCGAAAGAATTATGAGTCTAAACGACACATTAGACCGCCTAAGAGCGGATATGGAATCCCGCAAATCATCGCAGGATTCAGCAGACGGCGACAAGCCGGAGGAGTCCTTTGTCATACCGCAGCTCGACGCCTGGGAGTATAACCTCGTCTCGGCGGCGATACGGCGATACATGAAGCTCGACCTACACAGTACAAACGCCGACACCGAGCGGCAGGACAAGCGCAAGAGATTCAACCGACACAAATTATCCACAGCGCTCGCCAAGCTGAGAGCCGCACAAAAAGACGATAAAGTTTTATAACATAATACACGGACAATGGAACACGAAAACTATGTAGACTACCCCACCGCCATCAAGTTAAAAAAGGCGGGGTTTCACTGGTCTTGCTACAACTTTTGGTTCAAGAGCAAGGGTGAGAAGCCGATATTCGGCAGAACTCAAAATCCCGAGGACGGAAACGGAGATAACGACTTTGACGGCTGGAACTACTCAGCCCCCACACTGGCCGTCGCCGCCAAATGGCTCAGGGAGGCCAAGGGCTTGGCCATAAACGTTGTGGCGCACGAAAGAGGAAGCTACCGCTGGGATTTGGTATACCTGCCCGAATCGGCGGATTATGACAATCACATCAAATATTACGGAAACCTCTACGACACCTACGAGCGATGCCTTTGCGCCGCCCTTGATGCCGTGTTAGAGATGATAGAGAAATGACAACATTTGAACTGCTGGATTTATTATCCGAAAAGTCGGGAAGCGAGATTGAATTTGGCTTGATGCTGCTTATGGCGCAGGGCAAGATTGACTTCCTCAGTGTTCAGCTTGTCTACGTGCAATATCTGGAGCAACTGAAAGAGCGTAACCTGTGCGAGAAGATAGAGGCCGAGACCTGTGTTATGGAGAGCCTCCTGTATAGCCGCAAGCCCAAAGACAATTGGGAGGAAATATCTGTTCAGCGCAGGCTCTACCTGCTCAACCAGAGCGGACGCTTCCAAATGAACAGCCTTAACAAGAAATTCAGCTATGACGAGGAGCGGGCTAAAGCATACAATCACGTGGATGAGATGTTCGCTAACAAGTTATTAAAAAATCGAAGAAAGAAACAATGAAGAAAACCGCGCACATCAAAATCAATGCAGACACGCTGCTTAACGAGCTGCTTTTCTGCGCCGCCCGCTATTGCGTCGGCAGACACACATATGTCAGCTCCTATGCCAGAACATACTGGAGCATAATAAGCGAGAACAGGGAGAAGTTCAACCAAGACCGCCTGGAGTTCTTCGCCAAGGACATCCTCACTGAAGTGAGCCAGTATATGTTTTACCACCATAACATCAGCGTTGACAACAACATTAACTGCGCTATTCGAAATGACGCTTACACGCTGCTTGCGGGCTATCTGGAGAAACATCCTGACGTGGATAAGGCGAGCACGAAGTTCAACATTGACTGCCTCAGCGGAAATGTCACCACAGAGCCGTTGGAAAACCCTGACAAATATTGCTGCTTCATGCGGTATGACTATGACCTGTCCGAGTGGGTCAAGCTCGCCAAGCTCATACTCGGGCCAAGCCACAAGGTGACATTCAAGCATCCCGAAATGGGCGTGCGTACCGCCGAGTGCGTGCAGATACCCGATTGGGACAAAGAGAGAGGCTGGCACATCAAATACACCCCCGCGGGCGAGTCGTGGAAAAGCTTTGTGCCGAATGAATGGATAACTAAAATCGAAGAGATATGAAACTGAAAGAAATCACAAAAAATGTTGTGGTGAATACCCCGACAGAGGAAGAGGCCAACGAGCTGCTTGCCATCCTGCATGAAAACGGATATGCGTGGAGAGGTGGACAAGCCTTAAACAGCAGCAATTGCTGGGGTTCCAAAAAAGCGGATACTTGCTACCGCTTTAACAAATACAAAACAGCGGTCTATGACGACAGGCAATATTATGAGAAAAATGGCTATGCCATTATCTCCCTATCCGAGTTCATAGCCGAGTACGCCGACCCCGACGCCAGCCTTGACCAAATCATCTCCGACAGCGCAGACCTGCTGAAAGAGATGGAAGATGAACCCGAAGAAAAACCAGCCGAAGAGCCGTTAGACCTCTGCGAGCTACTAAGGGGCCGTGAGAGCGAAGACTTTTACTCGCCCATTTTCGGAAGTTCTATATTTGAGGGCTTAAACGATAAGTCGCCATACCCACTACATTTTAAGTGTGGAGAATCGCTTACATGTGACGGAAGATTCTACCTTAATGGCCAGCGGTTGTTATTCCCATCCCGCGAGCTTTACGAGAAATATCCGCTTGATGCGGGCAAAGCGTGGCGAGAGTGGCAGGAGGCCCAGTTGAAATGCCGAATACAGTTAAGCGTTGAAATCATAGGCAAAGGCTCAACAGAGGTCAATGGCATTGATGTAGTCTTCCGCACCGCCGCAGACCGCGACAAGTGCATTGAGGAAATCAAGGCTATAATCGAAAAACATGCCAAATAAAGACCTTGCAGACTTCTCCACAGAGGAGTTAAAGACCGAACTTGCAAAGCGAAAGGACGCAGAGCGGTATGAGCGCAAGAAAGCGAAGAACCCTGAGCGTTGCGAAACTTGTATTCATTTCCGGGCTATAAAGACAGCATTCAATATTATGACAGAATGTTATCGTACCGAACCAACAGATGTTGAGTTTGACAAGAAAGCCTGCAAGTATTTTCAGTACAACAATGGCGAAGTGATATGGATAGAATAATCATCGAAAAACATCGTATATAACAGCCTTGGGCGGCTTGGTAAAACCCGAAAAAAATATGAAATCAAATATATTGAAATACGAGTGACAGATGCCAAAACTCATTGAAAACATTCTTGGTGAGGCTCTCGACTTTGGCGTGAAATATCAGAAAGATTGGGATGCAGAAAAATTATCATACATTGCTGACAGACTTTCCGCTGCTATCAAAGAAGAAGATTGGGATGAAGTACAGAATGTTGTTGATGATATTCCCGCGCTATTAGAAATCTAAAACATAAGAACAAATAAATTATGAAAGAGTTTGGACTTGTCCCGCGCTGCGAGAGCTGCTGCTTCTTCGTGGGCGAGGACAGCGACGGAATCGGAGGGTGCAGGCTTGACGATTACAAGCCGAGGCGCCGCACCGAGTAATGCGACCTCTGCCACACGGACATCCGCAGTGAAGACCTCATAAAAGGGCTGCACATCCTCCAAAAATGGCGCAGAGGGGCGAAGACGAAGATGCTGCGCCCGCACGTCATAGGCGTGCTGATAGACGCGGCGATTCACAGATTAAGAAACAAATAAACAAACATGACAATGAACGACAAAAAAACGGAAGTAAAAAACGCGATACTTGACCTTATGGAGGCTAATGAGTTCACGGCAATGGACGGCTTAACTTTGGCCGCAAGGATTATAACCGTCAGCTGGGTTTCAGCCGGCGCGAACCCCGACAGCATAGAGCCTTTAATCCAGGCCGTGAGCGATGGACTCAGAGCACTGATGAACAGATACAACGACATGGAAAATGACAATAATACTTATAGTTGAAGTATAGGATCGATGTGGAGCCAACCCAGACAGCGTAGAGTCGCTAATAACAAAGGTAAGCGACAATCTCAGAAAAGCTATGCATACCCTGCTTGGTGCAATGCAAGCAGAAAATTAGAGATTTGTAAAATTATTCACAAGTGATACTTGTGAATAATAAAAATAATACTTACCTTTGCAAAGAGAAAGCAACGTGCGAGGTTGCGGTATAAGGTATTTCAAGGCTCAAATAAGTAATTTATCCACTCGCACTGGTGAATGAAAGTTTGAGCTTTTATTTTTAGAGAAAAGACAAAGATGGAAGTTGACAAGGACAAATTGGTGAAGTATCTGTACGAGCGTTGTCCGGCACACTTTTACAACTATGTAGAGGGCGATTGCTGTATAAACAAAGTCAGCAAGCAGACTTGTTCGCTTCACGCTTTTGCGAAGGACTTAAACTGTCCGCTTGACTGCCCAAGGCTTGACGCCAAGGAATACAGGTGCGACAAGGGTAAATGTTCAAAGATAAAGGGTTTGATAAAGGGTTTCAAGATACAACAACAATGAAGCATCAATCCCTTTGGTTTATCAATAGCATATTGAAAGCTTGAAAGAGTATGAAGTAAAAACATAAAAATCTCCGCACGGTAGGACGTGTTCGCCCGCGGCGAGTAGAGAAAGCCAGGAATAATTACCATCAACACGCAAGTGTCGTGCTCCGAATACTGGCACATATGGAGATTTTTCAACACACAAAAGACCTCTGCACGTCGCCCGTGTCTGCCCCTGCGGCAGGTAGAGAAAGGCGGGAATAAGGAATAGTGGCCGACTTGACCCCTCTGGCTGCCCTGAGAATACCGCTACTTATAGAGGTCTTTTTTAAAAGAAAAGAGGACATCCTTAAAAGTCGAATGGCACGCCGGAAAGACGGCGGCAAGCGGTTTCGGCTTCGCTTGCAGTAATGGTCTCCCCGGTAGTTCAGCCGAGTAGAACACGGACAGAAGTCCGAGGCCGCAGGTTCGAATCCTGCCCGGGGCACTCATGGTATTATGTAGTAAAATATATGGTTTGAACCGCCATCTCGCCGAGAGGCGAAAAAGCGGGTTTTTTATTAAGAATTAGAACTTTATTCACAACCCGCTCACTCGCGAGAGTAGGCAGAAAACGCCTCAGTAGCTCATTGGATGCAGCACCGGAGGGGACGCCCCCGGAGGGAGCAGGTTCGATTCCTGCATGAGGCTCGACGCATAGGGCGAAAGCCCTGAGACGGTGACGTGGCATTTGGCATCCTTGTGGTTCGCCAATGACAGCCCGGAAAGACGGGCAAACGCTTGCGAAGCTCACGATAAGGGAAATCCGTGAGAGATGCTTCGGCGCGGACAGTTCAAATCGTATATGCGCCGCCAAGTAAGACCGACCATGATTGAGGGTTCGACTCCCTCCGCAAGCACTGACTAAAAAACATATATTATGACACAAGAACAAAAAGACAGAGTCTGGGCTGTGCTGCCCGAGGACGCCAAAGAGGAGATGCGCGAAAAGTTCGCTGAAACCCGCCGTGCCTCTGAAGGTCTGTATGACGGCGGCTGGAATGATGCCGTCAATTTTATACTGATAAAACTTTTCGGCAAGACGAATCTCAGCCAGGAGGACAATAAAGAAATCGACACAGAAGACGTGTGGCGCACCTACAAAATGGAGCTTGCCAAGACTCTTGCTATGACTATGATGAAAAGCAAAGGCTGGGTCAATTTTGACGTGCTGATGGAGATAGTCCGCAACATCGTTAATCAACTGAAGGGAGACGACGATGTTTAGCTTCGTGTACTACGCCCTTATGGGCGTGCTCTGCGGCGTGCTTGTTGCGGCCCTCGCAATTGTGGTGTGCTGGCTGCTTGTAAAACTCATTTACGAAAAAGATAAACTATGACGGGCACGATAATCGCATACTTTCTTTTCATAGCATTAATTGTGGGTTTATATGCTATTCGCCAAAAGAATAAGCAAATAAAGAGCTTAGAGAGCAGATGCAAGGACAAAGACGCTGAAATAGGCGACTGTTATCTTCGGACTATGTCGCTGAATCAAGCCTACGACCTCACTAAGGACAAGCTTGATTCGTATAAAATAATCAGTCTAAAAAGATATTATATATCATTCAAATATATAAACAAAGGCGTGATAATGGTAAAAGGCCGTTGGGCCGATGACAAAACAGCCACTGTTAAGGAGTTTTGGTTTAATCCCTTTGACAAAGACGACATAGCCTTTGCTATCCGAAACGCCGAAGAACTAATCGAAAAACTGGAAGAGAGATGACCGATATTGAGAAGAAAGCGAGAGAGTATGCCGAGCGACCCGCAAACGTTAAGACCTGGGGCATGCACAAGAGTGCGTTAACTGACGCATTCCTCGCAGGAGCCGCCCACGCCCTCTCCAATCAGTGGCGTGACGCGGGGAAAGAGAAACCCGAGGATGGAGAGCTCGTGCTTATTAGCTCCAGATATGGAGTCGAAATTGCCGTATGGAATGAGCAATGCAACTGTTGGGATGATGCCGAGGGCGATGACTATATGTATTCCGCAGAAGTCGTGGACGCTTGGCTTAAAATCCCCGAATACAAACCGGAAGGAGTTTAATTCAACTATGGCAAGGACGCAGATAAAGAACTTCAAGCTCACGGACGAATGGGCGCGAGTGCCCATTTACGGCATTGCGGTCAAGTATTACGTGCATCTTGACGGGACCGTTGTCGGTTTGCCCAACAAAGAGTACATAGAGAGGCTTGAAAGCTACGGAAAGAGGGTTGTGTACACCACCGCCAACGTGATACAGAATGCCTCGGCCAAGAAAGAGGGGCACGGCGACAGAGTGACCCTCGTCACAAGCAGCCATAACGGAAAGCCCCGGTATAATTCGTTTCTGCGCCAGAATGTGGTGTGGGCGAGCTGGCACGACAAACCCGAAATGCTCACCACCAACGCCACCAAACACAAGCCCATTGCCTTTGTGGACGGCGATATCCACAATTGCACCCTGTCTAACCTCGCCGAGAGGTGCGACTATTGCTGTCTCCCCGAGCAGGGGGCGGTGGCCTATAAGCGCGAGTTCGGATGGATAGCCAATCAGCTTTGGCGGATGGATTGCGGCGTGGGATATGAAACCATACGCGACATTGTCGGGGAGAGCTTTATCCTCACTATAGTCCGTCTGTGTTATGGCGAGAACGACAGTCACCGCATAGGCATATTCTGGTTAAGCGTGGCGAAAAGACTGTTGCTTGACGTGGCACAGAAGAATATGCCGGTTGATTATTACACGAGGAATCTCAACTTGAAATATTCCCCGATAGCGATTTGACTCAGATAACAACTTACGGAATTTTAATGTCTAATATATGAGCAACAAGATAAAATTTTTTAAACAAAAAGCTTACAAGTCCGTCCGTGTGGGCGGATGGCTCTTCGAGTGGTTCTTTTACAAGAAAAACCCCGAAAGAAGCTTTATGCGAGTGATTGGCGAGAGCGGATTGTTCGACCTCAAAATCAAGGCCAACAGCCACGTCTTCGGCTATCTCCTTGCCGCGGCGGAGCAAGACAAACTGGAGCGGCTACACGGCTGGATCACTTTGGTGTATGTGCCGGCGATGGCAATGACGCAAGACCAGAGGCTTACCGATGACATTACTCACGCAGTATCGGAATGGATGAAGCGCAAAGATTCTGAGGCCAAAGACAGCTCCGAAAGCGTGTCCGACGCCGAGGAAACGGCATCCCAGGCGTTCATGGAGGATGTCGCCGCTCTCTCTCGGATGACAAAGGAAGAGGCCAAGAAAGCATCAGAGGAGGACAAGGCTATTGTGCGTGATATGCTAAGCGGAGATGAAGAAGATTAGGGTGTTCGAGGCTTTCGCCGGCTACGGCTCGCAGATGATGGCGGTCAAAAGGCTTGCCAAATCCCGCCCCGGCGAGCTGGAGTTTGAGAGCGTGGGCATATCCGAGATAGAGCCCACGGCGATACGCGCCTACGAGGCCGTACACGGACAGACCAAGAACTACGGCGACATCAGCAAGATTGACTGGTCGCAGGTCCCCGACTTCGACCTGTTCACATACAGCTCGCCCTGCCAGGATTTCAGCCAGGCCGGACGGCAGGCCGGGGCGGAGGAGGGTTCCGGCACTCGCTCCTCCCTGCTTTGGGAGTGCCGCAGGGCCATACTCGCCAAGAAGCCGAAGTACCTGCTCTTTGAGAATGTGCCCGCGGTCGTGAGCAAGAAGTTCAGACCCCTGTTCCAGAAGTGGGTAGACGAGCTTGACGGCTACGGCTACAACAACTTTTGGCAGTTGCTGAACGCGAAGGACTTCGGCGTGCCGCAAAACCGCAAGCGGCTCTTCATGGTCTCAATCCTGCGCACCGAGGACGACCCCAACCCGACATACGGCTTTCCCGAGGGCTTTCCTTTGGAGAAGAGCGTGGAGGACTACATGATTCCCGCCGAGGAGGTCGGACCCGAGTATTACATTGACCCTAAGAGGGTGACGGACAAGATTCTGTCGGACATGCTTGACCAGCCAAACGTGAGAGAGGAGCTGGAGAAGCTGTATCACCTTGAATGGGCGTTTTACAACGCCCACGGACGCTGGGCGGAGAACGATAAAGAACTTGAAGCATATGCCGAAACAAATTCCCATTAATCTCCATTCGGGGGGGGGTGGTAAGCCGCACGATAATAGCAGGGCTATACAAGCAGTCGTGGCGCAATGTCATCCCTATCCGCAAGGAGCAGCACTACACATCAATCTTGACGGTAAATGGCAAAGCAAATAGCAATCAATCCTCAGAGGGGAGCGGCGATAACGATAACCTGCAATCTCGCCAAGCAGGGCGTAACAAATATCCTGCCCCCCATACGACAAGACACAAGACGGCAGTATTAGTGATAAAACGCAAATGAAGCAAATTCCTTTCAACCTCTTAAAGACGGGGGGGGTAAAACCGCAAAGGCGATCACAGGCCACTACGCGCAAGCGGGGTGGACAGACCTCCTTAAAACAAAGATATTGCCCCACCTCGGGATAATGGTAGTCAATGGCAAGACAGATAGCGATAAACAAGGTCGGCGGCTTGTGCCCGACGATAATGTCCCGGGGCTATGAGAAAGCCCGGGTAGGATATTTTTAGGAACCTGCGGGATATGGAAATATCCCGCCGTTATGATTATACGACATGGCAAAGCAAATCCCGATAAACCTCTGCACTGACGGCTTGGCCGGCGCCATACGCGCCAATCCGGGCGTGCATTGCCCGCGCAACATTCTACCCCCCCCAATTGGGCAGATATGCCCAGACCGCGTTTATGGTGCTGTCACCGCGCATTACAGCAAAGTCGGCCCGCGTAACATCTTCGGGGGATTCAGAGAGCCGGGGATAATGGTAATAAAAAATGGACAAGATAATTCAAATTGCGAACCTTGACCCCAACAAGAAACGCAACAACTCCAACAACCTGCGCATGTACTGGCCAAAAGGCATTGCCCCCACAATCCACACTGGGGGAGGGTGGACAACACCGCTCCTAATGACAATCAGGCGCAGACAAAAGTAAACCGAACATATGTCAGCTAAAGGCAAATACACTAAAACACTTGGCGTGTCGGTGCATCCCCTCAGCCATAAGCTCGAGTGGAGGGGTGTCAGCGACAAAATATCGCCCGCACTGCGCGCCACCGACTACAAGTGTCCGCACTGCCTTTTCTTCATAAAACCGCCAACATACAGAACAAAAAAGTGACGATATACAAGCCCCCACGGCTACTTCAAAGGAAGTTTCAATATAATAATCTCGCCCTGTGTCAATTCAAGCGCATGGCCCGACAACACTTTCGCGATATGGATAAAACCCCGACAGGCAGAGCCTCATTGATAAAATACAAGTTGATGCCGGATGGCCATATAAGAGCCTACGACAGCCGCGCGTCCTCCGGCATAAGCGAAGCCCACATATTTCTCCCTCACAATGCCGCCCCGTCTATCACGACAAAGGGTGATCACGTGAAGTTATTGATAACAGACAAAAAAAAGAATCATCAAAGCACTGCAAAGGGCAGCGAGGAAATTGTAGAAGTGTATGAAAGACTACTCACAGCCTTATTCAACGCCTTACTATGACGAGCTCAGGCGCAACGGCGTACGCCTGCCGTGCTTTCTGACCCACATACGCACCGACGCATCGACGATAGAGAAACCCAAAGACGCGAGGATGTTCCGCATGCTCTTCCTCACGCCCCGCGCGGACGGATGCTGCGGCACGATTGACACGCATAATATGTCCAACCTTATAATGTTCAGGAAATGAGAATCGGGCTTGTTGACGTTGACGGCCACAATTTCCCCAATCTGGCCCTTATGAAGCTCTCCGCCTGGCACAAGTCCAAAGGCGATTCCGTGGAGTGGGCCAATCCGCTATGGGGGGGGTATGACCGGGTTTACCGCTCCAAGATTTTCACATTCACGCCGGACGATTCCACACCGTGGGATTGCGAGGTGATAAGCGGAGGCACCGGCTATGACGTGCGCAGCCGACTGCCCGATGAGATTGAGGAGTCCAAGGCGGTGGACTATTCGATTTATCCGCAGCATCGGTTCTCCGTGCAGTTCCTTTCGCGCGGCTGCATACGGTGCTGCCCTTTCTGCCTTGTACGCGACAAGGAGGGTCTTATTCACCCTGTCGAGCCTCTGGAACTTAACCCGGTGGGGCACATAGAGGTGCTTGACAATAATTTCTTCGCCAATCCTCAGTGGCGGCGCTCGGTGGATTATCTGCTGGGCACGCGCAGAAAGGTCAATCTGCACGGCGTTGATGTCAGAATCATGGACGAGGAGCAGGCCTATTGGCTCAACAAGCTGCCTTTGTTCAAGTCCGTGCATATAGCGTGGGATTTGCCTCAGATAGATCTCACCGACAAGCTCAGGGAGGTGGTCAAGTATATCAAGCCGTGGAAGCTCATGTGTTATGTCCTTGTGGGGTTCAATTCCACCATCGAACAAGATATGTACCGCATTGATCGGCTCCGCGAGCTTGGCATCAATCCCTACGTTATGCCCTATCGTGATTTCGAGAACAAGACAGCCCCGAGCCAGTACTCCAAAGACCTTGCGCAATACGTCAACAGGCCGATGATATTCAAAAGCTGCAAGTTTGAGGATTTCTCGCCCCGAAAGGGCTTCACCTGTAAAGAATATTTCAAATGAACACAAGTTTCCAACGCTGCAAGACGCGCACGGACGAGTGGCACACCCCGCCGGAGATAATACGCGCCTTGGGTGATTTCGATTTGGACCCGTGCGCGCCGACAAGCGACTTCTACACGGCCAAGAGATGTCTGACCAAAGAGGACGACGGGCTTAGGCATGAGTGGAGCGGCCGCGTGTGGCTCAACCCTCCCTACACACGCAAGCTGATAGAGCCGTTTATCCGCAAAATGGCTGAACATGGCAATGGCACAGCTTTAATCTTCAACCGTATGGACATAGCTCTGTGGCACGATGTGATATTCCCCACGGCCACGGCCATGCTGATTATGCGCGGTCGTGTCAAGTTCTTGCGTCCCGACGGTACACAAGGCGATTCAAGCGGCTGTGGCTCAGTGTTAGTGAGCTGGGGGGGGGCGCAACGCAGATGTGCTTGAACAATGCGGCATAGTAGGGAAATTCATAAGATTAAAATGACCCCATACGAACAGGAACTTAGCAATCGTGGCATCCATCTGCCTTGTGTGCTTTGTCAGATACGCACGGAAGATGGACGCAAAGCGCGGTCGCAGGACGTAGACGTATTTAAAGGTAAGTTCCTAACGCCAAGACCGGATGAGCTTAGCGGCTGTCTGACGGGCGTGCAGAAAGACAATTTGATAATAACTAAAACCAACAATATGAAAACAACGGCATTAACCTACAATCCCGACCCCACCAAAGAAAACCTGCTCGAATTCTTTGACGGCCGAGTGGCCGTGCGCAAAATGACCGAGCGCGAGGCCCTGCGCCTTATGGACGTGGACGAGGAGGATATAGACAAGATACTCAACGCCAAGAAAATCGTCACTCTGAAGAATGGCGAGACAAAGGTCAAGAAGGCCATAAGCAAGACCGCCGCCTACAAGCTGGCGGGCAACTCAATCGTGGTGGCCGTCCTGGAGCGCATGCTCATAAACCTGCTCACTAAAAACGCGTGCGGTGAAGAGGCACAGCTCACACTAAGCTTTGAATAAATAAAGTTCACGGCATTTGCGTGTCGCATGTAGCAAATGCCGTGAACTTTATTTATAGAGAATCTGATTCTCTAAGCCATCTTGACACTGTGCCTTTAGACGGTTTACATCCTGTTGGGGTACCGTATGGATTGGTTTCTTCCGGATTGTCCGGAGTGTTGTCATCGTACAACTTTCCGAGTTCTTCTACTATGGATGTTAGCGAGCGACCTTCTGAAAACATGCGCCGAGCCGTCTTAACGGCCTTTGATTGCGCCCTCCATAGTATCGCCGCGTCGGTTCTGGCCCGTGCGGAACACTCAGTCATCTTTATGACTCTTGCCTTTTGGGCTTCTGACATCTTATCCTTTTTGGGCGTGCCTACGTAGCTGCACTTGCTTCCTGCGTTAGGGCCTTTCTCCACGATAAAATAGCCTTTCTTTTTTATCTGCTCTTTTTGGGAGGATTTTTTGTTTTTGGTGCGTCGCTGTATGCGCTTTTTCTCATCCTCATCTATGATTGTGCATACAGAGAGTAGAATCTTTGAAGCGGAATCATCATTAAGAAGAGAGGTACGTTGTAGGCATGCAATAATCTCTATGCCTCTTCTCTTGCCCTCCTCAATCAGGTTCATCATATCCACAAAATTGCGGCCTATGCGGTCGGTGGAGGCTGCATAAATCGTATCTCCTGCTTTGCATTTTTTGAAGAGCTTGTTAAATTCGCGGTCTTCATATCCTTTGTTGGTGGTCTCGTGTTCCTCGCATATGTCATCAAGATCCTCCAGGTTAATGCCGTATGCTTTTATCTCCTGTATCTGCTGATCGTATGACTGTTTGTCGGTTGAGACGCGTATATAAGCGTATTTAGCCATATTATTGTGACATTAATTTATTTTATATTGGCTCCATCAGCAAGACCCTGTCCGGCCCAGCCTATAAGTATAACCACGGCTAATCCTAATATGGTTGAAACGTAGGTCCAAAGGAGATAGGCAATGAAAAAGAGAATCAGGATTACAGTCACTACCGCAGCGTATCCGAGAAATAATTTTGTTCCGTCTGTCATGTTATTTTTGTTTTATTGTTAGAGTTACATTTGTGTGGGTATCTGTATAGTTGTGCAAAGATAGTCATTTTGGCGGTGAATTGCCGCCGGTACTGCCAAATTTATTTACTTTCATGGTTGTTATGCGTTAAAGTACATATGCTCATAATGTTTAGGCATTAAAACTGACACACGCTGCTCTCCTGTGAACTTAATAGGACGATCATGTTCAGTCAGAAGTATCTTGCCGCTGAAATCACCCTCCACGCTCAAATAAAAGAGCGGCGCTGAATAGGATAATAAAGCGTCAACCTTGGCGGCGTCGGTAAGATTGAATGTGCGCGGCTCCACATTCGGAATGTCATTGAGCTTTCCGTCGCAATCTTCTTGCATGCTTATTTCAATTGTGGAGACTTCTTTGTTGAGGTGAAGTGTTACAATGGTGGGATTGTTCTTGTTGGTCAGGCTTCCACAGTGCTTTTTAAGCCACTCTCTAAGGGGCTTAATACTGTCTGGTTGAATGTTAATCTCCAGTCCTAGTTTGGGAATTACTTTCGTCCATTCAGGAAATTTAAAATTGCTTCTAACTGCGCATGAAGATATAACCGAGTTTACATCATCGCAAAGAGCAATTGTTGTTATGCTTCCGTTTTGATCATATACAGCTACGGTTATTTCATGGCCGGCGAACTTGGCAAGTGAATTGTTATCCAAGGCGCAAACAAAAAGCTCATCTTCCGGCCAAAATCCGGAGCATTCAATGTCCGCCGCCGTAAGTATAGTTGAGTCGGTAGCGACCAGCTTTTTTGTTGACGGCTGGAGGTAGATGTAATTTGCTATTTCGTAGCTGCTCTTTTTGTTGGTGCATTTGCCGGCATTTTTCAAATTTGCCGGGATTGTGGCTTTGAATGCCGCCACAAGGTTTTCCGGTTTAAGTGTTGAAAAGTCAACTCCATTGGCGCCATAAATTTTAGACTGCTTTTCTTTTACTTCCGGCTTAGGGTCTTCCAGCTGCTCACATATGGCCACACGCTTTCCGGCCCTCACCAGCTTTGGCAGGTAAGAGTCAAGGGCATGATGCGGAAATCCGGCCAGCTCCACACTCGGAGTGGAGTCGTCGTATCGGCGTGTAAGTGTTATGTCTAAAATTTCAGAGGCCACTATGGCATCATCGGAAAATATCTCATAGAAATCGCCCACACGGAAAAGCAAGATAGTATCCGGGTGTTTCTTCTTCATTTCCTTATATTGCTTTATAAGGGTGGTGTTTGTTTCTCGTGTCATAACTGTTGCTTATTTAGGCTTAATATCATATTTATTTGGTTGATACTTATTTTGCAGTGTAGATCTCAACTGGCACGGACGCGTTATTGCGCTCTGTGTGGTAATGTCTTCCGTTGTGAAAATATTGTTGGGGTGTCTTGGCTCGTTTCATTGCTCTTAGTTGTTTAGGTTGGATATTAGTTAGAGGAGAGAGAATTTAACTATATCGGCATAAATGCGAGCCGCTGCAATCCTGTGGCAAGTTCACCGATAGCCCACACGTGGCGGCTTGTGTCGTGGCTGTTTATCAAGCCTGGATATTTGTTTGTGAGTTCTTTTGCTGAGGCTATTATGTAACCTTTGCCGTTGTTTAGTTCTTGCGCAAGTTCTTTAAGCTGTTTGTCAGAGTTGCGGCGTAGCTTCCAGTTTTTAATCTGTGTAGCCTTTTCGGTAAGTCGCTTTGCTATGGCAATGCGCTCGGAGAGTGTGATTTTTTTTAGATTGATCATGTTGATTTTTTTTATTGGTTAATAAATACAGAGGAGAGAGGATTTGCACGGCTTAATCTATTGTACTTTCAAAGTAATATAGATCATCATCATTGCAGTTCTCGCGCGCCCAGACTACAATATCGTTATAAAAGCCGAAGTAAATGCTTTTCAGCCAGTCTGCCACATCGGCGCGCTTGCGCTCTTCTTCTTTGTCGCTTCTACGAAGCTTTTCGCTTACGAAATACCAGTTCGTGCCGCGGTGGTTAGTCACCAAAGCTAATTCGGTAAGGTAGACAACATCTGTACGCCATTCGGTGAAAGCGCGCTTAAATGTGTCCTTGATGGCGTTAACGCCAAATTTTTCAGCGATACAGAAATCCTGCCAAAAGGTTGTTTTAGGCTCGTAGCCTATTTCGTCAGCCATAACCCAACGGGGCAATGCCGGCATGCGGAAAGTAAATTGTTTAGCTTCCATGTTAGTTTGAAATTGAGTTATTGTTAATCGTGGCTTAGAAATTCGCTTAGAACTAATTCTAAGCCACAAGTTAGTTTATCTATCAGCCCAATAAGTGTCAAAGTGTAGCTTTTCTACGCCGTAGCGTTTAAGCCATGTTTGACATCTTTTGGCTCGCTTAACTATTGCGAGATTATAAGCTGTCATAAGTCGCTGCTTGTCATTGTCACTTAGGCCGCGATATAAGCCGCTGTCATACATTCGTTGCTCTGTGGTGTCAAGAAAAGATCTTGCGTTGACTGATTCAGGATTTATATTAGACCATCTAAGCGACCAGGAATTGCAATCTGGCTCGTTCCAGTTGGCCAGCCATAAATACTTATACGTTCCTCTGCTGCTCTTGCCCTCAAAGGCTTCAACAAATTCATTTAGATCTTCCAGATTTTTTTGAAAAAAATAATCCGTCATTGTCTGTTTGTCCTTTGTGATCTGCAAGTGCCGTTCGTAGTCCGGCCCCTCATCATGGTGCCAAAATTCAGTGCGTAGCGATGTCTGGTGAATGGCTAATATTTCACCGCCTTCTAATCTGACGGCCACGGGATAATTTTTTATGTCTATGCCTATGGATAAACACCACTTGCGGCGCTCCTCATCGTTCAATATGCAAGAAGAGGTTTCTTGACTCGCCTTTTTTTTGGTCTTTTCTGTGGCCGCAAGCTCTCTTGTGTGTAACTCAAAGTTTTCTTCGTGCAGGATATTAGCTATTATATCCTCGCATTTTTTGCGGCTGAATATCCAGCCGGGGCCACACGCCAACCGACCGTTAAACCGACCGCCGGCGAATGTAAATTCATCCTTTAGATAGCAATCTTTCGGCATGATCACCGCAAAGGATTTTTCGGAATAATTTACTATCTCTATCATACTAATAAAATTTATGGTTTGTTGTTTCCGGTCAGGAATCGAACCTGATCCACGCACATAATAAAGCGTGGAGCCACCAGGCACGGAAAATAAGCCCTATCAGGCAATGAATAGCTTAGCAAGTGGGCGCATGTCCTTAATATCTAAGATTCGTTTCTGTATATCAAATAAACGCTCGTAAAGCGCGTTAACCTTGGTTTGTTGCATATTGTTGTGTTGCCGCACAAAATTATATTGATGTTTATTACCGGGGTTATTTCGCCCAGAAACACACGGAAGTTTTTTATACTTGATTCTTCATGCAGTGCGGCCGCGGTGTCGTGCAGCTCCTTATTGAGGCGCGCGAGTGTCTTTTTAGCGTTCATATTGTAGTTTGTTTATTGGGTTGATTACAGGGGTTAATTACATTGGCATGCCGACAGCATAGCCAAATACAAGCATGATATAAAGCGAGGCAAAAAATAGCATGATGGCTAAAAGTGTGCCTATCGAGGATTTATTTTTATTGGAGTTCATAAGGGTGGTATTTGTGGGGCGGACGGTGAGGCCCGCCCCTGGTGGTTATTTCAGTGATTTTAAAATTTGTTCCTCGTCCATGTATTGCAAATCGTCGTAGCTAAATAAATTGCTTGTCTTAATGTCTAAGCCATGGAGAAGTTTTAACTTGTCTTCGCGGTTGGTTATAACATATCCGTAGTGTTCCCAATTGCCGTGAGTGTTTGCGCGCTCGGTCACCGCAAAAAAGTGGCGGCGTGACATGGATGAATGCACTATTGGGTAAACCATTTGCAACACGTTAAATGGATCTTCGGCTTTTTTAATGTTTACAGCTGCCGCAAGAAATTCTTTGTTTTTCTTGTCTGATGATTTACCAGTGTTAACCACCCATAAATTAACGCCTACACCTGATTTTTGTAAGCCGGATATTACGTTAAACAGTTTGGCCGCTGTCTTCATTATATCTTTGGAATCAACAAGACCGCTCACTGAACAATCGTAAGCTATTGTTATATTTTTCTTTGGAGTTGCGACTTTGCGACGGTCAAACATGCACAGCGGTGAGCCATGGAGATAGGCGCCGACATTACAGGCGAACCCGGTTATATTGTTGTATGTTTGTGGCCGTGTGGCATTAGAATTAAAGTTGCACATATATTCGTTTACCTTGTCGGCGCCTTCCTGCCATCCATTAAGCAGTAAATTGTTTGCAACGCTATATGTTTTGGTACCAAAAAAATTGCTGTCCTCTGATCTGTCAGAAGCCAACGGCCTACCTTCAAAATAGCCATTGGCCGAGGTGGAACTTATAAACTCGCTTAACTCGCGTGTGGAGTTGAATTTTAAATATATTTCTTTCATGATGTTTTTATTTGCCCGGGCGTGACGATCCACGCCCGGAGATGTGCAACGCGTTAGGCTATTTCTTTTTCAGCAACCTGAGCAAAAGCAGTTGCCCAGCGGTTATTTTCAAGATTAATTTTTGCGGCTACCATACGCAATTGCGAAGATGGTAAAAATTTTGTCAAGGCTATTTCAATAATTTTGTCGTCGGCAAAGACTTCTTTCAGCTCTTTTATTGCCTTTATTTCGCGTGGTGATACAGGCATATTGATTTTGCATGCATTCACGGCGGCGCGGCAAGCCAGCATAAAATCTAATAATTCCGTATCACCCTGGGCGGCCTTTTCGTCCACGCTTAAATCATAGCCCACATAGACAAAGCGGAAGCGAGCGCGGAATGCGGGGGATAAAGCATTTGCGTACTGGTATTGATCCGATGGGCCGAGGCCTGGAGTATTACCGGCGGCCAGACAAATAAAATCTTTGTGAAATTTCTTGCGCTCTCCGGTGCCGTCGTTAAACATTGCGGCCCGCTCGTCTATTGCCGTTTGCAGCCAGTCTGTGGCAGTCGGCAGTGACAAATCTGCCTCATCTTGAAAATACAGACCGCCCAAAGTCGCGGCGTTGTAGAGAGGCGTGGCGGCAAAACCGCTGCCCGGCATCATCACCCCGGAGTAAGAGTTGTAAATATCCTCGGTTTTGCCGTTGCGATAGAAAGGCAAGCCGAAAGCTTTTGCTATCTGCTCGGCGAGGTAGGTTTTACCAGTGCCGGCCGGGCCATACAAGTACACACAGTGGCCGCGGTCTACCAACTCGGCAACCGTTACAAATTCTTTGTGCAAGGTTCCCTCAACCTCCAGGGCGCGCCCGGTGGAAAGGGTTATTAATGTCTTGCCGTTGGCGGCGGCAGCAGCAGCTTTTTCGGCGGCTATGCGCTCAGCCTCTTTTTTAGCTTGCTTTTCTTTGTGCTCGCTTACTGCATGCATGATTGTATTTTTGTATGTTTCCACGGCGGCGGAGATCCCCGGCATGAATGCATTTAACATTTCAACGCATTCAGGGGCGGCGGGTAGTTCCTGGCCGTTCATTGCCGCGTCACTGAGGCTCGCGCCCCATGCCTGCAATGTGTCTTTCACTGGCACCATGTTGTTGATCATATCATGCAATATTTTGCAGTCCTCCACCGCGGGCACCTGGAAGGCGTCAGGGGTGGCGATATTAGCGGATGTGGCCGCGGTGGCGGGGGTGTCGGTGCCAGTGGTAGCAGCTGGAGCCGGGGCGGAGCCTGTATTTTTGCCGCTCTTGTCGTGATTGCGGGTTACGCGCGCGGCTACTCGTGCGTCATATTCTTTTGATCCCTCCCAGTCAATAGACTCAACGGTAATTACCGAGGCTATGCCGGCGACGTCAAACGAGGGAATGGCGGCGGCGTACTGGTAGCTGTATAGGTTGTAGCCAGCTTCAGAGAGCGCCGGGCGAATATCTTCAGCGGTGATTTTTTTTGTTGAGTGGAGCAGGGCAATTGTGCCGTTGTTGTAGTTTGCCACGGCCATTTTAAGGCCGTTAACATAGCAATTGCGGATTTTAAGGGTGTTAGCCATAATTGAAATTTATTTTGTTGTTAGTACTTCGTGCGGATGGAGGAGAGAGGCGTAAAGCTACTTATAAATATAGTACTCTATATTGTGGTAATTGTTGGTCTTGTAGTTTGGGGTCTCAACGGTGTAGCCCTGACCATAGCGCCCAGCGTAGGGGTGAATTTCGGCCGCGGATTTGCGGCTCATGTAACCGCGGGTGAGTGCCGAATGGTGGTATTTGCATGTGCGCTTTACTTCTTCCACGGTTGTGGGAGTGGCGGCCTTGTGGCCGATTTTTGTAGTTTCCATAATTTTTGTAACTTTGGAGTGAATTTAATTATGTTAGCCCCGGTAGTGTCTGCGAAGATAGAAAGCCGGGGCATTTTCTTCCTATCCGGGGCGGGCCTCTTGCCCCCCCCCTTTTTACACTTGCAAAGGTACGGACTTTTTACGATTTGACCAAATATTTTACGTTAAAAAGTGTATAAAATCAAATAGTTACACGTGCGTGGGGTGATCATTGACCAGTGCCAGAGCGAGGGTGCGCCGCTACTCCTGAATTAATTGGCCATCTGCATGTGTGTGGGCTGTGTCTCCTGCATGTGTAAGCCAGCTATATAGATGGAGTGTCTTTTTTTGTGGTAGATTTAGGAGTGGTGGGATGGATTTTGTGTGTCTTTCTCGCTTACAATCAATCATTTAAGCCAATTTAAGCCAATTTAAGCCCTGAAAAGCCCTAAAAAAGGGGTGTTTCAGCTACATAGCGAACAACAAGTGTGTGCAACATACTAATTTACAGATATTTATGTGATACATCTACAAAGGGTGCAAGGGGTAAATTTGCCAGCCCGAAAAATTCTGAGGTTGTGACCCTCAAAAATTTTTTTTCTAATTTTTCACCCTTTATATGTGACAGAATTTCTATATCTTCACAAGTTTAAATAATCATTTTGAATTTTTAACTCACGTATTAAGCATATAATTTTCTATTAACCTTTATTCCGCCCAAACTTCATAACGTATACGGCTTATAAACAATAGCTTATTATAATTTATTAATAATATAACCTTGATTTTAATATTTTCCGTACGATATTAATTAATAAAGGGGGAAAAATAAAAAAGATATAAAACTTGTTTATAACATTATTTTTAGCTATTTTTGCACGATTAACAATGCTGAATAACATATGAAACGTATTGAATTATACGCAGTTGAGTTTGGGACTAAAAATAATAACCTTGTGCTTGTGCCATATGGTTATTATCTTAATAAAAATATTAAATCTCTGGCTGTAGATTCAGAGCTTAGGGCTTACAACGCTATGGGGGATTCAGTTCACATCAGACTTAGGCGCAAGTGTAGAATCGGGCTTAATTCAGCTCTCGGGTCGTTTCTTATCTCGCATATTTACGGCGATAGCATAACCCTGGAGTCGCTTAGACGACGATGGCGCAGCGCATGCATTCCGCTTGGACTTGGCGCTAATTCATTCTCGGATGATGTATGGCTTATTGAATATGAGAGATGTGTTGTTTCCTGAAATAATAAATATAATATTTAAACATGTACAATGAAAAATTTATAGGCATAGACCCGGGCAAAAACGGTGGTATAGTGGTGTTGGATACTTCCACCGGGGAAGTTCTGTATTGCGAGAAGATGCCACCGACCCCGGCGGACATATATGAGCTTCTGTCCGGATATAAAGACTCCACGGCTTACATGGAAGCCGTGGGCTACGGAATGCCGGGGCAGTCGTCGAAAGCGACAGCCACGTTCGCCCGTCATAACGGACACCTTGAAATGGCTCTTATAGCTCTGGGTATACCTACCGTGATGGTGACCCCGGCGCGCTGGCAGAAGCATTTTAATCTGACATCAAAAACCGCAGAGAGTAAAACGGCGCACAAGAACAGGATAAAAGCCTTTTCTCAGATGCGATTCGCCAATATTAAAGTCACGCTCGCTACGGCGGATGCTCTCGCCATTGCCCTATATGGCATGGAAACAACCGCCAAGGCTCGCGCTATATTAAAACAATATCAATGACAACGGAAGAATTTAAATATGTCACGGATTGGCTCTACGGGCTGTGCGTGGACGATTACAACGCCAACGAAAAGGTGAAAGAATACGCCGAAAAGTCTTTCAAGCCGCTTAAAGGAGTAATATCTTCCTTATGGGCTATGATGGACCGCAGAATCTTCGGGTGCAAGGACAAAGTGCTAAGATACGCCTCCGACCAGATTTATGCCTATAACGGGAAATGGTACGTGGGGGAGTCGGCGGCGGTTTTTATGGAAGAGCTTGTGCGCAGGGTGCTCGCCAAACTTGGCACGCAGCCCGTGTATCAGCTTGAAGCGAAAAAGATAGCGCAGCCATTACTCAACAGGCTTGTGCTTACGCCGGAGTACGCCTATGAGCCGAATCGCAGGTGGATATGTTTCACCAATGGGATGTATGATTTGGAATCAAGGAAATTCGAGGGCGGATATAACATCAATTGGGTGACGGACCTTATACTTGATATGGACTACAATCCAAGGGCAAGCTCTACGATGTGGAATATTAAGCTCAAACAGATAATACCCGATGTTGGTTTCCAAAGTGACTTTCAGCAGTTCTGTGGAGCGTTGCTTGCCAGCAGGGAGCGGTATAAGGTAGAGTATATATGTTATCTTTATGGCACGGGCGGTAACGGCAAGAGTGTGCTCGCCTCCGCCATATCAAGTGCTTTCGGGTCTAAATTCGTGTCGGCGTTTTCGCTCGATCAGATATTCGCCGCTCAGACAAACTCTATGTTTATCGCCAACGAGATGAACGGAAAGTTGCTTAACGTCTGTGATGATGTGGATGAGAAAGATGTTTCCGGCGGAAACTTCAAGAGGTTTGTGAGCCGAGAGAAGATGCCGGCCCGGGCTGTATTCGGGAAAGTCTTCACCAAGGCCAATCCCCCGATGTTGCTTTGCTGCATCAACACGTTCCCGGATACGATTGACGACAGCGAGGGCAATCACCGCAGGCAGCTCATTATCGAGACGACTCCAAAAAAATGGGAGGGAAACGAGTGCGACACGCAACTTACGGCTAAATTCGCCTCCGTCGAATCACGTCAAGCCATATTCAACTGGATATTGGAGGGCTATCGAAAATATGTGCTCAACGGTGGTGCTATAAAGTTATCGGAATCAGCTATAGAGGCAAGGAAATACCGCAAGGCTGACAGTAGTCCTATGCGCAGATGGGCCTCAGACAGGGGTTTTACTAAAGCCGTGCCTGAGAGCAATAAGGACCCCCGATGGATGAGAGCGGAGGCGTTGTACGCGGACTTTAAAAAATACTGTGCGGATAACGGCTATAAATCGTGGGAGACGAGCGCGAGAAAAATAACCGAAATGCTCAAATCTATGGGCTGCGTGCATAAAAATGTGAATGGGCGCGGCTTTAAGATATGCGTGGGTTTTTCCGGCGTAGACACGGATGAGGCAGGCAGGTTATTAAATATTCAGACACGGCAAACCTTGGAATAGACAATAAAAATAAATAATAAATGATTCGAGAGGTGATTATAGACAAGAACAAAGCAAGACGCATAGTGTCTTTAGTAAGCTGGATTTACAATTTAGGCGTGGAATCAGCTGCCGCGGTGAATGACGAGGGTCTTGCGAATGAATTTTTGGAGCGCACAAGCCAAGCCGGAGTGTACGGCTTCTTGGAGGATGATTTCTCGCTGATGGATTGGCAAGAGTGGCTTCTAAGGATAAAGATTAGAATTAGAGGAGGGGCTTATTACTCAACCCTAAAATGGTATAGCGGATTGATGGGCGCATTTGGGGCCAACTATCTCAGCGCATTACTCCCGGTGATGCAAGCGTTCTACAATAAGGGGGTATGTGATTATATGAATGCTCCGGGAGCTGCCAATGTAGCAGCTTTCAGCGCATCTTCTCGCTCTCTGTGGACCCCCAAAGGAGTGCGCCGCATTGACACCGAAGAGTGGATAGGTGATATACGTGTGTGTGATTACAATATCGAGCACAGAGATACTGACATATGGAAGCAATTACCGCCACATCAAGCAAAAAAGATAGCACTACGCCCAAATCAGCATAAGATATGGAGACGTGTCATGGGTTCGGCATTACAAAAAGAATAAATTATGGCAAAGGTAAAACTAACAAGGCCGGAGGGTGACGGGCGCTTCACTCAGTCTCCCGCCGAGAAAGATATGATGGCTTACATGGTAATATTCGGTGTAAGCAAAATGGCGGCATGGATGCGGTTTCATCCCGAACACGTGGACATCCACACGGGTAAGTTGATAGGCGAAGGCACGCTTGCGTATAAAGAGTTTTTTGATATGCAGCAAAACAAAGAATTCGTCAAGTGTTATCGGGCAACTCTGTCTAAGCGTGTCGCCGGACAGGAAGTAGGAGACAGCAGTGACGACACGGCGACAATGATAAGTGATGAGCGAAAGAACGATGCGCTGACACTTCTTCTTGATCAGGCTCTAAGAGTCGTGGAAAAAGGTGAAACATTAGACCCGGAAACATTGAAATTGGTGGCGGAGCTGTTCAAGAAACTCAACATTCTCAAAGAAAATGAAAATGTGGTGATGGAACCGCTTAGATTTCTACCTACGCTTTGCAGCGAGTGTCGATATAAGGCTTACATGGAAAGCCTTGCGACCGAGGGCGAGGCGATAGACTGTTGCGAATATTGTAAATGCCGTAAAATCGCCGAGAGTCAAGGGTATTATTTTAATGGTGGTAAGAATCTTTTGGATATACCAAAGGACGTATCAGAGAGAATTGAGGAGAAAAACAAAGTAAAGCTGGAAGATATAATCTCAGGCTTAATTGAGAATTAACGCAATATTCGCTATTAATACTTGTGATTATAGATTATAATTACTATATTTGCAGAATGTAAATAAACTCGTTGTCAAATGGAAATAAAAGGCAAAATCATACAAAACTTAGGCTTGGCTACAGGCGTAAGCAAAAATAATAATGAATGGAAAAAAGCGTCTTTGGTAATTGAGACCGAGGAGTCATACCCGAAGAAAATCCTGATTTCCAATTTTAGGGACGCGGATGAATTTGTGGCTTTGACAGTAGGCGCAAAGGGGACGTTTCGTGTAGACATAGAAAGCCGGGAATGGAAGAACCCAACCAGCGGAAAGGTAACATGGTTTACAGAGGTGTCTTGCTACGACTGGTCAATGGAGCAACCTGCAGCTACGCCACAACAGGCATATGCACAACAGCCACAACAATCCTACAGTCAACAGTACGGCCAGCCTGCGGCTTACTCACAACAGGGATACGCTCCTAATCCTGCATTGCAGCCACAGCAATCCTACGAGCAACAGCCCTATGTCCAACAATCCCAGCAGTCGGGTGCAGGGCGAGATGATTTACCCTTTTAACTTGATTTCCTATGGCAAAATATTTTGAAGTGTCAGTGAAATACACAAAGATACAAGATAATGGCTTAAAAAAGAACGTTACCGAGCGTTATCTTGTGGATTCTTTAAGTCTGACTGAGGCAGAGGCTAAAGTGACAAAAGAACTACGCGCTTATATCTGCGAGGATTTCTTCGCCACTTTGGCCAGAACCACGAATATCGCCGAGGTTGTTGGTGACAAAGAATGTGGGAGGTTTTATCTCTCCAAGGTAGCCATACTGACCCTTAATGATAAAACCGGCGCAAGCAAGCGTAATATAATGCAGATACTTGTGGGTGCAGAGGACTTTAAAGCTGCCTATGAAAATATTCATAAGGCAATGAGTGGCACAATCTCTGATTGGGAACTTGTCAGTCTTGCGGAGTCTGCCGTGATTGGGGTATTTTAGGCTTTGCGTAATAATATTAAGCCGTATATAGACTTATTCTTAATTGTTTGACAGCTGTTTATTTTTTTGTTTTTCCATTTTATTTGTTTGTGTTAGAGCCGAGAGCCAAAGCGTAATTGCTTTGGCTCTCTTTTTATTCTGTTATTATGTCAGACGGTAAACTTATTTTTCCGATTGGGTTTGATTTGGAGTCGGCAGTGAAAAACGTCGAGGACAAGAGTGGTGTATATCTCCGAAGACTTGAACGCACTTTGGCGGGCAAGCCTATAACTATTAAAATGGAGATAGACGACGGGCGTTTTGATGTGTTCACAAAAGCCGTAAAGGGTAGTCTTGACGATGTAATTAAAAAGGCGGAAGATGCTAAAAAGGCGTATGCGGAAGCATTTAATGAGATGACCGAAAAAGGCCAACCACTGCCAAGTTCCATCAATCGCATAAGCACGGCCATGCAGCGTCTGATTGACCTGTGGAACGCAATGCCTAACACAGACAAGTTTAACATCGATGGCAGTATGACCTCAAAGGCGCAGGTGATAGTCAAAAGCTTTAATGAGCTGACTGTCGCAAGCGAAACTGCGGGTCGCAGTCTACAATCAATAGCCGGAGAGATACGCAAGGTATCAGAAGAAGAAGATAAGAGAATCAAAAGTGAGGAAGCTGCCGCTAAGCGCAGGGCTGACATCTTGAATGCCGAGATGAATACGCTTGACAATCTAATGGCAAAGCGAAAACTTCTCCGAGAAGATTTATCAAAACAAAAGGAGGGTTTGCCTGAGTGGGTAACTACGGCTGCGCAGATAAAAGAAGTAAACACGCTTATTGATCAATATAAGCGCAAAGAAAAGGAAGCTACCGACAGCGGCGTAAAAGAGCAGGAAAAGGTAAGGGTTAAGCGAGAGCAGACCATCGCTATGCTAAAGGCCCAAGAGAATAATCTGAATAATGTAAACGCCAAACTGCGCTATTATCAGCAAATGATGAACAGTGCGCAGAATCAGAGCCAGTTTGACTATGCGGCGAAGAAAGTGAGAGAACTTAGCGAGAAACTTGATATATTAAAACAAAAAATCAAGGATGCCACTACTCCCGCCTCAGCGCCTATTTCTCAGATGCCCGAAAATTCCATCGCCAATCTCACGGCGAAGATACAGGCGTACCGCAATGCGATGAACAAAGCGGACTTTGGCAGCAAAGAGTTTACTGATGCAATGGCGGAGGTAGACAAGCTTACGCAGAAACTCGCTAAGATGAATGAAGTTGTAGCTAAGAATGAGGCATGGAAAACTTTTCAGGCGGCGATAAGAACAGCTACGGGCACCCTAAACGGCCTTAATACCGTCCTCAACGCATGGCAAGCACGTATCCGCAGCCTTACGCTCAATACCAAAGAATGGGATGAGGCGGCCCTTAATATCCGTAAGTATTCAGTGGAGTTGGAGCAGGCCAATCAGCGTCTGTCCGACTTCCAACAAAAGTCATTGCGTGGCCTTGGTGACAACACGACCAAAGCACAGATAGACAGGATAACATCGCTGAGGCAGGAATTAACAAGACTTGATACTGAGTATAATAAGCTCAACGCCAACGGCAAGGCTTTTGACTCCAACGGCAAGCTTACTTCGGAGGCAAATAAGATACTCAAAGAAAGGGCTGACTATGTAAATCTACTGAATGAGGCGACTCGTTCGGCGGATGCGGCACAACAGACCTTTAACACTGACACAGAAAAAGCCAAGGCTAAGCAGCAGGCGCACATAAACGAGCTGAAAAAGCTGCACGAGGCTCTTAGTGCCAATGAACAAAGGATTATAGGGCTGAATGAGAAACTTCAAGTTTATCAGCAGCTTATTCAGAAGCAGCAAATAGGCTCTGACGCATGGAATAAATCAGCGTTGGAGATACGCCGATTAACCGCCGAGCTTGAAAGAGCCAATCAACAAATGTCCGACTTCCAGCAAAAAGCGTTTGCCGGGATAAATAATGCGCTTACACAGCAGCAGGTCAACACACTGACGAAATATAGGACTGAGCTTGCTGAAATAGACCGCCAACTGCACGAACTGCGCCAAAATAGCATCAATGCGGGCACGCTTGGCGACTCGGCGACTCAAAGCTCGATGAATAAATTGCTCGATGAGCGCATAGCCAAGACTAAGCAGATAAATGAGATGCTTAAATCGGGTGCTGATATGCAAATCGAAAGAGAGAAAGCTCTCAACGCCGAAACTGAAAAGCGCAAGCGTATGCTGGAGGAGATGCGCAAAAAAGAAGATGCTCACGACAAAGCCAAAGGTGAGCGCAGAGCTCTTTTGGAGGCTGAAAAGCGCAGAAAGTCCGCAGGATTGCTGACGGAAGAGCAAAAGAAACAGCAGCAGATACTTAACAGTACAAGCAAATCCATCAACGCCATCACGGCCAAGTTGCAGTACTATCGAGACAAGCTAAATAGGCAGGAGTTTGGGAGCGAGGGATTTAAAAAGACCGCCGCGAAAATACGAAATCTTACCCAAGAGCTTGAACGTTATCAGAAAAAAATAGACGAGCTGACGGGCAAGACTCAATCCTCCTCGCAAAAGCAAACGGAGGCTATCCGCAAAGCCAATGAGGAGTATCGCAAGCAGGATAATTACTTGTCTCGCTTGACGAAGCGACTCGCTGTGTATTGGTCAGTGTCGCAGGTGATGAATTTTCTGACGAACATCCGAGAAGTCACGGCGCAGTTCGAGCTGCAACGCGTGTCACTCGGGGCGATTATTCAAGACCAACAGAGAGCAAACGAGTTATTCTCTGAGATAAAGGCTTTTGCGCTCAAATCTCCGCTCAAAATCCTCGATTTGACAAAATACACCAAGCAGGTGGCGGCGTATCGAATTGAGACAGACAAACTCTTTGATACCACCAAACGACTTGCCGATGTGTCTGTTGGCCTGGGTGTTGATATGGGGCGTATCGTGTTAGCCTATGGACAGGTTAAGGCGACATCGTACTTGCGCGCCGCGGAAATCAGGCAGTTCACAGAGGCCGGCATACCACTTCTTGAACTCCTTGCGGATAAGTTTACGGAATTGCAGGGGTCTGCCGTGTCAACCGAGGAGGTGATGGATAAAGTGTCTAAGCGAATGGTTTCTTTTGGTCTGGTTGAGGAGATATTCAAAGACATGACCGATGCCGGAGGTATTTTTTATAATATGCAGGAGAAGCAGTCGCAGACACTTTATGGCATGTGGGCCAAGATGGGCGACGCGGCAGCGGTTATGTACGACCAGATAGGCAATGTCGCCGTGGTAAACGGCACTATGAAAGGCTTAATCCAGATACTATCGGATGTGTTGCAGCATTGGTCTGCTTTGGGTAACGTGGTTCAAACCGGAGTCATTGGCTTTTTGGCGTATAAAGCAGCCGTAAGCGGCCTGATCCCCTGGTACAAGCTTCACACCAAACTCACTCTGGATGATATCAGGGCAGAAAAACTAAGACAAGCCACCAATATACGCACTATGGCTATTGGCAGACAACTTACCCGGCAAGAACAAATTGCTGTGGGAAGAAAACGTATGCTGATTGCCGCCGATTATGAGCAATTATTGGCAGAAGGAAAATTGTCCGCCATGCAGAAGATAACCCTCGCAAGACAGGCGGCCAACAACAGAGAGTTGCGTAAAGCTCTGTTAAATATGCGGCTATTCACCAAAGAGCAGATTCGTGCCCTTGGGGCTATGAATGCTGGGCAGTTCGGGTGGGCGAAGTTTAAGATTTGGCTTAGTGGTATTGGTAATTTCTTCACGAATATAGGCAATACCATCAAGTCATTCCTGCCACTTCTTGCTTTAACCACGGCGTTTGAGTTAGGGACTGATTGGCTTGAATCCTTAAAAGCGCAAACCGAGGCTGTCAAAAAGGTCGACAAGCAGTATCAGGAGACAAGAGTTACTCTTATGGAAATAGAGAACGCTTATCGGAGTATCCAGAATGCGGCGAGAGACGCGGCTGTAAGCGAGGAGGAGTTTGCTAAAACATCTTTCCAACAAAAGATTGAGCAGTTAAAGAAAATCAAGAAAATCCTTGACAACTACGGCTTGGGTGATGCCATCGAGTTCACTGTGCTTAATCCGGAGAATATTGACCAAGTGGCGGACAAGTGGCTTGCCAAACTCAATGAGGTAAACGAGATTTCAGCCGAGTGGGGCAAGAATATTGCAATGACCGAGCATGCCTTTGAGGCTAATGTTATGGGTTGGGCTTTGGCTGGCGAAAATTTGGCGGAGGATTTTAAAGATATGGACAGGGCTTATGCTCATATGACCACGGATTCTAAGTTTTTGACCGCATTGCGCACAATAAGAGCCGAGGTTGACAGGCTTCAAAACAGCAACAAAGATACGTATGACCGCATCAGCCAAGCCATAGGGCAAGACGCAAAGCTCGCTTTGCAGCAGAAAAGACGCAACGAGAGCGAGCTTTCCTACCAGGAGCGCATAAGAAAATCATATGCCGCCATCTACAATCAGCTGTACTCGCTAAGACATGTCATGCACATATCCCTACCTGTGTTTAATGCGGAAGATGCCCGAAATGCCCTCGTGGACTTCGAGAGTGAGCTTAAAGAGGTGATGCATGAGCTTAAAAAGACTCTTACAGAGGATTTTTATGAAGCCGAGCCGATGTCAATCAAGATGTCTATTGACAAAATCGCCGCGGAGCAGGAGTGGGAGTCATGGAAGAAAGAGGCCATAATAAACGGATTAAACAAAATTCGCCTGGAGCTTGAACTTCCCGAAATACCGACAGATAAAATTCTGTCCGCCGCTAAACCGGTGGCGGAGGGAATGAAGTCTATTATTGTCTCTGAATTCCCGGGCTTGTTTACCGAAAATGACTTGAAGTCGCTTTTTTCTATTGAGAGCATAGTAGAGGCTATCGAAGGCAAGCTCAAATCTGCCAATGAAAAACTCGATACCGCATCAAGACTGCAAAATAATATCGGCAAAGGGTCTGAGCGAGAGAAAAACGTGTTGGCTCAAATAGAAAAATTGCAACAGGGGATTGAGGAGATTACAAGCAAGAGGGCTGAGTATGCCGATTTGGAGGCTCGGAAAAAGGAGCTGACAGGCGAGGAGCTTAAACGCCACACTGAGCTTGCTGAAGAACTTAAAGATATAGATGACTCGGTTCTGCAAACCAATATGGCCAAAATCAATGCTCTGTCGCAGCAGAACGAGATATACGACAAGCAGATACAGAACCTCAAAGAGGTGGCTAAGGCTGAACGAGAGGCAGCTAAAGCAGCCTTGGATAGAGTGACGAACAGCGGACTGACCAGCCTTGGTGAAAATATCAAACAAGCTTTCCCTCAGCTCCTTGTAGACGAGGATGAGCAGCGAGAGAATATGGATTACTCCTCCCGATATAAGATTTCAGACGAGGAGCTGAACAAAATAAGGGATACGGTTGACGCATATGACACATGGGCCAAGTATACTAAGGCTATAGCTGACGATGAAAAGAAATTGGCTGATGTCGGCATAAGCGAGGTGACTGTCAATGCGGCCATAGCGGCAGCACAGGAAAAGAGAGCAAAAGCGCAACAGGAAATCGACAACATAGAAGAAGAGATAAAGGACAAGTCATATGCCGAGGCTGAGGCCAGATATAACAATCTTTTATACATGAAGTCTATTGCCGTCACGGCGGAGCAACAGAAAATCGCCGAACAAAACATTGTGGACTTCATGAGGCAAGGTGTTACCGCCGAGGCCGCAAAGCTTATTTTGCGCAAGCAGAATCTTCAATATACCATAGACGAGGGCGTAGCAGCGGAGGATGCTCAAAAGCAGATTCTCAGCAATATTGAAGACATGAAAGACGGCAAGAAGTTCTGGGAGGAGTTTGGAAAATACCACAATTTTAAACTTCTTGAAAAAGAGAAAGGCCGTGGAGGTGGCAGCGGTGAAGACCCTTGGATTATCTTGATGAAAAACCGCATGAAATTCATGCAGGACTTTCAAAAAGGGGTTGAAGAGTTGTCTAAATGGATGGGGGCGACAAAGGGCCTTTCTGATGAGCAGGAGAACATGCTTGGCCGCGGCTTGTCGCTCAAAATAGACTCACGTGAACTTAACGGCACTAAAGAAGAGTTGGTTGCATGGTATGAAGATGCCATCGAGCAAGTGAGAAAGAAAATCGCAGGTATGGGCGGCAAAGAATGGGAGGGTCTTGGCGTACAGATGATACTCGCCAAAGACACCAAAAGCCGTGTGATAAAAAAATACCAAGAGCTGTTGCAGGAGATGTGGAAAAACTTGACTGACTTCCGAACCGACCAGGCGCAGAAAGCTATCGAAAAGGAGCTGAAAGACCTTGCAGACAAAGTGAGCAAAACCAAAACTGCCAAAGAATTTTATAATAAGATACTGTCACAAACTGGAGATGTGGAGCTGGCCGCGAATATTTCACTGCAACTCTATGGCAGCAATGGGCGTGACCTCAATGAGATGGTGAAAGAACAGATGCGCAACGCCTTTAAACTCATGGATAAGGATGGCAATGTATATCTCACTCCGGAGGTGTCGGCCATAATAGACCGGGGCGCATACGAAGAACTGCGCGATTATATCTCTGAACTTCCGGAAGCCCAACAGAAAGCTGCTGAGAGTTTGATTCAAGCGCAACAGCAGATGTCAGCAAAGCAGTATGAGCTATGGTTGAAAGATTTGGAAAAGGCTAAGGATTTTGCGGATAAGCGCATAGAATTGAGTCGTTATACGGCTAATCAGATAGCGGCCATTGAGGATGCCATTTCTAAACTCAACCCTCAATCGTCTGACTACGTCCAGCAGAAATCCATGCTCGAAAAAATGATCGAGGGCTATCATCAGCGCGAATCCAAAGAGGCGGCAAAGATAGAATACGACATGTTTAAGGATATGCCTATCTATGTACAGATGTTTGATGACCTTGATAATGCGTCCTCAGCAATGCTCACCAAGATGCTTGACTTGCTCAAAAAGAACAAGGAGAAGTGGGGAGGGTTTCTTGATCCAACACAGCTAAAAGAGATGCAATCTCGCATGAATGAGATTGAGAGCCAGCTTTCGGCTCGCAATCCGTTTAAGACACTCTCCAAATCTCTCAAAGAGTGGTTCGCACTAAAAAAGAGTGGGCGAAGCCGTAAGGATGATGATGCGGCGGCGGCGGAAGCAATCGAGGCGCAGACCGAGGCTTACAAAAAATGGTTGGAGGCATACAAGGCATATCAAGCTGCGCTTAAAACTCATAATAACGATACAGAGAATGAGGAAGTCCTGAATGCGAAAAAGACCGCCGATGAAGCCGCAGAAGAGTATAAGTCATCAAAATCCGCAGCTGAGGCGGCTCAGAATCAGGCTGAGGCATGGAAAGAAATAGCCGACCGGATAGACGAGGCCAATCAGAAAATTGACAACTATCAAGACCAGATAAACAAAGCTCTTGATGAGGTGTATGACATGATGGAGTGTTTTGGTGTTGACGCTATCGATATGGAATTTTTCAATTCTATAAAAGATGGATTCAATCAGATACTTGATGGCTCGCAATCAGCAGTACAGGCATTTGGACAATTCGCCTCAGGCAACTATTTTGGCGCTGCGATGAGTTCGGTGTCGGCAATCACAAGTATAATCGGCGGCATAAGCAATCTGTTTACCGCAGGAAAAGTCCGCAAGGCCAACAAGGAAATCAAGCGTCAGCAAGAGTTGCTTGATAATCTTGAATATGCCTATTCACGACTTGAAAAAAGCATAGAAAAAGCGTTTGGAGCGGATTATATCAATAACTTCAAGCAGCAGCAGAAAAATCTTGAAGCTCGCGCCGATGCTTATCAGAAGCAGGCCGATGCAGAGCGGAGCAAGGGCAAAAAGGCAGACAAGGATAAAATCAAGGAGTACGAGAATGCTTATCGTGATACGATGGACGAAATCGCTGATATGCAAGGACAGGTTGCCGCCCAGATGCTTGGTACTGACATTACATCGGCGGCTCGCGACTTTGCCAAAGCGTGGATTGAAGCGTATAAGTCGTTCAGTAATACTGCCGGGGCAATGAAAGACAAGTTCCGTGAGATGATTGAAAATATGATTGTCGAAGGTGCTATGGCGAAAGTTATGGAGCGGGCATTGAAGCCGATGTTTGACATGATCGACAATATGGATGAGCGGGACTTCTATTCTGAGTCATTTTGGAAGCGTGTTGTATCTACCGCCGAGCAGGGCACAAAGGATGCTGACGCAGGCGCATCAACGCTGATGAAATTCTTGGAGCAGGCGGGAATCTCCGTGCGTGAACTTGGCGGTGAACTTACAGGCACAAGCCGCGACGTCGCAAACGCCTCAGAGGAAAGCATAAACGGCTTGGCGCAGGGAATCAACACTCAGAATTACTATATCTCGCAAATCCATGCCAATGTGGAGATTATAGCCCGCCGCGGCGGTATGGTCACATCAACTGAAGATGTTCCGGTCGTGGATTACTCTCCGCTTTTGCAGCAAAGTTTGGAAAACCAAGCGATGATCGTGAGGAATACTTCTGAAACCTTGGCCGAGTGTCGGAAGATTGCCTCCAGCTGCCAGGAACAAGTGAAGTTAATACGAAGCGTTGTAAGTTACGAGGGAGGGCGAGCAAAGATAAAAACCTAACTCTGTATGGTTATAAATTCACAGAAACAACTCGGAGTGGGGATTTATAAATTATTCACGAGTAATACTATTGAAAATTTGTGTAAATAAAAAAAAATAAGTACATTTGCAACCAAGTATGAAGGGAAATATTTATTGTCCGCATTGTCTTGCTAAAGGCAAGCGGACACTCATCGGAAAGTACGAGGACATAGTTGCCAGCCGAGGATACGTGTACTTGTGGTGCCGATGGTGCAGAAAAGAGGTGGCGGTGGCACTTACTCACCTAAGCCTTGATAATTGAAAATAAACAATGCAGAGCCTTAGAGCCTACCTGCGGTCATAGACTGCGAGTAGGCTCATATTTTTATGTAACTATCAAATTTTAGATATGGAGAAAAAAATTAAGGAAGCACTTCGACAGGAGTACAAAGGACGACTGGAGCTGGATGAAGAACAGTTGGATGGGGTGGCCGCTTTCGTCGCAACATTCGTTTCGAATGAAGCAAAGATAGAGGAGGCCGTTAAAAACGGAGCGACTTTTACGATGCTGAAATCTTACCAGAGAATGTTGGACCGAGACCGCGCAAAACGCAAAACGGAGAGCGAGCAGGGACAACGTAACTCTGACACTGGCAATCAATCTGAAAGTCAGCAGGGGTTTGATGTGAATGCGCTGCTTGAACGATTCAACGCTGCGATAGAAGCCAAGCTTAATCCACTACAGGAGAAGTTGACCGCTTTTGAGACCGCACAGATCGCCAAGGATGTGTATACCACCGCCGAAACCTCATTCAAGGGCAATGCCTATGTGAAGATGTATTCTGACGAAGCATCGGACGCATGGGACCGCGCCAAGGAAATGTATGAGGCGACCGGAAAGAAGTGGACTGCGGATGAGTTTAGCTCCAAGGCCATGGGGTATTTCAACAAAGCCGTAGGGAAAAGAGGCGTAGACACAACCAGGCCCATTACAGAGGGTAATACAGGCGGTGCAAGCCAAGCTGACAAAGATAAGGCGTTCCGCGATGAAATCAGAGCGGCTTTAGGTCTCAACGATGAGAAAGATTGATTGTCAAAATTAACCTTATTATAAATACTTTAAATTCCTAAACATGGCAAAGAATTATGGCAATTCATTCGGCATCAAGGAGTATCCTAAAGTAGAGGTCAAAACCATCAATGTATGGCATCGCATCACCAGCAAGATACCCGTGGGTGCGGTGCTTGCGGTGAGTGATGACTATCCCGAGGGTTCGGTAGTACCCGCCGGCATTCCGGTTTCAACAACCGAAATTGGCGGAGCTGCCACTGTGGGCGCAGCCGCCGACCTTTCGCAGCCTTATAGCGGCCTACTTGAACATGATACCGTGATGGGGTCTCAGTGTGCCACTTTGAGCGTGGTAGACGCAGGAGAGTTGCTCGTTGACCGCATCGACGCTGAGATTTCAGACGCTCAGAAAACCGCCCTAAAGGGACGTATTAAATTTTACGAACAATTTAAAGATTAGGAAATGAATATCGAAGAATTTATTGCGGGTGTAGATATCGCTAAAACTTTGGATATTAACTCATCGTCCAGGCTCCAGACTTTTTATGACACCGCCCTGAAAGGCTGCGAGACTGAGGGCCTGGATATTGAGGGATTCGTCAAAGCTCCCATAAAACTCAACTCAGAGGTGGAGTTTGCGGAGGCTAAGAAATATATCCGAGGTATGGCGACCTATACCGACAAAGACTCGGAACCTCTTGCTCGCGGAAGAGTGGCCGAGTTAACCAAGTGGACGCAGAATGTGCCTACTATGCGTTACGCTATAAAACTCGGCAAAGACGATTACAAGGAGCGACTGCTTGCTTCGCAGGATGCTGTATATTCAGCTGTACTCGAAGATAGCAAGACAGGAGCGACACAAGCACTGAGAAACTACCTCATCAGAACCACCGCCGATGATTTGCGAGCTTTTCCTGAAAGCACTGTAGGTTCAATGAATTATCAGGTAGGTCAGATACTTTCACGCCGCGAGATTAATATCACTCGCGAAAATAACCCCGATGGTATAATTGGCGTAAAGTTTGAATCAAGGGTGCCCTCTGATAATGTACACAAGGAAAAGTGGATGACCCTAAAGGCGGATGGCTCAGTAGAGTACAACACCAAGATTAATCCAGTCTTAGCGCTAAAGCGAAAAATCCGCGAACTGCGCATGGACTCTTATGACGGATTCTCCGACATATGCGCGGATTTACATTACCGTACCCTGTTCCGCATACTGAATCATCCGGCAGTCCTCGAAATGATAGGAAACCCCAGCAAAGAACTCGCTATCCTTGCAGCGGGTCTGAGCAAAGCTTCCGACTCATCAATCAAGGCGCAGGATTTTGGACGCACCAAGCTTTTAGAGTGGAGTGATGAAGCTGCGATAGCATGGTTCAAGTCTGCAATTGGCGCAGACCGGGTGAAAGTCCGCAGTGCCATTGTCGGCGTAGACAGACTCGATGGCAAGACTAAGAAGTATAAACAGAAAAAGCTCAACGTGTTTGAGGAGGGTGTTGTACTTCTGCGCCCCAATGGAAACATCGGTATTATCCAGCCCGTGCAGATTATCCGACCCGACAAGGAGTATGTGTACGCCAACTTCATGAACGGTTGGGGTATCATTGAGTACTTCTATGACGGTCGCCACAAGATCCAGGAGTGGATTTCCGAAGTTTCATTCCTCGCTATGCCTACTTGTCCTCGTAATCTTCATTATTTTGAGATTGAGGGAAAAGAGGAGGCTGGAGAAGTCACCGAACCTTAGTCACTGAATTTTAATAGGAGTGAATATGACAGTAGAGGAGTGGCTTAGAGCAAAGACAGATAACATACCTATTGGCAGCAACATTCTGGAGGCAGTGCTTCTGGATTCGATAGATGTAGGCTTGCCATGTGTGTCTTTGGGGGATGATCTCTATGAAGTGCGCAGTGATGAAGATATGTATCGGTCGTTGCGCTATGCCCTCTCTTCTCTGTATTATTACGCTTCTGGGCTGAGCGGAGGCTCTGCGCGGACAGAGAAGATGGGTGATGTAAGCGTGTCGGTATCGGAGTGGAATCTTGATTGGAGTCTGCGCAACCGATGGTGGCGATTGGCTGACAAAATCCGACGAGAGCTTGGTTTTGAACCCGAGGAAGAGCAGGAGGATAGCGGAATGTTTGATGCTACCAATATGCGCCTAAGGTCCAAGAAAAGCAATTTTCACTACTAATATTCTTTTGTGATGGAACTGATAAGATTTGAGGATGAATGCGTGATACTCCGTGACGGCGGTGAGCTGGACGACTGGGGTTATCCGACACAAGAGGAAGTTTACTCAGGTGAGTGCCACTATCAGCAGGGGGTGCGGACAAACTCGGAAGTTATTCAGAGAAAGTCTATACTTTTTATCAAAGGCGCGCATAAATTGAATGAGGGTGACAACATAACAGTGACAACCGCAACTGACGGACATATGCATAGCGGCACAATCAAAACAGTCAGAAACATCAAGCTCCCGATAACACAAGAGTGTGTGACGGAAGTTGAGATAATTCAAGATACAGAGAAAAGGAGGCGTAGAAATGGGCAGACCGCGTAAAGGACTGAATGGCTACACAAGAATATCTGGCGATTTCATCGAGCGAAACAAAACCGTCTTGGTTGTAGGTTGCAGAAAGCATATCGAAAAGGTGGCTAAGCCGGAACTTGTAAAAATACTCACTCGTATAGCCGAGACGATGGTAGATATGATTGACGGTGCTTTCGGTCCAATCAACCCGCCCTCTGTGCCTTTCGCTGGAAACAGTGACTTTCCCGTTTGGTTTGGCCAGTTGCATGATGCCACTGGAGTGGCCATATACAATGATGGAGCAGTGGCAAGATTCTTGCCTACCAAGAAAGCTCTTGATTCGCAGCCGCAGTCAATACCCGGCGTGTCGCATATTATTGGTTCGCAGTGGTTGGATGTAGCTATAAAAGAGGCATCGGGGCAATGTTCCGAGGGGTTATGGATAGTTTTATTCTCTTCCGTGCCTTATGCGGCCAAGATAAATGCAAGTGGCTCGAAGTGGGGACGAGGCGTGGCTTACTTCGATAGGATGTCAGATAAAGAGCTTGCCGATATACTCTTCGATCTTGAAATGAATCCAATTTTTGAATTAGTTAAAAAGTGATGTTAGCGAAACTCCAACCCGATATTGCACTAAAAAATCTTCTTGATGGCAGGGTGCAAGCCAAGACCGCCAACAGAGAAATTGTGACGCTGCGCGTGTTTGCCGAAGGCGAGCGCGGGGATAAGGATGCCGATGATGAGTATATTGAAGTGCGTTATAATGGGAAACCTGATGATGTCACAACGGACCACACACTTTGGGAGGGAAAACTTGTCGTCCGGCTGCAATGCAGAATGTATTCTGACTTTAGCGCAAACAGAATAAAAATGAGCCTTATATTTGAACAGATAGAAGCTTTGATACACCGAAAGTGCTCAAATGGATATTTCTTTAAGTTTGCGCCTCAGCCCATCACGCCTATTCAGAGAGACTACACAAGCGGCTACGCCTGGATAGCTTTTGACGTGGCGTGGCGATACAACTATTTATCAATTAAAAAATAACAATTTAACACTTTTAGATTATGCCAGGAATTAAAGAAAGAACAATGTCTGAGGTCCTTATTGGCCAGAGTGACTTAGTGATGTTTGGTGAGGTTGCCGACTACAAAACCGCGACCTTTGACTCTATCACCGCATCGGGCTCTTCGGTAGGCCAGGTTTCGGGCGATTCTTCGGAGTGGGCCGGAGAGGAAGCGACACTCGAAAACTGGGTGGACGAGCAGGGTAATAACATCTCATCTACCCCCAAGGCTGGTACCAGCGCAGTGAAGTTCAGCATGGCTGACCTCTCAAATGACAAAATCTCCCTTTTCTTAAAGGGCACTGTTTACGAGGGTCTGACCTCAAAGAGCATCGAGGAAATCAAGAGTGTCGTGGGATTCGGCGTAAAACTGCCTGTAATCACCCGTCCGCTTGGCTGGTTCAATGACGAAAACAACCGATGCCTGTTCTTCCCTAAAGCTAAGATTGTGAGCAATCTTAGCTATTCTGATGGACACTTCACCATTGATGCTACCGCCGTCGCCGAATATATAAACATCAAAGGTCAGCTTCAGACCGCGATGATTATCAACGGCAAGGCAAAGTACGAAGACGCAGCAGGCGAGTAGGGTTAGAGGTCCAAGTTAATTAGACGAATCTTATATTTTGAATGAGGGTGATTGAGATATGCTGTCACCCTCATTTTTAATTATCAATAATGATTTATGGAAAATAAAACAGACAAAGATGGCCACAAAGGCGAGAATGTCACACTTGGGATAGACGAAGAAGCGATGCTGCAAATGCTTATTGAAGCAAATGCGCTGGAGCGAGGTAGAGTCAAAAGTACGTTGGAAATTGATGGGCGCAAATGGAAGATGCGCCCCACAAGCAAATGGCAGAATAAGGCTATGCTCAATCACGATGTAGATATTCTGAATTGGCAAAACGAACAGAAAGGTGGCGTTGGTCGGCGTAGGCACAAGCGCCTAAACGCCAAAATACAGAAAGCGTTCTGCAAAAAGGCCGCTCATTGTGTGCTCGGGAAAAAATGGTGGCTTGTGCCTTTTGTTTTTTGGCTGACTTGGATACGGATTTACAACGCAAGCGAGCGTGTGTCCGGCACAATCAACGCCTGGTATACATATAGTGCCAACAGGTCTTTTTATTTAGCCAACTGGGGGAGTTCAAAGCAAGCACTCGTGCAATCTATGAATCTGGTTGGCGAAGTCGTAAAGCAAATGCAAAAAAGAAAGGCGAGTGCGGAAAATATGTTGGACGAGGACGCTTTGCCCAAAAAGGAGGAGGACAACAAGTAGCCTCGGCTTTTGAGTGTAGCTCTGACAACGAAAAAATAAAAGCCGTTTACGGAAATTATTGTTTTTGGAGTTGGCTGCGCTATTGGTTTATCGACTCGTCTGACTTTGTTTCTTTGATGCTAATAGACAAAGAGTATTACGATTATGATTATAATGAGGAGTGCGCCAATAGAAATATAGAGAAAACAAAATCCAAGACCACCAAGAAGAAGTCGGCCAAGGAGATTAGTTCCATGCTTGAAAGATTTGGTTTCAAGACTAAAATCAGAGAGGACGAGCCTAAAAAAATATCAAGTGAGGAAGCTCAAAAAATAGTAATGAATGAGTTGTTAAAAAAATAATAAACGCGCCAAATTTATGGCGCGTTTTGTTTTGCCGCATATTGTCGGTGGGTGCTCTTTACTCTTAGGTGGGAGTATTTCCCTCTTCTGGAGTTTCAGCTTTGGTAAGATAGGGGACATTGATTGTAAGGACTATACCCTTAGCTGCCTGACCTCTGTCGGTTACCATTTCTAAGCCGGTGTCAATGCCGCTGATTTGCACATGGCGGCTACCATCGGGGAAATTGTCGTCAGGGATGTCGATGCCGAAGTCTGCCTTTAGAAGTCCGACAGGAAACTCATGGCGATCCACGGCCACGAGGATTTCACCGTCAACGTTGCGGCAGTTGCGCATCTCGCCATAGGCAAAGGCTGCTCGGTAATCGAAGCTCTTGCCCTCGGTACGAAGAGTAAGCTCCCAGTTGGCATCAACCCAGCCAAGCGGCTGGCCGTCCGAGCCGATAAGGCGCAGAACGAAGTCGAAGTCTGATTTGTTGTTAATCTCTCTGTTCATAAAATAAATATATTAAAAGTTAAGTTTTGTTTTGAATTTATTAATTAAGAATCGCCTTGCCAAGAGCTTGATTGTTTATCTTAGGCTTAGATGGGTTGTCTTCGTCTAAGTCCTGCTCCTTAGCAGACTCAGTTCGATACTGTTTTTCTATCTTGGCTTTCTCTTCCGCCGGAATGCGTGATTTGAGACGCAGTTCTTCTTCGTATTCTTTCATTATTTGCTCTTCATCTCCGATATGCTGATTGCCAAGATTGGAGATTGTGGCTTTGCGGGATTGGGCTTTGGCATACATCTTATCAAGTTCCATCTTGACTTTGGCGGACTCATCTTCCGGTAGATAGATTTCTTGCCATATAGAGGTGCGCAGAGTCGCAATCTCGCCTCTGTTGGTTATTTTTGCGACAAGATGCTTAAATACCTCCACGAGATACTTCAACTGAGGATAGAACTTAGTCCACATATTCTGAGCGAACTGAATCTCCGGGCCATAAAGGATTTTTATGCCCGTGCCTGAAATATCGGAGGATTTAACGAGTTCGGGGTCAACAAAAACACTCATTGTACCTCGCATAATAGAGTCGTAGCGGTTTTTCAAGTCTACCGTGGCGATATTGCTCATATCGGGCTTTTCAATAGCCTTGACATCGGCAGCTCTGACATCTTCCGCCGTGCCGCGCGCTGCCCATGTGCGCCCATGTGCCGACATTGGAGGAAGAGAATCAATTTTCGTGGCCTTGACAAACATATCGGGGAAAGCCATGGACTTGCATTCCTCGGCTATATACGACATTGCGCGCTCCAGGCCCTCTATATCATCTTGGGCCACGCCCCATACAACATCATCAATGCGGAAATAAACACAGGCGTTAAGCTGTTTGGTGATTTGAGTGTCGGTGCGGTGTATTCTACGCCAACCATCTTCGCTTTCTGCAAAGTCTGACCCCTTGAACCAATTTCGAATTTTCGCCCACCAAGACACCTCTGCATCATCTTCTTTCTCTTCGCTTACATCGGCTTGGATCCATGTTTCAATCGAATCAGCGCGGAATACATCAAGTGCGGTACGGCCATTCAGAATATATTCTCTTGCAACAATTGGTCGGCGCTCATTGTCGTATGACTGATAAATCGTGTCGCAATAAAGAGATGAGAATATTTTGTAATTTATGGTTGAACCCTCGGAGTAAAGATAGATAGCTCCATCTCCGGCTTGAAACACGGATTGCACAAGTTCCAAGAATGCCACATTAAGACCTATTGTATCTTTCCAGGAGCTTAGGATATTAAAACTTTCGGAATTCGTCGTCTCGTTGCAAATATTAAATCCGTTGGCTGCAAAGAATGAGCTTTTGGCGAGAGCGAAGCGTTTCTGTAGACCCAAGCGCACCGTCTCCATATCGTCAAAATCGGTAACTTTCCATTCTCTTATCGTCTTTACAGTCACTTTTCCATCGGGGCCAATATATTCAACATCTCGTGGTACAAGTTCTTGAATTGGACGCTTTGACCAAAATCTGGAATTGATACTATGGGCGGAGGGTGTAAGCTCATTGATGAAGTCGTCATTAGTAAGCCGCCTACGACGGACTCCATCCGCAAACTCAATTTCTCGGTAGTTGTCGGAATTAGTAGGAAGAGGAATATCCGCAACGTCAGAATTGACGCGCCGATACCAAAAGTCTTTAACACGAAGGTCGGATATGCGCATATAATCTATATTTATTGTTATTTGTTCTTAATAATTTTCATTTTTACCAATAGCCCCTTCTTATTCTTCTTGGACGCCTACTTGTGAAGAGTGCGTCGTATGCATCTTCGGGAATTTGCTCCTTTGGCATTTTCCTTTCCCTTGGTGTAAGCTCAAAGTATGCGCGGTAGGAAATAGCGTCCATAATATCAGGTGAAGACTTGAATTTTGCCCTATATTCATCCTTGGACCGATAATAGGTGCGCTTATTGCGTTTAAGCGTAGTAAACACACTCATTTCATCGCATAAAATATCAAATAATCGGCGGCTCTGATTATTTTTTCCATAGGGCAGAATGTGTTCTTTTTCGATGGCTATACTAAGGCTTCCGTCTTTAATCATCACCTCGGTTTTACCAAGGAGCTGCGAGCGAAGATTGAAATATTCATCAACATTGATTGCATTGCCAAATTCATCAAGCTCTTGTACGCATTTTCGATTGGCGGTGATACCTATCGCACCACCTTTCACAAACTGAGAAAGAAGCATACCTGCGCCAGTGGCATCATAAGCAAAATTCGTTACCGGGACATTGTATGTTCTTAGATTTCGTTCTATGAAGTCAATAATATTCTCGTTGCCCTTATATAATATTATGTCTATAAGCTGCAAACCTCTCCATATGAGCATCGGTGAATTATCGGAAGATTCTTTACCCAAAGATACGTCCATAGTGGCATACATCGTATTGTCACCGGAAACAGGATTTCCCCACAGCTGATGAATCATTGTGCGGTTCACGTTAATCTCCTCGTTGTCTATGGGGCCGAAATAAGCTTCACCAACAACTTGACGTTGGGTGCCTCCAACGGCGTGGAGGTTGGCGACAGACTGGCCTCCTGTTGCATAAACAAGCTCACGGTTATCGGCTGCGGTGCCGGTGAATACGGTGAACGATTTTACCATATCATAAGGCGTAAGACCCGCGTCAATATCTTCTTGTGAGATTTTAGGTTTGGCGATTTCCACCACCTCTTCACGCGTATCTCCCCATACAATGCTTTCTGGAGAATCGCCTTTGATATAGAAGTACCTCACCTTGCCAATCATGTCTTTTTTCAGATGCCAATCATCTCCGATGTATCCTGCATCAAGGAGCATTTGTGTGGTCCAATGCTCATGAAGCGGATTAAACGAAAGTATCATCTGAGGCTTCATTCCGGAGTCGTCACGATTACGCATAAACCAAAAAGTAAACATTCCAAAGTGATTCATTTCTGTCGCCTCGTCAATCATAATCAGCGATGCTTGGTGCTTTTTCGCATAATCCTCAAACAGCTTCTTTTCGTCCGGATTGGCAAAGTTGAAATTGGAATGGATAAGCTGAAGCGTGCTATTCCATTGCGGCCACGTAAACGAAGGCACTTCTGATGAGCTTGCTTGACATCCGGCAAATGAACCGCATACCTTTACGCCATCAGTGAACATTGAAGAGCCTTTCTTAGAGTCAAGCGCGCGCACATTGATAAGGCGCGACTTAAAATCTTGTCTGCTGACACCCCCAAGAGCCTTTAGGAACATGGCAAACGATTTGCCGGATGTACCTTGTCCACACATAAACACAAGGTTGCATTCAGACGCGCAAACATTTTCTTGCAGCCCAACCTGCGGTATGTAATCAATTTTATAACGCACCTCAAAGCCGCCCACCATGGTTCTTGACTTTGATTTGACCGTGGCGAGTTTGCGCTCAACTCTTGGATAAAGAGATGGAAGCTTATGTTTTCGATTGGCTAATACAAATGCTGTCATAATAAAAAACTTAGAGCCGTCATATGCACTTGACATAATGACGGCTCTAAGGCTCTATATAATTAATTCAAACCACGGTGCAAATATAGTGATTTTTTTTGATAGTATTACTATTGATTAAGTTGTATATATAGTTATTTTATTGTAATTTTGCATTATGGATAATTTAAAACTATCACTTATGGATGAAGCCCGCAAGAAAGGCATTTGCGCAGAGGGTTATTCGCAGATGAGGGCTGATGATATGGATTCTCTTATAGATTACTATGTGGAGAATCCCGATTGGTGTATGGAAAGGAATTTTCCTGATTACAGAACACTCAAAGCGGAATTTTCAGACTGCGAAGACAAAGGAGTGTTTGTCGGCAGAAGATTTCATGGCGAGCTTTTAAATGATTTGCAGGCTTATATATTTCATAAGTGCAGCGGCACGATTAAAGTAGGCTTGAACTCGGATAAATCATTAATCCCCATGCTTTATCTGGCCAATAATTGCAAGCTTAGAATTGTGGGGGTGGGAGTTTTCCGTTCCCGGAATAAAAAAGACCGGATAAGGGTACCAGTTTATGTATTTGGCGATAATGCTCTGTCTGCAAAAGACAATAACTATGTACAATATGCGATATTCAGAGAGGAGGTGAAATTGCAGTGATACGTTCACTTATACAAATAGAAGATGGTGAGACGATGGACTTTATGGAAGCCTTTGGCTTTATCTACGTCGGCTCTGATGACAGATTTGCTCCGGACGAAAAGGAGGACTCTGTAAGCAGTTATGCGGAGGAAGCTGGAGAACATAGGGATAACAAGACAGTAGACGCGCCTTTTGACTACACCGCCAAATTCATTATTGAAGCCCCAAACAAAGATTTGGAGTGTGTGAACGTGAAAGTGAATAATTTTAATCGGGCTGTGCGAGATTATAAAAGCAACTCTGACGTTAAAAGCAAAAAAGTGGTATCTTTCTATAATCTGCGAAAACGAGTGAAAATAGTAGGCGTGTGCGCTCCGATAGCAACCCCGACAAAAACGTATCACTCTGACATTTACGGCGACCTTGAATATGCTGAGGTGGAATTGAAAATCAGAGTAACCGACCCACATAAGTGCGATTTTGAGCTTAACACAGATAATTTGTAGAGCCGAGAGCCAAATAGAATAGTGCGAGGTGATAAAAGAAATACAAGAGATTAACTTCCCTAAAGATGTGAAAGGGCGGCAGTATGCTACACTTTCAAGCGCCACTATATCTATTTTGGACATGGATGAGAGCTATCTCACCGCACAAGTAAGAATTGATGGTGATGTTACACCGGATTTCTCGTATGATTGGGAAGTTGAATATGACGGGGCAAGATACATTATGCCTTTGCGATTGCCGCAAGGAGTAAAGGATAACGACACACTAAACACAACTTTTGATTTTACTTTTCAGCATTGGGCATCGTATCAGTTGAAACGCTGGTACTTTTTCTCTGTTGTAAATCTTGAAGCCGGAACAACACTGCCAGATACTTATGTATATCCCATTGAGCTTAATCTTGGAGATTTTTGTATTTTATTCTCCAAGGTCCTTAGCTATTACTATGGTGATAAAATAACTCTGAAATTAAACCCGGATTGGGTATATGCACCCGAGGCGGTTAAAATCGAAATAGACCATAGTTACATATGGGATGTTTTGATTAAGTTTTACGACCTTTTTGGTGTGCGTTGGACGATAGAACCAAATGGGGATTCCGATCACTATATAATAAAAGTGGGATATGAAGCTCAGGAAGTCGGACATATACTTGAATACGGATACAAGGGTGGGTTATTAAAAATCGAAAGACAGGTACAGGATGAGAATATACGTAACATCATAGTAGGCCGCGGCGGAGAGAAAAATCTGCCATATAGATATTATAAAGATACCGATCCAAGCAACTCCACATTTATTGCTGACCCGGATTGGGTGCCGGAACTTAAAGATATTACATTCACAGAGCTTAGAGGGGCTACTTTCCGTAGTTATATACAAGGTTGGAATCGTAGACACTATGGACGAACAGCCATAGACTCGGCTGACAAGGCTTATGCTCCGTGGGCTTGGCTTAGAGGCTATACTGACGAAAAATTTAATCCGGTGGAGTATGTAGCAGACAGTTACAATGAAAGCGATAACGGCCACGGAATAACACCCGGCTCTTCCATCGCCAAATATGGTGAATTGATGGGAAGTATAGATAACAACGAGGATATTTACCCTACAATACAAGGTGTGCGCTCCGGTGATCATCTAAATTTCTTTGGTGAGGATTTCGGCAGAGTGGACCAAAGTATATGGGTGGAGCAAATGGCCACAGATGATTATGATGATAATACGCCCAACGATTCATCAATTATCAGCCTTGGCAAATTAGAAAAGACTGTCAAGATTGAGGCTGAGGAGAGAGTTGAAGTTATCTTGTATGGTAAATCTTTTACCGTAGACCCGGGTAAAGTAGCCGACATCTTGACGGGCGCATGCAAAGCCCAAGCAGGAAGCGAAGCCATGACAGTAGAGTCAGACAAAATTATTGTCAAAGGTGGAGGCAAGGAGATTACCGCAAGCGGCATACCAAGCGGAAATTGGTCGTTTGAAATTAGGCTGACAGTCTACAATCCCACAAAGAAAACAGTAACCGCTACCATTGGTTACTCCGAAATCAAGGTGCAGCAGTCCACTCCCGATGCAAGTTACGGAACTTTTGATATACTCATTAAAAATATCTGGGGAACACATAAACTTGATTCTGAAACCGAGGATGAATATGCCAAAAGGGTGTGGACTCCGATACTCGGCGGAGCGGACGGAAGCGAGGCTAAAGTGGTATTTTCAAGTGGATGGCTGTCTACGAGCGAGGATTATGAATTTACAATCATAGGCACACCAAAACATCAAGAAACTCAATGCAATGTAGGTGAGGATATATATATAAGCCATTGGAGACTTACCCTTGCGAGAAGTGCCGCAGATTATGATTCAATAGGCAAACTTGTGCCAGGACTTAGCCGTAATGGAAATGCCGGGGATTATTTTTACTTTATAGGTATTGAACTGCCATATGCTTATTGGGTATGGGCAGAAGAAGACGTGGATAACTACAAAAAAGATGTGCTCGAACAAAAAAGCGACATCAAACCAACCTTTGTTGTTACTCCTGATAAAGTAAGAATGTTTAATCTTCTTGACGGCGAGAAAGAATTGCTTGTAAAGCAGCTTAAACCCGGACGCAGTGTAATAATATCCGATAAAAGGCTTATACCGGGAAGCCAGCAAGAGAAGTTATATATCCAATCTCTAACGCTGACTTATACCGAGCCTACTGATACAGAAGCCAATCTTTTGCCCGATATTGAAATTGTGCTCGGTAATGACTATGCCACTACCGCTACGGAGGTAGAATTATTAAGCGGTGAAGTAAGCGAGCTTAGAAAGCAAGTTGGCTCACTGAGCAATATTGGGCAGGTTGTAAGAAGAATTGGTGATAAGACATATTTAAGGAAAGACCGCAACGATCGCACGCCTTATTCATTGGAGATTGGGCAAGACCTCCAGGTTGGCGGCACTTTAGAATCTTTCTCCACCGCCCTGCTGCGCGCCGGTGTGCATGTAGGTGATTTCACCTCCGGTCTCTACTCCGGCACTGGCGCGGCCATAGACTCCCGGGGCAACGCCGAGGTGGAGAGCCTCAGGGTGCGCTCGTACATGGAGGTGATGGAGCTCATCGTCAACCGCCTGAGCGCCATCG
>JAAGKN010000030.1_pt1 | contig 61818 bp, 79 predicted proteins | sample 6206371 | NCBI WGS metagenome assembly JAAGKN01 (sample SAMN11533720, study PRJNA540317) | gut metagenome | isolation source: fecal pellets from male and female animal of same cohort | host: Peromyscus leucopus | place: USA:CA | collected 2017 | reverse complement strand
GGCCCAGGCAGCAATCGAAGACTAATTCGATATAGCCCCTATCCAATATACAATCAATAATTTAGGCTATAATGTTCCTAAAATCAGGACATTACAGCCTATTTTTTTGTAAGTGATAAGCTACAAATTAAAAACCAAGTCTATCATATTTTGCAATTCAACTAATCCTGTATCGCGATATGAACCATGTTGATGTTTACTTTGTAGCAAAAACATCGACATATGATTTATCAGGACTATTTTCGCAATTCAGATTTTGAGGATATTTGGGTAATCCTCAATGGCTTCTATCTTGAACACGAGGAAATGAAGCCTTTGTATTCTTCTCTGGTCGAAACAATCAAATCTTTGCCAATTAAGCCGGAGTATTCCACTCCTGTAATTCAAATGCGTCTTGATTCAGACAATGAGATTGTTGTCATAGGCGCACCGGACCCTCAGGAATGGCTTCTCGGAAGAGAGGTGGAGATTGACTTTTCTTCATGGAAGGACAATCTTGAGAAATCAGCTACTGAATTTTCCGGATTCAGGACTTTCGACATGCTTTCCGCTAAAGAGAAACGTCAGTTAGCCCGGGAGAGCAATACAGCAACACTTGCCGCACATCTGCTATACTGGTCAACTCTGTATGCTATAAAAACCCATGGACAACACAGTAAAGAGTTTTCCGATTGGCTTGATTCTCTTGAAAAGGGAAAGCGCGTCATGCCTGAGATGGAAAAAGAATATATGTCAGATAGTTTCCGGAGAAAACAGCGCAAATATTGGCGTGATACCGTAGCTCTTGACTCCGCAATAGATTGGTCAGCGAATCTGAATATTATTAAAAAGAAGCTCGAATACAATATCGGATATTGGCGATATGTGCAGCGTCATGTTGGTTGGCAGGAAGATGTCAATCGAATGAAGATTGCCATAAGTCTCATTAAAATTGCAATAACAAACTGGCCCGATATAAAAGGCAAGCACATAAATTTGCGTACAGCCCACAGATACACTCACGAACGTGACCATGAAGATGACTTACACGAGTTGTATCTCGAAAGATTGTATAGCGACAAGGCATTTCATATTCTATGGAGATGGCTTGACCATAATATGAAAAGATGGTGGGATTGATAAATATCCTATCCTGTATCGCACTTTGATACATCATGACTCTACCTTTGCATTGTAAACATTAAAACTACACTATATGGAACCTATCACGAACAATGAGTTTCTGAACTCAGTCCTCGAAGCCGAGGCGTGGAAAGAGATTTCCAACAACGAATCACTCAGCATGGACATACTTGACAAGGTAGTGGGTATCACCTTTTACTCTATTACTCATCATATTATTTCAATAGCGGGGTTGATTAATTTAAGATGCGCAATAAAGCCGTCACAATCTTTTGGAGAAATCTCAAACGGAGCATAACTTTTCAAAACAGAACGGTCAGTGAAACTGATAGATATGCGCTTTGTCGACATTGCAGCTGTAGCAATGATCCCACTTGTTTTCTTTACAGACTTAATCTTATTTATAGGTAAGCGTGTAGGTCTAAAAAACATATATACTACAAGTTCATTCCCCTCAATTTCATACCAGCATCCAAACAGTCCACACAGACACAATGCAGACAAACCTCCACACACAAAAACACCATACCACCACGGCATATCTATCGCTGTTAACCAGAAAGATAGTGGAACGATTAAAAGGCACAGCCATGCCCACCAGTCTATTCTTGAACGATATAGCGTCTTTCCCATATAGAAACAAATCAAAATTTAGGACTTACGATAATTCTCAACGACATACAAATCAATAGAGATATGTTGTGCTGCAACCTTCTCCAATACCTGCTTTACTTCTACCCATCGAAGCCCACCTAAACCTGCTCCTATTGCGGGGAGAGCAATACTGCTGATATTCGATGTTTCTGCTATTTCCATCATTCTTTCTATTGACTTCTCAATATACTCTAATTTCGCCTTAGTCCTCCATGTAGCCTGAGTCCCGAGATTAAAAATATATCCTTGTCCGTAGTTATAGGCATAGACATCACCCGGAGAAAATTTACCTGTAACACATAGATATTTATATTCAGCATACATCGCAGGAAATTTAGCCTTGAATTGTAACGCTATACCTTTGCCCATGGCTCCGGCACAGTTACAGCCGTGACCATAACTCGTCACGCCGGAAATCTCGAATATGTCTCCGTATTCTATGTAGTGTATCATAATTCATTATCTGATTTGAAATTCGACATATGCCGTATCGCTTGGAGCGGTTCTTGGATATGGCGGATAGCTGAACGTCTTGATAAGACGGTATGTTGCCGTCCTATCGCTTAGGTCATAAATCCAAGGCTTTACTGTCATCTTGAAAGAGCCACCCGGACGTACAACATATCCGATATCATTGAAACATACTGCAACATCCTTGGCCAGATAGTCCATATATTTATTTGAATTTGGAGCCTCACGCCAACCTTTATCTGTTTTCACATCTATCCTGTAATACTCTCCCGTGGTCATCTCTTTGTCACGGCTATTTGTAAAATCTACGACAAGTGAATCTACCGGAACCTTTATAGAAACGGGGCTGACAATTTTCATTGTCATACCTTCAGCAGTAGTGTGACATTTCTGCGAAACGATGTCCGGAATTACGATTTTTTCACCAAGGAAATGCGGCTGTTTGCCAAACCATAGATCAAGCATCATCTTGTCGCGGGCAAGCCATTCACGAATGGCAAGACGTGTGCGAACCCATCTTCCGGCTCTCAACGGTGCTGATATTGCAACAGCATCAATACCGTTGGCTTCGGCGAGATACAACGCCCTTGCATTATGGTCAGCCTGAGATATGATTGTAAGTGAATCACATCCGAAAACCTCTTTCGCCCGGACAACTGAATCAAGTGTGCGGAATCCGGCGAAGTCAAGTATAATTCTATCTTCCGGTACACCGTGAGCCATAAGCGAATCGCGCATGGCAGTCGGTTCATCATACTGTTTAGTGTGATTGTCTCCACTTGCTATGATGAAATCCACCTTACCGGCATGATACAGTTCTGCAGCTTTATGTATGCGATTGGTAAAATACGAGTTGGGACGTCCCCACTTGTTCAGTGGATTCGTTCCGAGCAATAGCCCCACTTTATTATGAGGGATAGAATCTACCGAGGAATACATTTTGTCCTCCGAAGCGGTTTCCACCTTTACATTGGCGTAAACCGTAAATGCCACGACGAGTGCAAGGAACACTAAGAGACTTAGTAATGTTCGATTAATCAATATCTTCGCTTTCATTTCCACTCAAATTAACAAGCCGCGTTTTCCAGAAAATGTTATAATTCACACGCTTCATAAAGGAGGCAGCTTCGCCGTGCCATCTGATATTGAATGAATCCCCCGTTTTATCTGCAAGGAAATAAATCCGTAGCCGGCTCCTGACGCACCTTGGCATCACAAGCACCTCTTTCATAAGTTGTGCCAGCATCCTTCACTCGGTCCCTGACCTGACGTGAAACGGTATGAGTTCATTTCCTGATCTGACAAGTTTTCACATTGTCAGATCAATTATGAAATATTACAAAGCATGTGGAGTCAGTTCTCGTACACGTGCACTATTTCCGCATAGTACCGAGTATGTAGTCCACCGGGAATATTGGGATTGGCATAGCATTTCTCGAATACTGCATGATCAAGGAAGTGGCTCTCATCAATTATATCGGAATAAATGATACGACATTCTATCACCAGCTTTGCCTCAGAGAAGGCGATCTGACCTGATTCGAGTTCTACAGGAGTCAGCCCAGAAGCATGAATCTTGTCCATGTCTCGTCCGCTCTTTGAGCCGAGAACTGCAAGGATTTTCTTATACTCATCTGAGAAGAAACTCAATGTAAAACGTCCTTCACGATCGACAAACTCTTTAGTGTAGCGTTGCTGGCGAATGAAAATTTCCGCCATATCCTTAAACCATAGCTCACCAATGAACCCCCAATTGGCGGTCATAGTGTTGAAGTTGTCTTTGGAGCCGGCTGTTATAAGCATCCAATCTTTGGAGATTAACTTTACAAGATTCTCTTTTATCTCGGTTGTCTTTATCTCAATCATGATTTATGTCTAAATTGTTTTCGTACTATAAGATTACAAAATTATTAAAATTATTTCATATATCGGGTTTTACATCCTTACAATGTCACATAATGATGAACTGCAAATTCAAATTGCAAATTCAAATAGCGACAAGGCATTTCATATTCTATGGAGATGGATTGACCATAATATGAAAAGATGGTGGGATTGATAAATATCCTATCCTGTATCGCACTTTGATACATCATGACTCTACCTTTGCATTGTAAACATTAAAACTACACTATATGGAACCTATCACGAACAATGAGTTTCTGAACTCAGTCCTCGAAGCCGAGGCGTGGAAAGAGATTTCCGACAACGAATCACTCAGCATGGACATACTTGACAAGTATGCCGACAAACTCGACTGGGAAAAGATAAGCGAAAACCGCAACATCATCTGGACTCTCGATGGTATCAACAAGTTCGCCCACAAAATTAATTGGAGCGACTTCTCACAGTGTTGTGCCGACCACATCATCAACGAGGTCACTCTTCAGAAGTTTACCAGCCGCTGGGATTGGAAGGCAATCTCAAACCGAGACTGTTTCTACAACGACTGGGCACTCCTCGAAAAGTTTGCTGATAAGGCAGACTGGAGCGAAGTCATCACTAACTGGGGTATCGAAAAACCTCTGGAGTTTTTCGCTCGCTTCCAGCAGTACATCCCGATGGCAAAACTTCAGGATTCCCGCCTATGGAACTCAATGGTAGAGGCTCGCGCCAAACGAATCATGCAGGAAGCCATCGGCATCTGCTAAAAATCGAACCTATCATAATTTTTGAGACACTAAGTCACATTCACATATTGAAATAAACTTGAAGAAAATACAGCATGGCAAATCATTTGATTAGATATAATCATTTAATTGGGTCGGCACAGTATTGGCGGCGACCACAGTGGGTGCAGTGCTCTCCGCGCCATACGCTGTCGAACTGCTCACAGGCAGCATCCACCAATGATGTTTCATCGGTGAGTATTCCGGCCTCAAAGTTGCGACGGTTGCTACTCTTCATGCCTATGCCGGCTCCGGTCAGGTTGGCGGAGCCGATATAGGCAGTATCGAAGTCAAATATAAGCATTTTGAAATGGACTCGCGGGCAAAGCATCCGCTCCAGTCCGGTCTTTAGAATCGGGTATCGGTCAAAATCCTCACGGAATGCCGGACCCGGTTCTTTTGCATGGATAAGACGTATCTCCACACCACGCTTCAACAGGTCAGCAAGGACTCCAAGGAACGGTTTTGTTTTGGTGCCTGCTTTGACGTGCAAGTCCTTGATGTCGGCTGTACCAATCCAGAGCGACTTCTTCACAGAAGCCACCCGCTCAATGACCTTATCATAATGATCTTTACCGGATATAAACTCAACAATCATACAAGTACAAAGTTATATTTTTTTCGTGAGATAGATCCTTTCTGTGTAGATGATAATCCAGATTTTGTTTTAACTTTCTTTGCCTTATAATAACGGAGCCAATTATGCTTGCCGCAAAATTAGCTCCGACGTGACGCAAATCGTGATACAGTAGATTCCTTTATTGATTATTCCGGGAATATTTCATCAGAATTTTTCTTTGTGATATCCCAAAGCCCCTTAAGTGCTAAAGGGAGTCGCCTGCCAAGCAACATGGCTCCTATGGTCACTCCGATATAGGCTTTAATCAATCCATGATGCGGAGGTCCGACAAAAGATGCAATTCCTCCAATGATACCCATGAATGCGGCATACTTCATTAGCCGCAAATACACTTTGAAAAAATCGTTTTTCATAGTTTCTTTCCGGACATAATGATTGTGAATTTGATTAAATCTTCCGGCAATGTATCATCAAAATTTACTGACCAAATCACGTCGATTGACTCCGGCAGACTGGAAATCATATTGGAAAGATGCTCTATGTCGCCCACCTTTATTTTATCTCGTCGTTCGCGGTTGAAATATATATGAGCTGTAAGGGATTCTATATCCTTGAGAGCTACATTCTTCAATTGCACTTTCATACTTATGACAGCATCTTCAACAGTTCTACCATTGGTGGTCAGGGTGCTGAATGAATGGGAGTCCTTGAGAATAGTACACAGGTCATTAAAATCAAAGCAGATATAGCCATAAGAAACCACTGGCAAAAGCAGATTATTAACTGTTTCGGAAAAGACCACGGAACTTGTTTCAGTTGCAACGCTATCGAAGCAGGAATAGTCTGCTTCAGGAACCAATCCAATCGTAAGTACGCCTGCATCATGATATGTTTTGGCAATTTCATTAGCCGTCTCCATATTATCTGTGGCTGCAATAATTGCCATTTTATCTTCATCACTGGGAACACAATCGGCGGGGTCTTTTGCGACTAAGCAACCAACACAGTCATAATCAAACGATTTCACCTTTTCTATTATACCGGTCGTTTCTGAGCCAATCCCAATTACCTTGAAACTCACAGGGAGAGGCTGTTGGAGATCAGTCATATTCATGGGGCTAAAGAAGTTTTAATGCGATAGCTGCACAAGCCTCGGCGTCGCAGAGGGCATGATGGTGGTTGGTCATATCATAGCCACAGGCTGCGGCTGAAAGGTGTAACTGGTGGCTTGGAATGTTCAGATAGCGGCGCGAGGCGGCGAGTGTGCAATGAAATTCATAATCCGGATATTCCATATCATACTCGGCAAAAGCTGCTTTCAAGCAACTCTCGTCAAATGGTCGATTGTGGGCAACCAGCGGTAATCCCTTGATTTTATCAGCCACCTGAACCCACACTTCAGGGAATGTAGGTTGACCGTCAGTATCCTTACGAGTAAGACCGTGTACTTCCGTTGTCCAATATGAGTAATAATTAGGGGCAGGCTGAATGAGACTGTAAAACTTGTCAACTATCTCACCGCCACGTACAACAACAATTCCGACACTGCATACGCTGGAACGACGGCCATTTGCTGTCTCAAAGTCTATAGCAACAAAGTCCTGCATCTTCAATCGTTTTTATAAAGTTCGTACATGTCTAAAATCCAGCCTTTCATGGTTTTTCGGAGTGAAACCGGACTTATGACCTCAATCATAGAGCCTACTTGGAGCAATTTCATGACAAAATCGTAAGTAGGAGAAAGGTATAATTCAAAGTCTGCATACTCTCCAAAATCTTCTATCAACCGCTGACTTTGATGGAGAGGTAGCGATTTCAGGTAATGCTTATGGTTCTCATTGGCACGAATTATTATCCTTTCCGGTTTGACATCATAACCCAATACAATTCCGTATGTTGTTGCAAAATATTCAGTGGCATCAAAGTTTTTGGGAAGCTTAAAAGTTTCGTTGGTAGTCTCAGCCTTATCCACTCTGTCAAGGCCGTAAAGCCTTATGTCATCATAGCGGATGTTATGCGCGAGTACATACCAGCGATTCTCAAACAGTTTTACACAGTATGGCTCAATTGGAAAGGTGTAACCGTGTGACTTCTTGAACGGGCGGTATGTAATATTCACAACTCTGTTTTCTTTCATCGCCTCCAGTATAGTGGTCAGATGATCTCGCCCGGAAGGAATCTCATCAACGAGTATGCGGCCCTTCAACGAAAGATTCTCTCCAATGATATTGCCGACGGCAAACGAATCAAGCATCCACTTTTTGAGCTTGTCATCGTCAATATCCTCCGGATTAGATATATAATAAAGGTAGCCACCAACTTTCTGACAATCAATCATTATTCCGAATTGCTCATAGATTGCATCACGCCAGCGGTTGAACGTGGCGCGATGAAGTTCGTGCCCGTCGCTAAAATCTTTATTACGCGACCAGCAGTCAGAAAGGTCTTTATGCGAAATCTTTCCGGCACGGCGGATTGTATCAATCAGCCAAGTATATTTTTGAAGTTGGTTCATATCTGTTTGAGTTTTATGCCGCAAAGATAATCAAAACATGTATCATTTAGCGATACACATATCAAAAAAAGAAAAAATCCAACCGAGAGTTTTGAAATAGATTTGACCGATGCTTGGTATTGCTCTTTGCGGCTCTTGACGAGTCCTATACACCATGCCCTTATGCGCTTTACTGAGCCTAGTACTGTGCAGGCGTCCCGTCAGCTCAATGGGTAATGACATTTCGATACTGATATTATCAGTGAAACACATCGCCGTCAAATCATTCTCTACAGTCGGCTGGATTATATTAAATCAAGTCTGTTGACCATCCAAGGGCTTGAATTTTGAGGTCAAGCTCTCTTAAGCGCGCTGCACTCTGGTCATGCAATTTGCGAAATTCTTTTGCGTTGACCATTCTTACGTATTTTATTTCCATTCTTCCATAGCGTTCCTCCCGTTCAGTCAGATGCTTAAGCCCTTCATACAAAGTCTTTGTACGCATCGACAATGTATCGCGCTCCGCAAGCAATGAAGTTAAGTTACGACCCTCGATGACAGCGTTTGTATTGGTCAGATTGATACGGTAGATAAGCTTCTGAAGTTCATCGAGTGTTTCGTCTAATTCTTCAATTACCTGATCGACGTCTTCCGTAGGCTCATCACCCTCTTGAATCTTGATACAATCCTTCATACGGGAGCGGAGTTGCTGCGACTTTTCAATAAGCGCTGATCTGCGGTTCAATGCTTCTGCGAGTTTCATACTATAATCTTTATGTTTGATGTTGCAAAATTATTTTACAGATGTCTCAAATTTAGAGGCAGTATAATTATTATTTCTTACCATCCACTCAAATAATTCCTTATTACACATTGCTACTAAATCCATGCTCCATAAAGTTCTTCGGGTTCATCATCGGGTCGGGCATTTTCCTGTGCCTTTTGGCGGGCCTCGACCAGTTCTTCTTCGGTCAGTGGCGGTAACTCTACCATATAGACGTTGCTGTGGCGTTGCTTCATCCCTGCTTTATGGCGTAGCCAGAGATTTTCCATAAGAAGTGCCACTCCATCGGGCGATTGTATAGTTTTCACTTTGATGCCTTGAAATTGAAGATTGGACGAATAATTGTGTCGATGTTTACTGTGTCACCGATGTTGGCAATGATTTCTTCTGCGGGCTTATATACCATAGGCGATTCGTCACGGGTGAAGTCGTTGACCGACTCCGAATAGATTCCCTGCATCGAGGCCTCGAAATCCTCCATCGTGATTTTCTCGTAAGCCTGACTGCGGCTCAACACCCTTCCGGCTCCATGTGGAGCGGAACAGTTCCAGTCGGGATTACCCTTGCCGGTGCAGAGCAACGAACCGTCGCGCATATTCAGCGGAATAATGCAACGCTCACCTTCTCCAGCCGATATTGAGCCTTTACGGATGATGTTCTCATCGCTGATATAATTGTGGACCGATTCAAATTCCTCGATCACACATGGAGTGGCGGCATCCTGCCGCCCATAAAAGAACTTTAGCAGCAATAACGCAATCAGTTTGCGGTTGAGTACTGCCCAACGCTGACAGAGGCGCATATCATGGAGATAATGCTCACGCTCTTCCCCTTCGACATAGCATAATTCCGACCGGACTGCTGGAAGCCGTCCCTCCATTGATTTACGCATCTTCTTTATAACTCCTTGCAACTCGGAGCGACGACCTGCCGCCTTATATTCCTCTATGGTGCGTTTGATTGTCTCTTCAAGCTTGTCGGCTCCATCGGTGAGATGCTTCACGGCTTTTGCCTGATAGATTTCTGCAACCTGCTTGCCGAGGTTACGCGAACCGGTATGTATCACAAGGTAAACATTGCCTTCATCGTCCTTGTCAAGTTCGATGAAATGGTTGCCGCCGCCGAGCGAGCCGATAGATTTGTTTATACGTCCGGAGTCTTTAATTTCGCGATAGCAGTAAAGCTCGGTAACAAGTTGCTTTGCCTCACGGTAGATTTCCATTTCCTCTCCTACGAGTGGCTTGAATCCGAAACGGTCTTCACGGACTATCATGCCTGATGGGACATTGCCACGGATATGCTCGTGGAATGCGTGAAAGTCAATCTCGTGGAGTTTGCCGAGATTGAGGATGCGCATACCGCAGCCTATGTCAACGCCCACTATATTGGGTATAACTTTGTCGCCGAGGTCGCCGGTGAACCCTATGACGCAACCTGCTCCGGCATGTACGTCGGGCATGATGCGTATCTTCTTGTCTGAGAAAACATCAATGGAGAGAAGTTCTTTAATTTGCTCCAAAGCGTTTTCCTCAATGTTGTCAGTGAATATCTTCACGTCATATCCTTCTATTGTGATGGGTATTGATGGCTTCGCCACCGCGCACCGGCTTTCAGCTGACATGTGCTTCAATCCCATCCGCGAATGTTCATTTGTCTTCATATTCTGATGTTTTTATTATTTCGATGCAAAGATAGATTGCCACTGCGCAATCATTTTGCGCAATAAAAAAATCAATCAAGATTTTCTTTCATGAGGGCAAAATTACACCAGGGGTGGCTCACTTTTCGGTACAGCACAAATTATTATTCTATTATCACAGCGTATCGAAAATGAGACACCGCATTACTAACTTTGCATCGAAATTATGAAAGATCAATACAGAAAGGAAATTGCGTGGTGGTTTGCAGAGCTTGGATCAGAGGACGAGCTGGGCAAATGCACAATGCGGGACCAAGAAGCACAGGAATATGAAGATGTATTTCTTTATGCGGCTACAATGTGATAACGTTCATAGATATACTCGTAGAATTTCTTCGAGTATGGCTCGATCTCGCTGATGTCGTAAGACTCAGTCAGTTCCTGATAAAGAGTATCGTGGATAAGCTGACCGATTATTGCAGTGGTGATTTGACAACCCAATATCCGGTCTTATTGCTACCCATGCGCTCTATCCATCCGGCAGCTTTCATGTTGGCTACAATCTTCTTTATGCCATTATCCGTCATGCCGACACGTTCAGCGAGTTCGACGCGCGTAAGACGTGGATTGTCGGCGAGCAGTCGTAATACGGATAGCTCGGATTTATTGGGTAGTTTATTGGGTAGTTTATTGGGTAGTTTATTGGGTAGTTTATTGGGTACTTCTTCTTTTATGTTCTTTTGGAGTGTCTTCAAAATTTCGTTGAGCATAAAGTCGATGAAGGGGCCTGATTGTCCCTCAGCAGTGGATGCCGCAATAGCGTTATAATAATCTTGCTGATTGGCGTACACCATATTCTCGACGGGAAGATGCTCAAAGAGCGGATTCAGACGACCGAGAATCAGCGATTGCCAAAGTCGTCCGGTACGTCCGTTGCCATCGGAGAACGGATGTATAAATTCAAATTCGTAATGGAACACACAGGAACGAATCAGCAGATGGTCTTTCGACTTTTTGAGCCACGCGAAAAGGTCGCCCATCAGCTCAGGAACACGTTGTGGTGGCGGTGCCATGTGGACGAGGCCCGATTCTCCGAATACTCCTACACCGCCACTGCGGTAACGCCCGGCATCGTCGGTCAGAGCTTCCATCATTATACTGTGAGCCTTGAGCAAATCCTTTTCAGCGTAAGGATTTAATTGCGAGTAAAGGTCATAGACGCGGATAGCATTCTTGACCTCCTGAATTTGGCGGATTGGTGCCACCACCTGCTTGCCGTTGATAATATCTCTTACTTCATCCTCACTGAGAGTGTTTCCCTCAATGGCGAGCGATGAATGAATGGTTTTGATGCGGTTCGCCTTGCGAAGCTTCAAGCCGTACTCACCCTCCAGAGCGATATTATGTCGCTCCAGAAGTGCAGATATTTCCGCGATGCGATTGATAGCTTCTGCCGATATGTTGAATGGAGGGAGTGTCATAAGTTTATGCGTTTATTTCGATTTGACCGGGAATAAGGCGAGAAAGAAGAATTTCTTTAGAATTATTTAAGAACTTCTGCTGAACAGCTTCTACTTTCTTAAATCTGCCGTAGGCGTATTAGAGAAAAATAAGACCCAGCACCAGCTACAATACTGGTTAGAGTTAAGTTTGGAACTCGCTCTAAGAGTATCGGCTGATGCCCATAAGTCATCTTCCAGCTGCATTATCGAGGATTGATTTGTCATCAATTATGCATCAATATAAAGAAAACCCCTACGTAGCATCTGAAGGCTGACCAAAGCCCCAAAAGACTACGAAAGGGGTATTCAAAGTTTATTTCGGCTCTCGCCGTATGTCTTTGTCAGATGTGATTGGTCATTTTCAGATTAGTTCGTTGCTAATAATGCAAAGTTAATCATTTTTCTCAAATTAAAAGCTATGATTCCAAGAATAATGGACTTACTCTGTCGAAGTTACAAAAAATAAATACTGTGTTACCACATCGGTCGAAACTATATAATACATCAAAATTCCATGTTCCTCTATCCTTAAAGAGCAAACTCCCCCATAGGGGAATTTGCTCTTAGTTTAAGCTTCTGATATGAGGCTCGTTCTATAGATTGAAACTCTTTGGGCTACATTTCTATTGCCAGGGAGAATGAAAACTTTGTAGCTTTCAGTTTTGGCATCGTCATTTGTTGTTCCAGTATCGAGCTTTCAGGTATTCTATCAATTCCGGATATTTTATTGAGACCGGGGCAAGCAGAGTTTCAGGACTGACTATGACATATTTGCTTTGGTCGGCAAGCATGCCTCTCCATGATTTTTCCATTGTATCTTCAGACACTTTGTATTTCTTCTGGAGAAGTTCATCATTCTCTGAGGGAATGACATGGATGTGAAGATAGTTGTCAGCAGCCAGTCTCTCAGAGTCTTTATGTGCCACCATATTCTCTGCCCATAGGGTCTGTCGCATAAGCTGATAGAAAGGCTCGTAATAGTAGAGGCTGCCGGTATAATCGTCCAATGATCTCAGTTGGGAGGAAGCGGAAATCAGGTCATTGTATCTCGACATACGTTCCTTTCCCTTACCGTTACTACCTTTCTCCGCCATAGCGATCTTCGTTGGACTTGTCCTGATTATTATAGAGCTCGGTGTATTTCCATTCGATTGGGATAAGCCATTTTTCGCCGGACTTATGTCTTGCATAGATAAAAGCATCTATTGAGGTGCAGTTGCTTCCGCGGGTAGAGCAGCCTTCATTCAGATGGTCATTATCACTCACAACCTCAAATGCGATGTACGCCGGCTCCGCGTCTGAACTGATTGGCAAGACCTCAGTAAACTCGTTTCTTACGTTATTGATCATGGCGAGAACAGCATCGGCATCGTTTCTGACGGCGAAGAGATGATTCAAACATGCAATCTGAGAGGAAAGCACATGTCCTGAAGGCTTCGGGCCTCCCCACCAGCCGATGTTGTTGTCTCTGAAATACTTTATGACTTCCTCTCTTATCGGGGCATAAAGATTGCAGTTCCCATCCGTCAGAACAAACGGACGCTCTTTGCCCATGAATCTTCCACCTCCGGAAATACCGTCGAACAGACCGCCGGTTTCTATGAGCGACTGCTGACGCTCACACTCTTTGTCTTTGTAATTCTTCATGTTATCATATCTTAATATCTATTAATCATGGGGTAAATGACTGCTTATAGTTATCATCGAGAAGCGAGCCGCTTGAAAAGATTATGCCGTTTTCATCAATCAGGCCGTTGGCACTATGCTCGTGACCGAGAAGTACAAGACACGCAGTGACGTCTGTGCTGGAACTACGATAGTTGCCGTCAGCATCATGGTAGAATCTCGTTGACGGGAACAGCGCACTATGTATCAATGAGTACATACTGCGCATATCTGTTACATTGTAAGATTAGCGAATGGTAATTTACCATGGAGTGACACATATTCTTTAAGCAGCTTCACTTCCACGTCCCTTGGATCGATTGCAGGAGTGGGTTTCCATGCGATTAGCAGATTGTCTGAATCTGCGAGTTGCCAAAGGTAGCGACCGCCCCAGTGACCAACGGCGGAACCTGCACCAAATCGCAGAAGCTGCCCGATACGTTTTTTAAGACTTGTCGCCTTGCCGATATATACGACTTTGCTGTCAGAGACATAATTCGCTTTTAGTTCCTCGATGCATACATTAGGATTTTTCCCTTTGAAAAATCCGCCAGTTCCTTCTGCAAGGAACTCAGGCGCATTGTCGCTTTCACGAACAACGATATAGACACCGCTACCTTCGGGCATTACTTTTGTGTTACCACGGAGTTCAGACACCGGAATAAAACCTGTGAAACCGTCTTTACTGTAATTTTCAATTTCAGTTGTCATCTTATTATATGTGTTTTAGTTGTTTCTTTCAATCGCTTCCTTGTAAATCTCTCTGATTCTTTCACGCAACGACAGCGGTTTTATCACCGTGAGAGACGCGCTTCTTGACAGTAGTGCCATTACGAAATCATTGGTAATCCTCAGCTGCAGACTTATCCTGAATTCCGTGTCATTGTCGGCGAGAATCTTTTGAGAGCTATGCAGAGGAGTTGTCTTTATAAATTTGCCGTCCAGCGGGGAATATGAAAGTTCTATTTCCTCGACAGGCATGGACGGGTCATCCCATATACCATAGCTGTGTTTGAAAAGATCATCAGGGTCTATGGAGTCATCCCGTTTGAATGTCGCCTCATCCACTATGATATTTTGCATCCTGTCAATGCCGTAAGCCTTGAGAGCGTCATGTTCATCAAGAGCAAGAAGATACCACAGCCCAAGAGACTCTTTAAGAAAATGCGGCTTAACTTTCTTAGATATCAGTCTGTCTCCTTTTCTTACAAGCATGTAATCAAAACTTACAAATCTATGCTCCTTTATCGCACTTATCAAGACCGTAATACTGTCACTCCCTTTTGGCCGATGATGTTCAGGTATGATGAAGCCAACAGTCTGACTGCTTTGATTCATGGATGTAAGGAGATCAAAGTTCATCAGTAGTTCCTGATACCTTATATCAGTTTCTTCCAGTTTATCAGCCACATAATATCCATAGCCACGATAGTTCTTGATTTCCACATCAAATATATCCGCGATCTCCTTTATATCCCTTTGAAGCGTACGACGGCTTATGCCAATCTCATAGCCCCGAAGCTCCATCTGAAGATTGAGATATGAAATCAGTTCATCGCCCGGCACATATTTTCTATGCCCTGACAGCTTATGAATAATCAGTATGTAGCGGATTAACCGTCCCATGTTTTGTTTCATACTGCAAAATTACAGCATGAAAACGTCAAAACATGTCGTTTTCGCAACAAAATAAGCCATCACAACATTTGTGATGAATTTCCCATCATAGTTATAATTAATCCTTGACAATCAGGGGAAGATTATTCTCTTTCCACTCTGTTATGCCTCCGGAGAGATTTATTACTTTATAACCGAGTTCGGTAAGTATTTCTGCTGCTTTCAATGATCATTTACCACTTCTGCAATAGACAAGCACAGTTGAATCTTTCGACAGTTCCTGCTTCACCTTCTGTCTGAAATCATCAGACTGCACATTGATATTAATAGCTCCTTCTATATGTCCTTCAGAATATTCCTCAGGAGTACGAACATCAAGCAACAGCACCGAGTCTGTTCTAATCTCTTTTTCAAATACCTGAGCCGGAACTGACACTGTACTGTCGTTGTGAGCGCAAGCGAATACCTGCGTAAAACACATAGCCATCAACATCATGATACCTCCCTTTATAAGTTTACATCTTTTGTTCATAATGTATTATCAATGAGTTAATAGATCCAAAATTCTTTATTACCGGTTGATCCGCAGATACAGTCAAGTAAATCTCCCATAAATACCTCCTGAGCGGAACCATCCGGGAATTGCTCATAAACGAGCAATAATGAGTCGTAAGCAACACTTTGCGGAACACCGGATTCCTTAAACCTCCTCAATATAGAAACACCATCTGCAAACAAAGAATCTGACGATTTCCTGTCTTTGCCTATCCTCTCACACAGAACTGTGATTTCATGTGCAAGACTCTTACGGAGGTGTCTATCGCTACTTTATCCTTCATATCCCAGCATTGACTTCATTATGGCAAGATCACTCATTACCTCTCCCTGCAGCAGATATTCATTCTCCGTCTGACGGAGATTATTATAGATTTCCAGAGCCTTATCCCGGTCATTATCTATGAATAGAGCCATCGCGCAGAGAATCCTCTCCTTGGATGACATTACTTTTCTATAAGATTCAATATAACTCATTAATTCGGGAGTGAGAAGCTCTACTGCCGACTCTTCCTTCCCATTTATCAGACGGAGAAACACGAGTTCGCACTCTATCTCTTTTACAAAAAGTCCGATTATCTCATCCTTGTGACTATAAATCCCTTCAAATCTATCTAACGCCTCCGGATATTTCATTTCATCAACCAATCGAGAAGCTGCCATCATGGGTATTGAGACTTCAAGCTGATCGGAATAGTCAACGCCATCCGGCACCACAAACAATTGATCGGGCATATCCTTTGGCCTCACGCCATTCTGGATCATGGCATTAGCACGCAGTGCATCTGTAAATCCACGCTTGGCAATCATATTCTTCCTTAGCATCAGCATATTATATGCATCATTTCCGGATCCTGAAATTTTCATGGGAATCCCGTTCATGGCAATCAGCAGAATCGCCACAAACATGAAAATAACAGCTGCCTCTTTCACCAAAGGATTATAACTATACAAAAGTGGAACCACAGCAAGAAGCGCAATAATATTAAACAAGACACCACCCAAATTATACCAACCGGTAGGGATTTGTTCCAAAGGTAGTTCAGGAGGAGTAAGGAGACATTGGCCTCCAGTTCCGGCTATGGAATAACGCTTTATTTTCAGTTTACCGTCAGATTTTATAAACGTCAGATTGAAGATTCTGAATGACACGAATCTATACCCTGACAAAAGTCCGCAAACAAGATGTCCCGACTCATGAAGAGGTATCATAATCACACTTGAAACCACAAACATGAGAACTCCAAATCCGGCAGCCTTCATCGCCATCAAAAATGAGGTGGAATGAAGCTTTATAAGAAATTCTTCAAATGTTGTATCAGTAAAACATACCAAACCTACGGCTGCTATCAAAAGACCGATAATTACCCCTCCAAGCAATCCCAATACTATTTTGAGTAATGATTTCAATATTTCCATGATATAGGTGAAGCAATAATATACCTTTTTTAGTGTCCTTAAAAATCCTGACTGTTTATTGTTCAATCGACTTTGCGTCCATAGTAATATGTGTTCCAGGTATCGCTGGCATAGCCATCCCGCTGAACCTTGAAACTGTCGGGCGAAGCACCCTTAATCTTCACACCATCAAAATACACATTCCAGGTGTCTTTAGCATAGCCGTCCCGCAGGATCTTGAAACTGTCTGTAGAAGCACCTTGTATCTTTTTCCCATCATAATACACATTCCACGTATCTTTAGCATACCAGTCAGACAGGATTCTGAAACTGTCAGAGGAGGCTCCTTCTATCTTGACTCCATTGTAGTATACATTCCAGGTGTCTTTGGCATAGCCATAGCCTAAGACTCGGAAAGAATCACTTGATGCCCCGTTGATCTTCAATCCACAATAGTATACCGCCCATGTATCTTTTGCATAGCCGTCGCGCAATATGGAAAAACTCGAAACCGATGCTCCATCTATCTTTCTACCATCAAAGAACACCTTTCCGTTATTAACAAAATATTGCGGCCGATGATGACGGTCCCGCTGTTCGTAAGCGCGGTGTTCATGGTGTCCGTCATATCGTTTTTGGGCTGACGCATTTCCTCCAATCAGTCCAATAGCCATAATCAGCATAAACAATATCTTTCTCATATCCTTTTTTCAGTTAGACAGCCTTAACAGTCAAAGGTTAATTTATGATGGGATCAATACAGCGAGTTCATACAATCAAGAATGCATCCTATAATCATAACGACTGACATAATGGAAATCTTGACAAACAAAAAAATTACGATTTCAAACATTAATGGACATCTAATAAGTTTTTAGCCCCTTCCGTTTTCCGCTCGCAAAAGTCAAGTATAAAATCATATACGTTTTTAGCAGTTCCATCCGGCATCTGAAATACTGTACATCCATCATTTCCTTCAGCCCTTGCCTCTTCGATAAAACGGATAACTTCGTGATATTTCCCGTGATGACACAGATACATTAGAATTGCCAGCTGGTCTCCTCTTCGTGTGCGCTCTATCTGAAAATCGTCGGCCTCAGGATTATCATTCAGAAACACCTCCACATCAGCAACAACCGTTCGGAACACATCATCCCACAGGCTGATTGCATTCTCCTCAGTGAATACACTGTCATCTTTATCCAGACGCAATGGATGCTGATAGATTTTCAAACACTTGTCATGTGTCACAAACGAGCCATTGGCTCTCAACGACATCGGACGTATTCCTTTATTGAATACAATTCTCCACAAAAGATCGTCTGTATACAAGGGCTTTACTCTCAATTCTATATCCCATAAGAAATCCATGACATGAATGAAGTATCCATCCTTTGTAATCCAATTGACATCACCGCTTTGCTTGAAGCCGTATTTGACTGCAGCCTTACGTCTCGCTTCCTTTGAGATTTTTTCTTTCACCACATTCGAGAGCCCGGATTTATTCTTTCTCATAAATGTCAGTTAAAAGGGTTATCTGAAGGTATTATGTTTGAGTCAGTATTTTCTCTGTTTTTCGGATAAATATTCCTGAATTGCCGCTTTCATTGAATCAGGAGGGGTAATATCTCCCACAAAATAAATCGCCCCACTGTGATTCTCACTTATAAGCCATGTATACTTTTTGGATACGATATAAAAGTCACACAGCGAACACTCATCCAATATCCGGCACATCTCTTCCGGGTGCATTTCATAAACCCAGAATTTATCATAGTCATCCTCCAGCAATACATATACCGGATTATCAGGGATAGATTCAGCAAGATAGTAATACCATCTCACAAAACCACGACTGTCAATCATCCGACTCTTTAAAGATGAACTGAAACCTCCGAGATTTGACCAATGCAGACATCCTTCATTTCGCACAAAACAATTCTCAATCTTGCGGATAATTGAGTCATAGTCCAGCTTGGAGACTTCATGAGCCCTGCTCCTGTCAATTCCAAGTAGCTTTATTGCATTTTCCACCTCCGACCTTAAACTATCCATTGTCAACTGTTACCTTAAATACAATTCCCAAATGACTATACAGTCTTATGAATGATTCTATATCACCCTGATTAATCTTCATCAATCATGATAATTATCCTGCTGCAAAACTGGACATGAATTATCTTAACGGATTAAACATATATCGAACTTTTACGCTATAACGTCTTACTATCCTGCGCATGTTGTCCATCCCTGTCCCACCATCATACGCCACATTACTGAATGCGGAATATCCGGACGGATTAGCGGTTGTCTCTATAATCTCATAAGGAGCTATTATCTTAAGTCCCTCATTCTCGGCGATGAACTCTGCCTTCTGTCTGGCGGCATCAAGAGCAGCCTTGAGGCCTTCAAGATTATATTTAGCCATATCGGAATTGTCTGTCTTAGTGATATTAAAGCTCGTTATCCCCTTTCTGTCGAGGCGGTCTGAAATGAAATCGATCTGGCTGAAATCAGATACAGTTGCTGACAGTCGTTTCGCCATAAGGAATGTGGCCGAAACATCGCGGTTTCTGTAATTACCGAAATCAGAAACTATAATGAGAGAATCCGGCACACCGGCCTGATTGAGAGTTTGACGTACACCTTTCTCTATATCTGCAAGTTTTACGATTATGCTGTCTCCAAATACTCTCTGCTTATAATATTCCTCCATGCCGATCTCGATGGAAATACGATCCGGAACAATACTTAAAGTAGCAGATCCGGTCACATCAATCAGAGAAGGAGCTGTATCGTTCTGAGCATTTCCGAATAAAGCATTGAGCAGCAATAAAGCCGAAGCCAAGATAATTCCTTTCATATAAACTTGTTTAAAATATTACCAAAATACGGATTATTCCACAATCAAGCCACGGAATAATCGATTATCTTTATACTCAATGCAAAAATAATCATTCCTTCTACTATAATCCCGCGTCATAATGTTAATTAATGTAAATATAATATTCCCTGAATATTGGATAATCCCAACACTCACTCCTATCAACCTGATGAAACTATATAACGGCAAATTACTTGCATTTTTGCCGTTATATAGTTTTACTTTTCCCTTTTTAAATACCTTATTGTTAATTGCATTTTGCCAAGGATGCTGTTTTAATCCGGAATAACTCGGTAACCTCAATCCGGTAGCTGTTAATAAGGAGGAATTAAAGACGGTTCATTTCGGATTCCGCTGCAGATGAACCTTTGTATAGGCTCTTGCGTGGCTGGAAATTATAGATAACATTAAGTGCAATTCCCCGGTTGTCATAGCTCTGATGTTTGTTGACAAATACACCATATGTGTTCATTGTCCAGTCGCTGTTGAATGTATTGAAGATATCCGTTGCAGACAACTTGACAGTCAATGATTTTTTGAGGAAAGTCTTTCCTAAAGAGGCATCCATCGTGAACCACGTGGTTCCAAAACGGTTTGTGTGCATATCCCCTTTTGTTCTTCCACTTATGTTAGCTGTGATTATCCAACCATGTTTGAGAGAAAAGGTATTATTGAAATAGTATGAGAATATGGGCTTGTTATATTCTGTATTGTTAAGTTTAAGCCATTGACGGTACATCCCTGCTGTTATATTCGGAGTCCAGAATTTCACAGGATGATTCCATACAAGAAAAAGACTCAATGCAGATACATCAATATTGACAGGATGCATCAGAAGCTGGAGGTTGTCTGAGGGATATAATTGTTTGACGTAAGCATAGGTGTCAAGTGCGCGGGTGTAATCAGCCTGTAGCATGAAACCTTTCCACATGCCGAAAAGTTGAATGTCGTGCATTCGCTCGTCATGCAATGCCGGATTGCCTCCTTCGATTTGGTGCAAGCCAACATAATTCAGTGAACCGGTGAGTTGTGAATATGGAGGCTTGACCGTCGCCATTTTATAACTGAGGCTAATCTGCGATTCTTCGTTAAAAGAGTAACCGACCGATACGTCCGGCGTTAACAGATGATCGCGGCGGCTTACTTCTTCATAGCGTTTGCCGTCAACCTTGAAGTCATAATCAACATATTCATATCTTGCCCCTGCCGAAAGGGAGAACTTGCCGAACATACGGGACCAAGAAGCGAATAATGCTGCTGAGGTCTGCCGTGCATCAGTCATGGACGACGGAATATACTCGCTGACTGAGGTATTAAGCATACGGTAATCAAGAGAAGTATGCGTATAGCTATCCTGAGTCCCCACTGTAAAATCACCATTCCAAAGAGGAAAATTCAGATACAATTTTCCCGCCCAAAGGGTTGATGTCCGTTCATCAGTCGAGTTTACGGCAGGAAAAGACAAAGCAGGATAAGTAGTTGCTACAGTATTGCTTTCATTTGACCGGCGAAAATCGCCATCAAAGTGAAGAAGAAATTTTTCAGCAAAAGTGTTTTCATAGTAGAGAGAAGCGAGGTGGCTGTGTGCTCTTGTATGTTTGTCTATATTACTGCTGATTGCCGGATTGTCGTTAAGCCATTCGCTACCTGTGTTTTTGAAATCACCGTGTTCAGGATTGTAACGGTAGTATGCTCCAAACGATTGTGGGCCATTGGCATAGTTGAATCCTGCCTTGACAACTCCTGTTGTCGTAGGGTATGTATTATGTTGGCTACTCCCTACTACCGTTTCTTTCCCTTCATAAACAAGTGTATTTGTAGTTACCCCCTTTGCTAATGAGTTATTGTGATTTATCGTACCGTTGGCAAAGAAGTCCCAATTACCGACTCGACAGCTTAGGGCGAGATAATCCAAAACCGACCATTTGCGGCGGCGTTCAAGTATAAACTGGTCAGTAATCGACAGCCCTTGCACGAAATTTCGGCGTGTCGTGATTTTAAGCACCGCACCCGTGGTACTTTCGTAAGCAGCTCCGGGAGCCATATTTAATTCCACTTTCTTTAGATTGGAAGAAAGAATCTGCGCTAACTCCTGCTCGTCACGCATCGGTCGCCCGTCTATATAAATCTCAATATTATTCTTGCCAATGACACTCACAGAATTATCCTGAACTTTTATCATAGGCAACTGGGCAAGCACGTCAAGCGCGTTTCCAAGATCGGCAAGATTAGTTCCGGAGATGGTTGATACAAGTGTAGATCCCACGAGCTTGGTCGCAGGTTGCTTTGCTGTAACTATCACTTCCTGCAACTCTCGCGTGAGACTGTCAGCTGCCTCCTGATGTTGTGCATATACTGTTGCATCTGCGAGAATAGAGGTCAGTATTCCCAAAAATATTTTAGCTTTCATCTGAGTAGAATTTTTGCTGCAAAATTACTCACGAAAGCACCTTCCATCCAAAATTACAGTCTGACATCCAGCTTCATAACCCTTTGGTTATAACACAAATGCAGCTGAGAAAACAGAAAAAGTCTGACAATATCAAAAACAGCATCAGAAAATGTCCATAACATCAGGACAAACAGGCGACACCGACTCTTTAACACGAGATTTGAGTCTTGATTTACGTTTATAAACCACTTCTATCGATTCTCCCAGGAGAAGGCTTATAGTCCGGGCGGAAAGACCGCCCGCTATATACACCAACAGCTGGTAATCCTCAGCCTTTATCTCCGGATAATTAGTTTTAACCTTCACAAGAAGATTGTCCCGGCAATCATTCACGGCCAGCTCAATTTTATCAAAAGAATCAGTACGCACAGACTCGATCTCACTTTTCACTTTATCAATTATAGCCTTTCGTTCCGTTTTCATTCCCTGAGACTCATAATAAGTCTGACAAAGTGAATCAATAAGAGCAAATCTGTTTTTAAGCAGTCCATGAAGTTTAGCCTCAAGCCTGCCAACGTCTCCCCTGCTTGCCTCAATCTGACATCTGAGTCCTGAAGCCTCTGCTATGAGAGCTTCATTTTGCAAAGACTGAATTTTCATTCTCTGACGCATCCATGTCACAACTCCTGCCGAAACGAGCAGAACTAAAAGTCCGGCAAACATGTATGACTGACGTTTTGCGCGCTCTTTATATAATAAATACTCCTTTTCCTTCTGTAGATAAAGAGCAGTAGCAAGCTTGTCGGTATTGCCAGATGATGTTATCAACGCTTTCAGAGAGGAAGCCTTTTTATATTCATCTGCCATATCATGCCGTCCGTAATAGTCGACGGCAATATTGACAATAGTATCTGTCGGAGCAGACAAACTGTTCACAACCATGGCCTCGCTATATAACAGGGCCCATCGCGCCAAAACTGCAGAATCCTGTAATTCCGACACGTCCACATCATTCAGCATTGAAAGAGCAGAAGTAGGATCACTTTGCATAAGACGCCGGGCATCATCAAGCACCTTCGGTTGAGATCCGGAATAACTGCATCCTGCAATAACGAACAACATGATTATGTAAAACAGACTACGCATAATGCAAAAATAAGAATTATAATTCAGATTTCCTCATCAAAAGTATCCTGAGATGATGTTTCTCAGAAGATCCTCAATCGACTGAGAGTATATAACCTTTTTTCTTGATGGAAGTGATTGAAACGGATGGATCCGTAAGGAGCCGGCGGATATATGTGATCTGCACATTCAACGCAAGAGAATTGGAATAGCTTGCATCTCCCCATATCTTTTCGAGAAGCACGTCACGTTCCACCGGATGCCCGATGTTCTCTGCAAGCATCTGCAGAATTTCTGTCTGACGTACAGATAATGAATGCGTTTCCCCTTTATATGTAAGAGAGGAAAGATTGGGACGGAAAACGGTATCACCCATCTGATATTCCACATCCTGATTTACTGTCATACTCTCGAATCGCTCGTTGATCTTGGCAATAAGTTCTTCAGGATAAAACGGTTTAGGAATATAGTCGTTCCCTTTTAGGGAAAAACCGTGGAGACGGTCAACTTTGTCTGTACGGTCGGTAAGGAAGAAGATTATCACCCTCTTGTCGTTCTGGCGGATAATCCTTGCCATCTCAAAACCGTCAAGTTCCGGCATATTGATGTCAAGCAGAATCAGGTCGGGATGACATTCACGATACATCTCCAGGCCTACCTTTCCATTGTTGGCATAAATAACTTCATAACCTTCCGTCTCGATAAAACGCTTCAGGAGCATGGAGTTTTTAAGGTCATCATCAACCAAGAGTATCTTTATCGCTTTCATCATTGAGGTAACTTTATGGTGAAACTTGTGCCACTGCCTTCGGCGCTCTCCACAGATATCTCTCCGCCGTGCGCTTCAACAAGGAGTTTTACGTATGCAAGTCCGAGACCCATTCCTGGCTGCTCTCCGGCCGATGCCTTTCCGCGATAGAACCGTTGGAATATATGTTTCAGATCACCGGCTGGAACGCCGTTGCCGTTATCACTGACTGTAAGTTCAACGAAACCCTCTTTTGCCGTTGCTGTGGCATTGATTTCCACCTCCTGCCCGGAATATTTCACTGCGTTCTCAACGAGGTTATTGAGTATATTATAAAGATGCGCACGGTCTGCTGAAACTATCGAATCAGAAGCAATCTCATTATGAATGATTACGGTCTTTCCTGACGGTTGAACTGTTGCCTGAGCAACATTGTCAAACAAATCATGGAGATTGACACTCTGGATGTTGAGTGGAATCTGCTCGACATTATTGAAGGTGATGTCACGCAGTTTTGAGAAGTAGGCGGAAAGATTATCAAGGGCTTTACGAGATTCGGTGAGCAGTTCCTTTCTTACAGTCTTATCTGCCAACATACGTTCATTATCAAGCCCCGACACACACATCTTCAATGTGGAGATGGGTCGTTTAAGCTCATGAATCATTGTGGTTATGAAGCTGTTGCGCATTTTGTCGAGGCGTGAGAGCTTCAGCACCGTAGAGAATTGCAGCACAAGACAGACAATCAGAAGACAAGACACCAACAGGGTGATAACAAGAGTCTGCCATATTCCGGGCAGAACGTCGAAAGGATTGATAGAACTAACAACACATACTGATTTTCCCTGCAGCTCCGAGTAAGGAATTATAATGGAAAGGTCGGGCGAGAAAACCGACGTGTGATATTTCACAGTTGTGCTCCATACCATGCTGTCAGTCTCAACAAGATTGATCCGGGCCTTGATTTGTGACTTCTGCAATATAGAGTCAACACCTTCGACCTTAAACGGGCATTTGCGCTCGGTCTGGACATTATTAGTGGCTTGCCAGGCCTGGCTTTCATCCTTGGCACCCGATGCATCAAAAATCATCGAGTCGACCGGTGTCGCCATCTGTATCTCAGCAAGCTTCATCGCCTCGTCTTTCTGCTTACTGGTCAGTGGTGTTCCGGGCTCCAGTCCGAGGAGCTCGTGGGCCGAAAAGAGATATGTATAGATTTTGGAAGTGCGTGTAGTCTTTACCGTATCTCCATATTCCTGTTGCAATGAGAAAGTCGGGACTGAAAAAATATCTGTGTTATTGCCTTTCCGCTTCAAAGAATCTACCCTTGTGTCGGAACTTTTAGCACGTATCTCATTATAGTCATCCACACACTTCACGATTCTTTCGCTTAGCTCCCGTTCATAGTCCCTCAATGCAAATTCATATCGTCCATATAGCCAATAGACCTGCATCCCGAGGAATGCAAGAATTGCGATGATGGTTACTATATATAATGTCTTTATCCGTTTTTCCATGGTGCAAATTTACAAAATAACATCGATTATGTCATCTGTAAGTCAAGCTGTTTTGCCTACAGTAATAATTTAGTAATAATTCCATAATGTTTGAGTAATGATTATTTTCGGCACGACAGGAGAAGCAGAACTAATTTTGCAGCGGAAACAGAAACAACAAAAATTCAAACGATATGAAGAAAACATTTTTGATTCTTGTCCTTGCGGCAATTACAGCATCAATTGTATCCGGAAAGGTCATACGCCGTCAGCTCAGCATCTTTCAGGCCTCGGTGCCTGAGACTGAAACCCTCGCTCCCGAGAATATGGAATTTGTATATGATTACCGCTGCTGTGTTGACACCACCGGTTCGCTTGAAGACAACATATCCAGCGACAACATGCTTCTACAAATCGGGCCAGACGGTCTCTCGAAGTTCTCAAGCTACAAGAACCTTACCGTCGATTCAATCCTTATGCGCTCCACACAGGAACAGATAGCTGACGCTGCTATGGAAGGAAAACTCAGCAACGGCGAATTTATGACCATCTACAAGAATTACCCCGCAGGACGTCTTACCCACACCGAAAAAATATGTCAGGACTGGTTCCGCTATGACGAGGATATGCCAAAACTTGAGTGGGAACTTACCGATTCGGTCACCAATGTGCTCGGCTACGAATGTCAGAGTGCCCGGTGCAAATTCCGTGGTCGCGAGTGGACTGTTTTCTACACTGAAGATATTCCGCTGACGGATGGTCCATGGAAACTGCAAGGCCTGCCCGGGCTCATCATGAAAGCCTCTGATGAAAACGGACACTACACATTCGAGTGCATCGGCATAAAGTCAAAAGCCGACCGCCCGATCACTATCTATAAGGTGCCATTCAACAAAACTGACCGCAAAGGTTATTACGATGCCAAACACCGCTATGAGATAAATCCATATGCATATTATGAAGCGACAACAGGTGGGCATATCACAGTTACCGACATGGAGGGGAATCCATCGCTCGATGCCTATGATCCGATTGAACTGCCGTATGATTACCTTGAACTCGACTGGAAGAAATGAACAGATACAGTTTTTTCATACTTTGCTTTTTCCTTGATCTGCTGTCGGCCTCGGCGGCAGACCCGGGAGAACTGCGTGGCAAAGTCGTTGATGCGGACACTGATGAGCCGATTGTCGGCTGCATCGTGAAAACAAAGGGAGCATTTGCCTCAACCGATAAGAGCGGGCATTTCTCTATTACCCCCAAAGCCGGGGCCGACTCAATATCGTTCCGCTTCATGGGTTATGAGTCCAGTTCATTTCCTGTAACAGCAGATTTATCATGTGTCCGTCTCAGCCCCAAGGCCACACGGCTCAACGATGTTATAGTCGAGGCTCCGGATATATATGCCAAAGGCGATACATTAGTTTTTAATGTAGCTAAATACGCCAATGCCAAGGACAATGCCATTATCGACGTCATAAAGCGGCTTCCGGGCATTAAGGTTGAGGAAGACGGAACGATAAAGTATCAGGGCAAGCCCATCAATAAGTTTTATATTGACGGCAACGATTTCATTGGCGGTCAGTATGGCCTTGCCACCAACAACATCTCGCATAAGGATGTGGCATCGGTGGAGGTAATGGAGAATCATCAGCCTGTCAAGGCTCTCGAAGGTATTGAGTTTCCTGAAGAGGCAGGCTTAAACCTCAAGCTGAAGGAGGATGCACGCAGCCGATGGGTGGGCGTGGCTCAGGCTGCCGCAGGTGTGCAACCGTTTCTATACGACGGCTCGCTCTACACTATGCGTATTGCCTCGAAAAATCAGAATATCATCACTGTCAAAGCCGACAATACAGGATGGAATCCTGCAAATGAAATAAGGGAACACGATTTCGATGATATGTTCTCTTCAGATTACACCTCTAATCTTTGGCCGGAGTATATATCCGCCGACATCGTAAACGCACCTCTGACGGAGAAGCGCACCCGCGACAACCTTTCGTGGCTTGCAAACGCTATAACCGCATGGAAGAAGGGTGACTCTTCGATGCGTCTGAAGCTCAATTACATGGGCGACCGTCTTGATTACAATTCTGGGGTTACAACCGATTATTTCAGCTCGCAGATTCCTCAGTTTGTCCAGAACAATTCACAACGCACTCAGACTCACAATCTGTCTGCGCAGTTCTTCAGCCAGACAAACAAGCGCGGATACTATCTTAAGGAAAAGTTTACAGTTGGCGGAGTCTGGAATAAGTCGAATTCGGCAATCACAGGCTCTTTTGACCTCTCCCAGCGCGTTAACCGCAAAAGTTTCTCAGCCAATAACGACCTGAAACTTGTGAAGCGGAACGAAAAGAAACTCTTCACACTTATTTCGCGCAATACCTTTGAGCATCGTCCAGACCGGCTGCTTGTGGCAGGCGATGAAGATGCTGCTCAGAGCATCGGAGCAACCGATTTCCGAAGCTCAACTGAAACCAAATTCGGAAAGATGAGCCGTTTCTGGAAATATTATGTATCCGGTGGGCTTGATATAAACTATCACCGAATGAACAGCACCCTTGAGGGACTTGGCGAATTTGATAATACCGGAATCCACAAAGCATTCCTGTCAAATCTTTATGCTACTCCGCAAGTTGATTTCGAACGCAACGGCTGGCGCGCCTCATTCCGCACGTCTTTAAAATGGCGTCACTATTCAATAGCGGGTCAGCATGACTATATCAATGCTTCGCCGCGTCTTTATGTCAAGCGGCAGCTTACTGCCAAATCGGATATATCCGCATCGGTAGCTTATAGTCTCGGTTCGCCACAACCCTATCTGAATATTCCGGTTCCGTTGCTTTCCGACTACCGCAATCTTTTCATTGCCGAAAATCCGGACAAATACTCTCAGAATCTGGCGGCAACACTCTCCTATCGTTACCGCAATCCGTTGAAATCGCTGTTCTTCAATCTCTCGGCGACATATAATCATAGCCGTAGCTCAATAATGTCAAATCAGCTGTTTGTCGGAGATTTTATTGTGTCAACCTATACCGATCGTCTTGACAGCAGTGATTCATGGTATGTCAAGGGCGGGTTCAGTAAAGGTCTTGGTCACAGCAAGATGGTGGTGGGCTGCGATATTGATGCCTCGACCTCATCCGCATCATCAATGAGAGATAATGCCGTGATACCATACCGACAGTTTAACACCGGAGTGAAACCATATTTCAAAGGGAGCATCACGCGATGGCTCTCAGCCAACTATGAGGCAAGCTACGGATTCTCAAAGCTGAAAATCGACAAAACTGTCAACAACAGCCATAACTTCCGGCAGAACATATTCGCAACCATTATTCCCAACGACTATGTGCAGTTCACTATTGGAGGGGAGCATTTCCTGACGCGTTTCCCGGAAGGGAACACCGCCAACCTTCTTCTTCTCGATGCTTCAGCAGTGTGGCGGGTCAACAACAAAGTGCGTCTGTCGCTCACTGCCGACAATCTTCTTAACCGCCACAGTTATCAATACGTGAACTATGGCACTCTTTCTTCATCTGAACACAGATTCAACATTCGGCAACGTTCTATACTTGCCTCAATACAATACCGTTTCTAAAAGTCAGGTTCCCGACATCATTGCCGGGAACCTGACATATTATTGCAATCCTGTCTGATTATTGCGGTTGTTTACGGATCAGAATCTTACACCTACTCCAAGCATAAGGTTCTGCGGATCTTTGAAACTGCCGAGACGATAGCCTGTGTTGATGAAGATATGGCGTGTTATGAATGTCTTCAAGGTTAGTGACTGATAAAATGCCTTGTCTCCCTTAGGATTAACAATATCATACCCCATGCCGACATTAACGGAGAATATTGGCATTGTAAGCTCAGCATGTGCCGACAGGCCTATGCTTATCTGTTTTCCGAAAGGTGGCCTTTCAAATTTCAGATTGTCACCGTCGCTGCCATCAACCCAGTAACTGTCAAGTCCTGCGCTCTCATCCCATTGCATGTCAAGAGCCGGACCTACGGCTACCCAGCGGTTCAACCGGCGCATCGGTGAAAATTGCAGGCCCACAACTCCGAATTTTCCGGGACATAACTGTGCCTCAGCCGGATTGCCGACTGTTACGATCCTCTTTCTCCATGCTCCGAAAGCCATGATGTCATAAAGCCAGCTTCCTCTGTCTGCGTCCTCCTCCAGTGAAGCCGGAACAGACATCGCTTTCTTCTGAGGATTGATGACATATGCAATTCCTACAGATGCGCCTATAGAATTGACTCCGGAATTAGGCCACGAAGTGTTGCCGTTGGAATAATGGTTCGCCGATACTCCAAACGACATCTGCCATCGTTCAGAAAATCTATAATGGAGCTTTACTCCAATTCCCATATGTGCCGTTACAGAAGTGCTGACAGCAGCATTATTGTCGGCGATCTGTTCATCATAATGTTTCCAACCGAATGCAGCTCCAAACTGCCATTCATATCCCAGCCACAAACGATCGCTGATATGGAAGAAAGGAGCACCCTGATAAACATAAGCGGAAACCGGAGTGCCAAGCAGTTTATCGGCAAAAAAAGAATTAAACCCTACGCCGATTCCTTGATAAAGACCCTTGTAAAGCATACCCTGACGTGACTCCGGATTAAAACTGAAGTCTGCCCGGATATCTCCCGAAAGATTGGCACTGATTCTCTTCCCTTCAGGGTTATTGCCTTTAAGGAAATCATTAGTGCCCGGAACCCAGGCAGGAGTCACTTCAACACCGGTTCGCCATTCCATCGGCATACTGAAACCATCCGGAATAGAATCGGAAGAAGCCCCGTAAGCAAAACTGCATGAGGCGATTGCTGCTGCCAAAAGACTAATTCTGATAATCGATTTCATAGCTTACAGGATAAAAGGCGGTGCATGTAAATGGAGTTGACAACTGATAATCCAACACAGGATTTCTCGCATTGATCTCTCCTTTAATCACTACTTTGGCATAATTGACTATCGTGACGACAGTAACAGATGAATTCGCCGGAACATCAATCCTTACTGTTTTGCCCGCATCCATTGCGGGATATTCTATCCATGTGAAACTCTCGGTGCGGCAATCATAGGAGTGAAGCATCCATTCATCAAAATAATACACGGGAAGAGGAAGCTCCAGATTAAGATTTTTCGCCCATGCATCTTTCGGCTCTATCAGAGCTCTTGCCGGGGTACTGCTAAGCGGTTGGAAGGATATTGACTGCTGGGTTGTGCCTTTGTTATTGAAAGTAAATCGTCTGGCCACTTTTTCTATATCCGGCGTTATCTCCATATCCGTGTTATAACTCGCAAATAGAAGTTGGATAGGTTCGCTCTGAGTAATTGAGAAGTTGATAACTCTCTCGCCATAATCATAAACGAGCCTTAATGTTGCTTTGGAATCTTCATCCGTGCAATTATAGTAGCTCGTGAAGTAAAGATAATCGCCATGGAAGCCTACACCGAATGATCTCAGGTCATTAACCAAACTAATTGACTCAATCTCCGAAGCAGGACTGTCGGACGACAAGACTTCACCATTCTTGCCGTAATAGGTCAATTCGGAATTTCCACTGATCTCATCAAACATATTCACGTGCTTGAGACCCTTTCTGGATATAATAAGCGTCAGACTCCCGCCACTTCCTTCAATAGTATAGTCAGACACCTCAGGGATATCAGCTTTGTCAATGAAGATATCACTGTTACAGCTCGTTGCCGCTAATGAGCAAATAATAATGAAAATATATAATAACCTCTTTATCAATGTCAGGTAGTTGTTTATAAATGGTAAATGTCCGGCCATATTTGCCGGGATTGTCGCAAATTTCTTTTTGACAAGAATTATATGGCAAATATAAATATAAAAAACCACATCAGATGTGACATTTGTCACAATTTTTCTTTTTTAACAAAAAGATAGCTGACACTCCAATTCACAATTATCCACAACGCCGTAACAAAATAAAACCCCGACAATGCCGGGGCGTAAATAATGAGTCAAGCCCCGGCATCTCTGTCGGGGCTTGACTGTAGGTATGATAACTATTACTATAACTTGTCAGATATTCTGAAGTTTTATGATGTTCTTAATCCTGGTTCAGGATCTCTATCGCCGGATTGACCTGCTTCAAATGGGCCATGAAGGAATCTCTGTCTCTTGGAGAGAGTTCAAGTGGCATGGAACTCTTCATTACCGAGCGTTCATTTATATTTCAGATCTCCTTTATGATGACAAACCCGGACGAAGAGGGAATAGAGACTTTCTGTTTCCCATCTTTGCCTATTGTTATCTCTTTTTTGAGAAGCTTCCCATTCTTTCCGTCTGAAATCATCACAGCCTTCCCCTCTCCTATCGACTGGAGATTGAGAGTAAGATTTTTTGTCTCCTTTTCTGCATTAATTCCGGCCACATACCATTTGTTGCCGCTTCTGCGGGAAAGGACAGTGAATTTTCCGGGATAACCCTCAAGAAGAGCCGTATCGTCCCAAAGTGTGGGCACCTCACGCATAAAGTCGAGAGCAATCGGATCAGCGTCTGTAAGATTGTTGGGTGCAAGGGCGAAGTTCTGGGCAGGGCTCTGATAAATGACAGCTAAAGCAAGCTGGAAGCCATCGGAAGTCATGCGTCGGCTACCGCCGTCGTTGCCTCGGTTAAGACGTTTGTTCAGGAATGATCCGCCATACTCCATTGCTCCCACAGCATTACGGATTATGGGATGAAGAGTGGCATTAACAGCCTCCTTGTCGCAGAAATGCTGTGAGAAAATCATATTCTCGGAAGCAAGCACGGCTTCGCTGCCTACATAGTTAGGAAACATTCTTTCCCATCCCCTCGGAAGAGTGCAACCATGGAATATCACCATCAGGCCATTGTCGTTGGCATCGCTGAGAATGTCTTCATAAAGTCGCATGGTCTCCTGCTTGTCTCCACCGAAGAAATCGATCTTTATTCCCTTCACGCCTATCTCCTTCATCCATTTCATCTCAGCCTTACGGGCAGTGGGATCATCCATCTTGTTGATCGGCGACTGCTCTATATCGTTCCAGTAGCCGCTTGAACTATACCAGAGGAAAGGAGCGACTCCCTTGGGTTTTCCATATTCCACAAGACTCTCTATTCCTTCGCGGCCCATTGTCTTGTCCCAACCGGCATCGATCAGAGTGTAAGGGTAACCCATTGCCGCTGCAAGATCCACATATTTCTTTGAATCCTCCATATTTATCGCCGGGTCCTGCCAGAGAATCCAGCTCCATGTGGATTTCCCGGGTTTATAGTCGATAGTAGCCGGGAACTTCTCTTCCACCACATCCCAGGGAAGTGTGGTCTGAGCCAACGGTCTCGGAGAGTGACCTACGGTAATCAGTCGCCAGGGAGTAGCTCCCGGAAGAGAGAAAGCAGGTTCAACAGTGCCGTTGCCATTGTTTTCCTCAGGCATGGGAAACTCTAAAGTAAACACTCCGTTTTCAGGATCTGACAATCTTGACCCGCAGTAATTCCGGTCTACTCCGGTCTCGCTGACAAGAGTCCAGGCCTTGTCGCCGATACGGAACACTGCAGGGAAAGTAAAACCATGCCCGTAACTTGACTTGGTGTCGATGGGTGCATCAATGATATATTCCTCCTCATAGCTGGGCTTTGTTCTCTTCCATCCCACCATGGCATCCGACTGAGGAGTAAGGAATCCTGTGGCATATGGTGGAAGATGGAAACCCGTTGATTCATCCATCACTCTCACGGCTCCTCTCCCTTCAGGTTTGGGAAGTTTATAGCGGAAGGCTATGTTGCAATGCGCAACCTGCACTTCAAGTATAATTTTGTCTCCTGCAGGATTCACGAATTCACATTCAAGGGAATTTGCCTCGAAATGATTGTCTGATTTCTTTATACGGTCAAGATGATATTTCTTGTCAACGGTCCCCTTTTTTGCAGACACCAGTTTCATATCTTTTGTAAAATCTCCGTAATCGGCCGTAAGTCCGAGCGGAGAGTCAAGCATGATGTCAATGCCGGTGTATGTCACAGAATATGAGGGTGATCCGTCACGGTTATCAATCGAAAACTTCAGCCATCCGTTAGGACTTGTTACGCTGATGGTGTCGATTGCCGACTGTGTTGATCCGGAAGCGAGAGCTGTCAATGCCATTCCCGCAGAAATGAGTGATGTAAAGAATTTTTTCATGAAATTTACTAATCAATGATCGTTTGAATATAGGTTAGATGCCCGGGTCAGGCTTTTGGAAAGCAAATTTAATGAAAATTTCCGATATTTCCGCACCATATGAACAGCTATGGGCAGTAAAAAAAGCAATCCTTAAAAACAGACCCTAAGGATTGCACTCTTAGTCTTGACTTAAAATGATTTCCGATGATGGAAGGAATGCATCAGTCGGATTTCAACATTTTCTCCAATACAACCGCATTATTATGCCGGCGGTCGTGAGAGGAATACAGAAGGGTCACAACAGGCTTCTCCGAAAGAATTTCTCTCAACGTCTTGAAAGATGGATTCTCTTTCAGCTCGGTCATATATCGTTTTTGGAATTCCTCCCATCTCCCATCCGGATCTTCATGAAACCATTCCCTGAGTTCTGTGGATGGCGCTATCTCCTTGTCCCAGTCATCATAGTGGAAGGTCTCGTGAGACAATCCCCTCGGCCAGATCCTGTCGATGTATATTCTATAACCGTCATCGGGCGACGCTTCGTCATAAGCCCTTTTAATTCTGATAATATTTCCCATTTTCCATAATATTGTTCTGATATAAGTAACAACTCAAACCAAACAAAGTATCACAAAAATGAGAACCATAGAAGTCAAACTGTAACCATCCATGGCTTCTACATTAACGAAATCAAGCTAACGGGCACCATATTTGTCCATCCCGTTTTCATCTCAGATATAGTTTTCAAGTTCAACGGATAAGTCTTCGGCAAAAGTATTTACGCTGACTATTTTGCCATAGTCAATATGTGAAATGGGGAACAAACAGACATGAATAGCATTATCGCATAGATAATCGACAAATTCATTCGAGAATTGTTCAATGCCTATTTCAACGCATCTGCAATCCTTCTCAAATTCAACTGTTAAGAGATATTGGTTCACATATTCCTTAAAAGGCCATATTGGAAACAGTTTCACTCCTTTTTCCTGAATGAACATATACCCATCTTTGCCTGATGACAGGCACCAGAGACTGTCATTATCCGCTATACGCTTCAATGAATAGTCATATCTGACATCCGAAGGCTGTGCAACCATCGCATTTACCTCTTTATCGGTCAGTTTCATAACTTTTTAGTAATAAATCCACAATGATACATAAGCATAAAATTCATAAGTGCAATTACAATGATTGCTCCAAAAAGAATAAGCCATCGGGTAAAGATTTTCTTTATCCCGGAATAATGCTCAAATATAGCCTCGCGTCGTTGCTCCGTGTATCGCAACTTGCAGAATAGGATTGGCAAAAATACAAGCCCCACTCCGAGGATTATTGCAGTAGGATTTCCTAATATCTGATACATCAAAGGCATTATCAACGGTATCAGAAATGCGAACAACCATGTGAGCAGTAACAAGGTATCTCCGCTTGACGGACTACCTTCCTTCCGCTTGAGTGCTTCGCCAACGTACCAGATGTAATCAAAAATACAGTATCTTTTCACGACTCGTATTCTAATAGATTTAAATAACCGGTCTGAATCAAGTATGTCGCCAAGCGACCTTGAAAATATAGTTTTGCCGCCAAGCGGAATGACATGGGATGATTGTATCGTCGTATGGCAACTATATATACCGGTATATTCAGAATCGGGAACATAACCAACACCGAATAAATCACATTTATGCGATACTGTGTCAGTTCATACAAGCTATACTTAAATCTGAGATAGTAGAGATTAAGCAGATATACGTTCACATATCCTAATGTCAGGAAATACAACAGCCTCAATCTTTTGCTCCATACGATTGAGATTAGGTGATTATATATCTTAGGTGAATACATCACTTGCCATAATGTGACATTTGAAAAAAGCACAAGTACAATTCCAAGTGCGCCAAATATCTTCAATAATATCAACGGCTTTATGCCGCCTCCAATCAGGCATACAATGGCGGTAATCAGTAAGCACCATAAATCAATGGAGAGCAACGCAGCAAACGCAACAAAAAGCCATAGGAACAACTGATTAACAGCTTCTCCGCAACTATGCCAAAATCGGTTATCTGTCAGTTTCATATATCAGTTTGCCGTTTTGTTTGTAATTCCAGAATCTTCGATAGCAGTTACCCATACCATCGTAATATTTCCACTCTCCAAACTTATTGCTGAAATCATTTTCCGGATTGTCGGAGTATGTAATCCATCCTTCACTGCGTGTGCTGCCATTTTTATACAGATAGCGAATGTATGCGATAGAGTCAGGCATACCGACGTAATCACCTATCGGACAAATCTGTGAATGATTGTAACTGATACTATCTATGATAGGAGCTATATTGTAGTCTTGTTCAAAGTTTGAGATTCTATTTATTGCTGCTATTGTGTCAGCGTTTACAGGCATCTCGATATAGCAGATATTCGGTTCCTCCGCCCAATGACGTTCTGTATTTATATATTGCGTAAGAGTCCCGTCAAAAGATGTGTATTCCACTACATATTCTTTATCGTTCAGTCTAATATAATCAAAGACAAGGCCCTTATAAGCATATCCTCCATAGGTTTGTTCAAACTCTACAGAGGATAACGACTCGGGCAGCCGTCCGTTGGCTGAAATATAAGATTCAATTCTATCGACGATTTTATCTCGATAGTCAATCTCGACACTTTTTCGAGCTGGCACCTTATGTCCCATAAGGTAAGTTGCAATAATAACAATGGCTACAATCAAAACAAAAGCAATTGCAATTGAAGAATATGCGATTATCTTACCAAATCTTTTCATCGCTTGCATCCTTTCCGCCAAAGGCAAATGAACATGGCAAGGGCTATGAAATAGTTGACCCAAAGAGCTATACTCAGGTTATTTATACAATTCCACAATGGAGTATCTTCCCAATCGGTAATAGCAAAAGCCCATAGCAGCAATTCGCAAATGCCAATCGCTCCAAAGGCTATGACTCCGACTATTTTCTGCCATTGTTTCATAAATTTACCACTGAAATATAGTTTCATTATGCGATCCAAGTATTATGTTTTCCTGAAACACGTTCAAACTTACCATCTTTCTTAATATACCATATTTCATAGCCGGTATAATACCCGTCTCTTACATACAATACTATAAAATCATTTGTGGCTCGCACATAATAAACATAAGGGAAATTGTTAAAAATCACGGCGCCGTTGCAGTCACCATTGTAATGCCAAAGGTATTTCTTTAAAATCTTAATATTCTTTTTAAGATATTTAGCCGGTCTTTCATGTGCTACACTCTTGCCTTTTAAGAATTCCATTAGGCGTTCTCCTATATTCCTTGTCATATATAACTCGTTAGGTCGCACCCGAGGTGTTATTGTGTCTTCAACCATTTTATCAAGATGCATTTGAAAATATCCCCAAGAGAAGAATAGCGTGTCGTTTGGTGTCGGTGAAATAGGATAATATTCAACTGGAATATATTGAGGAATGATTCCAAATTCTTTCTTTTTCGACTTCTTTACATAATGAGAAGCGCAGCTTTGCAATTCTCTGACAACATGAAAATACGAATCAAATTCAGCATTTACCGCATTGCATATGTCTGAATGACAATTTACAGTACCTGCTACTGAATCAGAATAGGCTTGCCAATCCGAGAAAAATTCAGGTAAATTCTTCTTGGTCAGTTTCGGATATTTTGACAGAAAGGATTGCCCACTGCAAACGAGAGCTGACAAGGCAAGCATTATTGTTATAAATATTTTGCTTTTCATCGCTTACCTCCTTTCCGGCAGAACAAGGGCGATAGGCTTTGCGCCCATAGGTTGCAGGAGAGAGCAAAGCCAACACACAAAATCAGTATCTTATAGAGTGGTGCCATACGCGAAGTTACAACAAAAATTTCGTAACTCGGTGATAATATGGCAAGAAAATCCGCATCATCACAGTAGCCACTATGAAAAATGCAAATAATGCAGTTTCTTTTCCCCAGTCATTATGTCCATAATCACTGCAATAACCCAGTTTGGTTCGTGGCTTTATATATGCCCGATAAACTAATCCTAACTATATGTGGGCTGGGCAAAAGAAAAAACGGCGATGCTCAGTCTTTTTCTCCAAATTGCGCTATTGGTCTGTCGGTAACTTCTTGAGTTTATGCGTCCATAAAAAAATCATCTGCCGTTATTTGCGAATGGATGTTATTCATCGAATACGAGTTCTTCACAAGACCGGAACTTGTTATCATTGTCAGGGCAATTCCTTTGCGTGTCTTTGTCAACTGACGGAACAAAGCCGCTTTGTTGTGCAGGTTTTCCATATATTTCTTGTCAATCAAATATGGAGCATCGGAATACTTAATCTCACAAAGATTAATCACTTTGTCGCTGCGGTCAATCAAGAGGTCAATCTGCGCTCCGGGATGTTCATCAGTAGCAACTGTGCGCCATGAGTATTCATTTGTGATTACGCCACTTATTCCAAGAGCCTTTTTTATCTGTTCGGAGTGCAAGAGACAGACCCTTTCGAAAGCCAGCCCACTCCATGTGTTAAAGATAGGAGTCATCTGTATCTTTGACCAATAATTAGCATCCGTATTCTTTCGACCTTCCATAAACTTGAAGTAGAACAGAGTGAAGTTATCAATAAGCTGATAGAGGGCATTCTTTGTCTTAGAGCCAATAGCTTGATAACGGCGGATAAAACCACAATTCTCAAGATCTTCCAGATACTTAGTAAGCAGACCGCTGGTTGCGATATTGGCATTTTCAATTATCTCATCCCGTGTCATCCCAATTTTCTTTTTTGCCAAGACGGTGATGATTTCAAGGTATGCATCAGGCTGTCTAAATAGAGATGAATATAATTCCTTAAACTCATTTTTTAACTTGGAGTCTTTTCCAAAAAACAATGCATCAATGTTTTGCGGTAGGCTGAGCGATTTATTGAGCAATGACCAATAGAACGGAATACCTCCAAATACCATATATGCCTCCATTATCTCTTGCCGTTCCAGAGGCAGATGGATACTATTTGCATATAATTCGCACTCATGCAAGCTGAAAGGCTGTAGATGAATTTGATTGTTTAATCTGTTATGTAGCCCACCTCTATTCTTCAGTATCTTCTTTACCATCCAAGAGGTAGCGGAGCCACAAACAATAAGAAGTATGTCTTTTCTCGCTGATGCCCAAGCATTCCAGAAATTCTCAAATGCTGGCATAAAACTTGATTTAGGGGCATCCATCCAAGGCAGTTCATCTAAGAACACAACCTTTTTACCTCCCGGAAGCTCTTTGAGATACTGTTCAAGCATATAGAAAGCCTCAATCCAATTATTAGGTTTTACGGTACTCTTGTATCCGTGATCTTTCAAAGACAAATAGAATCTCTGAAGTTGTTCTTTCGTTGAGGCATTGGCCATTCCGGAGTATGTAAACGCAAATCTATCTTGAAAGACTTCTCTCACAAGATAAGTCTTTCCGATTCTTCGGCGTCCGAAAATAGCAACAAACTTAGACTCGTCCGAATTGTAAGCCTGTTGGAGCTCCTGTATTTCTTTATCTCTTCCTATCAACATACGTATGAACTTAGGCTACAAAGATAACAAAATAATCTTGTATTGCGCTTCCAAATCTCGATATTTTTATGAGATTTGGAAGCATGACGCATTATTGTGGCTTATATTATCCATAGCTCGTTACGCGTCACGCTTCCAAATCGCATACTTTTTATCCACATTTGGCACCGTGATGGATGTTACAAGTCGTGTTCGTTTGGCTCGGGGCTTTATATATGCCAGATAAACTAATCCTAACTATATGTGGGCTGGGCAAAAGAAAAAACTGCGATGCTCAGTCTTTTTCTCCAAATTGCGCTACTGATTTGTCGGCAACTTCTTGGTTGAAAGTCTTTATTTCATCGGTAATTAGTTGTCCATCCTTTTTATTCCGAAAGATAATTAAAACCGTCAAATATATCAATTCCCAACGCCCCTTTTCTATAATTTATCGCGACTTTGCTTTGAGGCGGCACGTTATATAATTCGGCATCATTTATTTTCATTATTCTGTTTTCTGAAGTAAGCTCAACTACGGTTATAAATTTGCTTAAATCGCCTCTGCCTCTACCGATATGGCGAAATTTTCCATTAGTCACAATGGCTGTTGCACTCATTGGTTCGGAGGCAAACAGCCTGTTTATGCCATCAAACAATCCGACACAGACACCGACAGCCATGACTCCGGAGACAAGACCAAAAGTAATTGACATAAGTAAGCCGACAAGTAATCCATTTCCTTTTGGCGCGTTTTTTAGTGTTACAATCAGGATATATGCTGCAAACAACAGTGATCCCCCAAACCACATCCACCAAGGTATGTCGTAGAGTGTACGCCTGTGCAGATCAAAGAAATAAAGCAATACCGGGATATATACGGTAGCCAATACAAGCCAATACACCCATTCGGGCAAAAGCCTGTACCAAGGCTTGCGTTTACGCTCTTCTGCATCGCAACCGATGGAACACCGGCGGGCATTTTCCGAAACATCCGAATAATTGAAATGCTTCAAAGTCCATTGAGAAAATAATCTAAATATCGATTTTCTTTTGCACCAACGGCTGATATAGCTGTAGCTGTCGCTGAACATTCCGCTACGGAACATGCAACGGTGCTTATTCTTGCGGGCTTCTTTTATTATTGCCAGTGCCTCCTTCTTTCTGTCATTATGGATGAGAGCCATCAGATAAAGAAGTCGGTCGGGGTCATGATCCATCTTGGACTCGTCGGGATAAAAGATGTCGGCATCAGGGTTATCCGCTATAAACTTTGTTATTTCGGCAGTTGCATCATTAAATACCTGTTCAAATTGACTTTCAAGCTTGCTCTTGTCGGTCGTATCTTTAATCTCGTATGTTGTCAAAACCTGCCCCGATAGAGAGTATGCACCTATACCGCGCAGACTCATAGGCTCTTTCTTGTTTTCCGTTGCGCCCCATATATCCCACCATAAGTCATCGGCATACATCGGCTTGACTGTAAGCCGGACTTCGCCAGTCATACAATACAGACAGAAAAAGTAGCCGCTTTCAACCCTGAAATTGATATATGAACTTTGGCGAAAGCCATATTTGCGGCTCACGCTACGTCTCGCATCTGCTACTATTTTCCTATACTCCTTGTCAGTCATCGCCTTACTATTCAAAACCTATTGTCAATGCTTTAACAGTATAATTCCAACTCCCGATGTATATTGCCCACATCAACCCAATACCAATAAGAAGGCAGACAAGCAAAGCAATCCCGACATCTTTATGCCTGTTTCTAAAAGCATAAACCACATTTACCGACTGCGCAATTATCAGCAATAGATTCGCCGCCAAAAGCCACCTGTTGACTTCTGCTGCACCGCCGACGGACAGCACTGCAAACGAGGCCGCGAATGTAAGTGCAAATAATATGATGATCACCAATTTTGCTTTATATATAAGTTTCATCGCTTGCCCCCCTTATTCTATACCTTCATCATTTTTACAAATCAACAGTAAAGATAACCGAGCAACCTTCTTTAAGGGCGTTCTCATAAAAAGACTGAATTTCTCCACTCCACCCTAAAAGGTAATCCAAGGTATCATCATTTTTAGGTAATGAATATTCTTTTTCTTCTATCAGGTGAAAATTCTTTCGTATAATTTCTTTCAAACTGTTTTGGTGCAAATATTCAACTATCTGTATCACATCCGAATGCTTTTTTAGAGTAATGATTTCATCTTCTGTCTCGACTAAAAATTCTCCACCGAAAACAATGTTTGTCGGGATAGAATTCCCCTCTTTCCACACTCCATCGCCAAGACAATACTGGATACCATCCCATGCTTTATCCAGCTCGCATCCACGAGGCGTATCCAATAAAGATTCCTCTATTTCCTCTAACATATAATCATATCGCTCAGCCTGCGGCAAGGAACAAAGTTTGTTCAGCTCATCATCTTTAAGAGCATATAAAACGCCTAATCTCGACATAATTTCGTTATTTGTGATTAATGCTAATCGTTTTAATTTATAGTTTTTAAGTTCAAAGGCTAAATCCGCCACAAAAGTATTTGCGCTAAGATTTTACAGGTATCTTTCCCTAATAGTTTCATCGCTTACCTCCTTCGTGATTTATAAATTCTTGTTTTGGCACAAGGTCTATCGACTCAATCTTTGCAATGACTGCGGCAATAGGGATTAAAGTCAGTTCCACGTTATATTCTTTTCGTAAATCCTCAGAACCTGAGTAATCCCTAAGATTGAAAGTCCGACCAAACGATTTGCCATTATATCTGAAATATATTTCATTAATATTAGATGTTGAGTAACCGTTTAACGGTGTTTCAATCGCAATGCAGTCTTTCTGTTTTGCAATAATATTGGGGGAGATAAAACCGATAACTGCCAATGAAAGACACGATAATGCTCCGCCCTTGACCCATCGGCTTGCCTTTGATTGTTTTGGCACGATGTAACTGCCGATTGTCAATAAACAAACGACCCATATGGCCCAATCATACATCTGACAAGTAATAAGGAAGCCTCTCGACAGCCATATCGCTATGCCGAACAATCCGACTATTGCCCAAAGGGTATAATCTATAGTCCGAGTGCGAACAGCCTTATATATCTCCGTACCGATGGCATAGATGATAAAGGCTATTAATATGTATCTTAAGACTTCTCCCATAATGATTGGAAATTTAAATTACCTCAGCTTATTAACTGTATTATTTACTCTTGATTGAGTCTAAACTTTGAATAAGTTGAAGAAGTATTTTCCTTTCCTTTATATCGTTACTCTTGTCCACACATGGATTAGGGTTATTGATGTCTTCAATCAGTTCTTCTCTAACAGACGTATTTCGTTCGTAAAAACGTAAATCCGGATCTGCCCCAGATTTTAATAATTCTTCTGCGATATCAAAGTTCTTAAATATCAGAGCCGTTTGTAATGCAGGACAATCGAATTTGCTATACATGTAATTTGGATCAGCTCCATTTTTAAGTAGGAACTTTACAAGTTTAATTTCGCCGTTTTGTGATGATATTGAAAGAGGAGTCGAAGGTATATGCCATTTATTGTCACCCACATACTCCTTAACACAGAATGTATTTATATCAGCTCCATAATCGAGTAATAGCCGGACATATTCTATTTTCTTATCTTCACTGATATTGTTATCGCAGACAGAAGATAAAGGACAGTCGATAAAAGACTGATTTCCATAGTAAGAAGATGTGTAATGAACAACCTGATTTGGGTCTGCACCTCTTTTCAACAAGGCTTCTACCGACTTGAATTTATCATCGTATATGGCATACATAAAGACCGTCTGATTGTACTTATTATCTTTGTATTTCAGCAGTTCTGGTGAATTGTCGAGTATTTGGTTGATTTTATCAATATCCTCCTGTTTGATATACTTAGCCAAATCCTCACATGGAGTATCGCGGAACAACCTGTAATCACCGGCTGTTACTGTTTCCTTATCGACCGGGCCTTCGTTAATGTACCAATATCCGGCATAAATCAACCCCAACAATAGCAAAAACGGCAATATGGAAAATAGTATTTTCTTGGTCTTATTATAAATCCGCACACTGGCCCAGCATATCCCCACCAGAATCAATGAATATGAATTTACTGCCAAGAACCATAAAAATGCCTCACCCTCACTTGAAGGATGATCAAAGAAATATATAGTAGTATAAAACACCAATGGCGCGGCTAAGATTGGCAACAATACTAAACCGCAGATTATCTTCAGTATTAAAGGATAATTCTTTATATCTAATTTCATTTGAGTCTATTATCTGTAATTAAGCAAAGTTACAACTAATAATCGATATTCGATGTGACAAATATCCCATTTAGAACAACAAACACTGCTTTTAATGATTTGGGCTCACGGTGGTTATGCGCTTCAATCCCATTGCGGAATAATCCTCGCGATATTTAGAGACGGTATCGTAATCATGTAACTCATGAATTATAATATAGCTGTCTTCCTTCTCCGGTTCTTTGATAGAGGAGTATGGCGCATATATGTTGAGCCGTCCTGCTGAATCCTCTGCATAATAAATCTCATCAGTGTAAAACTTGTAGCAAGAACTGTCGTCCAATGTCGATTGGTTCGGTCTGATTGAAATACATTCGTGATTTCCTAAAAAGCCTCTGCGTTTGACATTGACATACCAATACCGACCTTTCGCCTTGATTATTTCCGTATGACTCTTTGATTTATCAAGAAACTCCTCCTTACCGGGGAAATTCAACGAACCGAAAGCACCACTGCCATACTCAAAGACAGTGGAATCGTTAAATACAATTAGATTTTCACGTGCGTTTATACTGTCCTGTTGTTCAGACGAAAGAGGATGGTCGTAAAAACGGAACGAGTACATTCCCATTCCGATACGCCGGAATAACAATCTTGAATAACCGGAATTTGAATAGTTGTTGACATCTATGCCTATACAGCCGCAGCAATCTTCTAAAAGCCGTTTGAGCTCCTTCATATCCCGCTCGCTTAAAATATCGGATTGCGGAATAGTCCCGTTTTCAACTTCAACATACAGTCTGGTGCTGTCGGGCAGTATGCTCCTATATCGTGCAGCTGTGCTCCTCATCCAAAAAGCATTCTCACCTCGGCAATATTGAGCCATCATAAAGGCATCGCATTTGTGCGTCGGCTGATTGGCGAAGTAAATCACGGCACAGCACATCAGCAAATCTGCTATATGAAACCAAAGCAATATTTTATCAGTTTTGGTTCGCCGTCTGACAGCCTTTATAAATGAATATATCCAGAATCCAATGATGGGAATAGCTATAGGGAATAATACCAATGCCGAGACTATCATCAGCGAAAACAAAAAATCGGTGTCCGCCGAGGTAATCATCAATGCGAGCAACCATACCGTGGCTAATGTCACAGCTACATATCGCATAAATCTCAGAAACACCTGCCGTTTAGTCTGAGGTTTATGTGTTCCGTTATCTTCCATATTCTATATTGTGGTTTCGTGCGTATTCTTTGGCTTTCTCTTTATCAAACGAATCTCCAAGGGGAAGAATTGCCACACCTTTTTCCAAGTCCTCACCATTGGCAAAATCTCCGTGAATCACTAATGCTCCTATGGAATCAAGCGGTGTCATGGAGTGGGGATAAACACCCTTATATCGTTGCTTCTCTATTTCCAGCAGTCCTTTCTTCTCATAAAGAATGGCACTGTCAAAGCCCATAATTGAAGCCGAGTGTTTCATAATATACTTGTCAGTTTCGCAATAAACGGGGTCGTAAGTCAGGTAGGTTATCAGTCCACCCAATACTGACAGTAGACCCCAACAAAAGGCATATAATTTAATTATCGCGTTCCTGACATACTTTTTACAATGGATGAAGTATAGACTGATTCCAGATAATGCAGCAAGCCAAAATATGACATATCCCAAATGCCAACGCAACTGAAAACCGTTTATCAGAATACAAACGGATAGAGCAAGCATTACCACATGGAACGCTAAAAGCAATATCATCAATCGTTTATCGGTCAGTTTCATAACCAGTTGTTTTTAAGTACGCGACGTGAATAGAACGGAGCGTAAATGAAGAATAGCCATACATTCAGCAATATATAGCCGGGGGTGTCGTGCCGTATGGCAATTGTAATATTCTTCTGTATAAAGGCGATTACAGCAATTATCAACCCTATATAAAAAATCTCGCCGACTTGTGACTCAATAAGTGGCGTATAGAATACTGCGGCGAATGTATATAAAAGCCAAAATATATGCACGTTGCGAAGAAACAGATATATTTTCCGCTTTGGAAATGTCGAAGCAGGCTTTATGTCATTAGCGTTTCCGCTCAGGAAATATAAGCCCAGAAACGGATTGACAAAGATATTCCCGCAGAGAATCAATGACTGATATTTGTCGTTATAGCGATTTCGGCTTATTCTGATATTGGCGAACAGCAATCCCATAGCCAATCCCATGAGCAGGAGCTGTGCAATCTTTGCCACGTCGGAACGCAGCCACAACCCGCGGTCAAGCCAACCGCCACTGATTCCTACAATCAAAATAAGGTCATAGACCAGCAACAAGAAATTGCCGACAATGGCAACGAGATATAACATTCGATTATTCATAGCTCAAACATCTCTGATTATCGAAATGATAAAAATAAGGACAATCCCTATAAGAACTGCCAAAAGTATTCCGGCCAAATATCTGTTTTGGCGACGGGAGGATTGACTATCAAATATATCGATGCCGCCGAATCGCTTTATTGCCTCTATGACGCTCTTGTTGCGGCAGTATTTTCCCGAAAGACTGACTGAAATATGTTGCTTTCGTTTACTATCGGATTCAGCAACTATAATTAAATCACGCTGAAAAAGAGAGGCTGAGACAGGGGCGGTTCTGTAATAGACCTCACACTTCTTTATTTCGGACCATTTCAGTGATGTAATCTTATTCCAGTCTTTTATCTCAATACCATCGGCATTTATTTTCAAGTAATTGCGCCCGAATCGGAGATATTTGCCGACATAACAGATTGTTATAATCCCGAAAAACGACGTGCCGATTATCGCACCGACAGGCCACCCGTCAGTACAGCCCCAATAAATATTGAAAACCAAACAGACAAGGCAAACAAGAGGAAACGTAAACGCCTCTTTCGCAATATACTCATCTTTCTCTTTCATCGCTTGCCTCCTTCCATTATAAATCCGTTATTCACAGCCCACATGAAGATGAATACGCCACATAGACAGATTATGCTTCCTATGATAAACAGGATAGTTTTAATATTTTCGGATTTAGAAACTTCGATAGATAGAGTATGATTTAGCCTATTGCCTTGTAGGTATTTTAGATAAAACAATCCACCCAATAAGCAACATATTACGAGATTACATAACATCAGAGATTTAAGTCCAATCATAGGTTGATTGCCAATTACCTTTTCCCAAATGAATGACACTCCAATTGAGATGCCAGTTAAATACAAATAAACGGCAAACAATATCATTCCCATAGACATAAATACAGGCATATCTCCATTTTCAATACGCTCTTGGAAACGATAACAACAGACAAATAATCTCTTGAAGAACATCATTGCTTGCCTCCTTTCCTGTTGATGAGCCAAAGGATGCCGCCCCAAAACAACACGTTTGCACTGACCAACAAGATATTGGTCAACGTGTCGGGGCAGTCGAAGCAGAATATCAGGCTGAACATGAATAAGAACAAGACAACTGCCGAGGCTATGAATTTACCAATTGAATCCATAGGCTATTTCTTTTTGTGTTTGAACTTGATGGTTTTCCTGGCGTTGCGTTTGGGATATTTGACCTTGATTGTCACAGGGTCGTCATAGCCATCGGCCTCTATGCGGAGTGTCGCTTCTTTAAGGGGATTGCCATCCTCGTCTTGCAGAGCATAGTCATAATCCCAGAAAATCCGACAAGAGTGTTTTTCATCAAAGTATTCCGGAGATAGATGTTCGCAATCTTCCTCTCCGTCTTCATCAATCCATACTCGCTCAATATAAAGATTATCACGATCAATCAAGTTTCCTTTTTCGTCAGTCACCTTAAGGTCGAGGTAATGTTTCTCTCGTAGCTTTGTATCATAAGGCATTACACCTGCCAAAACCACTTCTCCCATTAACGCATTATTTGGAACAAGTGTGATTTCTACGTTCCTCAAATTCTCTGTCACAACAATCATCTGAGGTTCATAACCAACATATTCCACTTTCAATGTATCTCCGACACAAGCGGGCAATCCAAAATGACCTTCCAAATCGGTTATGGCTCTTAACGCTGTGCGATTGTTCGAGATTATAGCTCCGATTAACGGCTCTTTTGATATACTTCCGTCCGGCAATGTATCGCCACTTAGCACAATGCCTATTACTGTGATTGTATCAGACATTACCGGGATACTTCCTTTCAAGAAGTCTTGACGTTCTGTTGGTGTCTGTGCTTCGGAGGTCATCGGCATGAGCATGGCGAGGGATGCCGCTGAGATACCGGCAAGTGCTACAGCTTTTCCGGCGAGGGAGCGGGTGCGGAGCTGCTGCTCAAGGTAGCGCACCTCAGCCTCGCATTTGGGGCATGTGCCGAGGCAGTCGCCCTTGTAGCGACATTCCGACGTTGCGAACTCTATGCCGTTAGCCTCGGCAATCTGCCGACGTATCTCTTTAAGTATCTTGCAGGTTTGCTTTCCTCGTGCCATAGTCTATCAGCGGTTAGGGTCAAAAAGAATAGGCAAATCCATATATACGTTAACTTTCTTGCCCTCATGTTGTCCAGGGATAAACTCAGGAAATAGTCTGACAACTCTCAATACTTCCCTGTCGAGAGCAGAATCCAATCCTCTGACTATCTGTGGGTCGCAAACATGACCCAATGTGTCAACATAAAACTTTACTCTTACTCTACCTTGAAAATCATCAGTCATTCCTGTCGGATATTTGAGATTGTCAGCTATGAATTTCAGCATCGCCGCCTGTCCTCCCGGAAACTCTGGCATTTGCTCAACGGCTTGGTATATTATCTTATTCTCGTCAGAGTTGGTTGAAGGAGCCTCATGACTTTTCAAATCATCCTCTAATCTAAAGACTATAGGTATTGTAAACCAGTATTCAACCGCTTTCCCATCAAGTATGGCAGGGTGGAATTTGGGCAATGTTTTTACTACACGTAGAGCTTCCTCATCCAATGAAGGATAGACTGGCCTTACAATCTTGGCATTTCCGACTGAGCCATCTTCTTTAACCAAAAATTGGACTATGACACGTCCTTGAATGTGGGCGTCATATGCATTTTGAGGATACTGAAGATGTTGAGAAATCCATTCCATCAATTTTTTATCGCTGCCGGGGAATGTCGGTCGGACATCTACAATAGCCTCATATACCTTATCTCCTTGTTCCGGGTCGATAATTTCTCCAACAACAGGATATTCAGTATTGTCAATTTCTCCTTTTTTGATTACAACCGTATCTTCTATCTCAGGCAATTCACCTTCCTCGATTGTGTCAGTAATCTCAATCTGCTCTACTGATGCTTCGGGTTCGCCCTGCAAGGTTTCACTTGCCTGATTTGAAGATGCTGTGCCGCTGCACCCCGACATGAGAATCATACCTGCCGAGATTCCTGCGAGGGCAATGGCTTTCCCGGCGAGGGAGCGGGTGCGGAGCTGCTGCTCAAGGTAGCGCACCTCAGCCTCGCATTTGGGGCATGTGCCGAGACAGTCGCCTTTGTAGCGACATTCCGACGTTGCGAACTCTATGCCGTTGGCCTCGGCAATCTGCCGGAGTATCTCTTTCAGTATCTTGCAGGTCTGTTTTCCTCGTGCCATAGTCAGTGTTTGCGGATTTGGTAGGTGAATAAATCGAATCGGGTGAAGCCGAGGGCTTCGAGTGCCTTGCGGCTTTTCTCACGATCGGTGTCGGTATTGTAGTCGGATATCAGTGGTATGCGGATTATGCAGTCCTGTTGTCGCTCGGCATCGGCTATCAGTCGGAGATTGTCGAGGACAAGGTCGTTTGACTCTCCTGTGTAGCGGCGGTAAATGTCGGGGTTCATATCCTTGATGTCGATAATCAGGGTATTGACCACCTGGAGCAGTGCCTCGATGTTGGTCGACGGCACGCAGAGCGAGGTCTCCAGATTGAGCTGCCATGAGGGGCCACACAGTTGGCGGAACTCACGGATAAACCGTGGACGCAGACACGGCTCCCCGCCTCCGAAGGTCACACCGCCGTTTGTGGCGATGAAATAAAGCTCGTCAATGCGTGTTTCGGCATACAGCTCCTCTGGCGAATACTCGCGGAAACGCCCGCCGTCGCCTAACGACTGCGGATTCAGGCAATAGCGGCAACGGAGCGGACAGCCGTGAAAGGCAACAAGCGTAGTTACGCCATCGCCGTCAGTAGAAAGTCGATGCCGCGCAATGCCGATAATCTTAGCCCGTTGCTTTTTCATGAGTCTATTATCTGTAATATCGCAAAACTACGAATAATTATCGAATTTAAGTGTGACAAATGTCCCAAACGGACATAAAAATCAGCGTGGAACGTGTTTTTTCTACTATTTATCACTTTCCGCTACGTCTTTACCGTGTATTGTGATTATTTCACTTGGAGATTTCTCTTGTTATTGACTATGATGCGTTGGCCTGTTATAATTTACAAGAGTATAAATCAGCAATGCGATTGAATGGACAGTGTTCAGGAGCAACGTATAAAACCACCATGTCATTCCGGCTCCGTATCGACTGTTAAAGACAAGATTGTAAGCCAATATAGCATTATACACAATCATCACAATCAAATTGCCGTAAGCAACTCTCGGTCTTACCTTATGGCACAGCCAAGTTAATAACAGCGATAACGCATAAGCTCCACCAAGCAGTACAGTATCTTCATTCCAACCATCGGATATACAACACCCGACCATTATAACGAGAAACACTCCCCACGCTATCCAGAATCGTTTATCGTTCAGTTTCATGTCAAAATTTTATTTGGCTATTAGAATCAGAATCACTGCGAGGACAAGGAAACCGAGAAATCCGTTGGCGAGGTTGTTGTCAGCATGGTCTATGTCATTGAAATCTTCCGACCCATAGCGGATTTGCCTGTATGACACTTTCTGTCCGCGACGGAATATCCGCAGACAACCATACCGAAGCCCGGCTCCGATATGCTTGATTACAGATATGACCCATGAGCGTATTAACATAATATTTTGAGATTATCTAAGAATCTGTCGTTTGAAAACGGAATTGCTGTCAACTCCCATACTGACTACATTGTAATCCGACGGTATATATATTGTGTCGCCAATCGCTACAATTGGTGTCGGAATATTTACATTCCCGGAAAATTCCCACTCCTTTCCATCGGTATTGCGCTTTAATCTACGCGAAAATATCCAAGGTCCAAATTTAGTGTATTGGAAAGAATAATCAGATTTATAGCAGATTACATCCGGTAAGTCAACACAGACAGTATCACCAACTGAAATTACCGTATGCTCTCCCCACCAAATCAATGTGTCCTGAACCTCTTTAGGAAATTCAGAATACAGCACATCTTCGCCATCAGTGTAATTAATGGAACGAGTGCATCCAATACTAATACCAATTGCTCCAAAGGCTATAACACCTACTATTTTCTGCCACTTTTTCATCCTTTAATAAGTTTATATCCTTTTATAATACAGAATGCAACATTCGATAATGCAACTATGGCCAAAAATACTGCAAACCATTTTGGGGGTGATCCTATGGCAATCACCAGAAAAATAAAACAAATAAAACAAACTGAGTACAGCGCCAGTAATAATAGTGTTGTGAGCGAGATATCTTTATTACTGCTGAAACTGCTTACTCCACAGAGTATCAAAATAACACCTGTGATTAGGCACAAACTCGTTGTTATGAATCTTATATCGAACCAAACAATACCTTGTGCTGACCACCATAAACATGAAAACAGTCGATTTGCCAGTTTCATCGCTTACCTCCTTTCCGCCAAAGGCAAATGAACAAGGATATAATTATCACCAAATCTATAAGTGATAACATATGGTATGCCCAAAAGAGTTTAAGGTTTTTATCAACATAATATACGAACCATTCCTGCTCAATCTCGGCGCACCATGCACCCGAAAAATTCATTATCTCTAAATAGTTTTGCAATATCTCTATATGCGCATAAGCCAACAAGGTGATTGCGACTATACCTACTATTTTCTGCCACTGTTTCATTTGATATTAAAAAAATGGTAATTGAACTTCAGTTTGTCATGGTCAATAAGTGACTCCTATGCCAACAACTACGAAAATGCCGACACCAATCTTTTTCAATATTCTGCCGAGCCGTTCATTAAGTCGGATTTTCCCTGTCTCAAACAGCCATATAACCAAGACAACAAGAACAATGACACCTAATGCTATCAGAACATCCGATAAAGAGTCAGCCATTCTCCCGATTGAAGAAATCAGGACACACGACACACCTATTATGCACCAGATCGGTTTCATGAGTCTATTATCTGTAATTAAGCAAAGTTACGACTTATAATCGACATTAGCTTTGACAAATCTCCCATTAAGTCATAAAAATCAGCATGGAACGGCACTTATCCGATTCATTCACCACATTTCAACAGGTTCCAGCTACTACAAACCTCGTTCACTGCTATATTCGATGTTAGGGTTTATAGCCTTAAGAGTGTCAATAAATAATTGTTCATCTTCAGGCGATACATAAACATAGCTACTTCTGTCGTAAATGATGCGGAGCTTGATATAAGAAGCTGAGTAATTTCGGCCTCTTTCCACCCAAAATTTTCCCCGTCGTACTTTCTTGATACTGTCAATATTGATAGCCAATGTTTTCAAAGGAGCCGATAAACGTAATACTTTGTCATCAATGGTATAAGTCGTATTTCTCCATAAATACCAGACCAAAAGAACAACTAACAGAAACGAGGGCGAAACCCAAAGAACGGATACTAAACCCAACAGTATAGTAGGAGCCATGAAAAATACAACGACATCAAATATGCACAATATTATTATTGGCCATATGTACATGCGCCTATCCTCTTTGCATCGAAACACAGCATGATGCCTTGGGATATATGGAGGCGGAACCGTTGATTTATTATCCATTGTTGTGCTATTTTACGTAAGCAGTTTTCACATAAAAAATTATGACTGTTTCTTGCATTAGATGACTTATACGAGTGTTTCAAGCCCCGGTTTAAGTCAGTTATCGCTGCCGTTGGCGCAAAGCTCATTCATTATAGGCAGGACAATGGTAGGATTGTCGCGAAACGCTTTAGGGGTGAGCTGCTCGTCATCTACCATCTGCTGAAGTTCGGGAAACTCGCGAAAATAAAATTTCATAACCTTCTTCATGCTCGGAATTATGTCGTCCGTATCGTCCCAGTATGCCTTCGCCATATCGCTCCTATCCGTTTTATAAAAATATCGCCATGTGAAGTGAAATACTGTCATGGTCTGTCCAAAAGTGCGGTCGAAGAGCGGCATGGCATAACCCTTTACATTATCGCCGATATATACCAAGCGCAGAAAAATCGGTTTCTTATAAGCCTTGGGATTCTTACTGAAATAGTTGGGCAGCTTGCTCTGAGCCATAACCGAATGATAGACAACCGTAGTGGTATCTTTTTCATTTGGAGGAAAGACTATGGAGACAACCTCGTCGGAGGTATATTTCCGCTCCTTACCGCCAAACTCGCTGCTCACGCTGATCTCCGATATTCGCGGACGAAGATAATTTTTTAGCGCGGTTTTGATGAATCCATCCACTTTCGATCCATCTTTGAGAGTGAGAATCACATGATAGTCGTCAGGGTCTTTTTTAGCACTTGCGTTCACAGCACACGATGTTATGAGAGCAATGGCAATAATGGTTTTGAGTATCGTCTGCATAAAGATCTTCATGGGTATTGGTATTTAGAGGGTTAATCAATCGCAAAGTTAAAAATTTTAATCGAATTCAAATGTGACAAATGTCCCAAACGGACAAAAAAAACAGGGTGGAACATCGCTCAAGCTGCTAAGATCCGGTAGACATCAATGCACCTTTGAATGCAATTCTATTTTTACTGCAAAAGCTGCTTAAGACTTCTGAATCCGTCCCATAAAATGAATACAGTCCAGATTATCGTCGGTATGGGTCCTGCAGTTATATAAATCCAATACAAAAACAGGAGTCTGCTGGTGGTTTCTATAATAAAGCGAGGTCTTTCGGACATTTCAGAGACTTCTTTTCTGTTTACGATTTTTATGGTTGCCCAAACCAGGAGATAGACCAATACAATGCCGCCTACGATGCTCGCAATCACAGCAACTTTAGTCCAATCGCCGTTATGAAATATTGAAAGATTTGTCGCAATCATGCAGCAAATTATTATGAGGATTGATGTCTCACATTCCTTGCTATTAAAAATGTTCTTAATCTGATTTCTCATTGAATTCGGCATATTAAGTGATTAAGCTGTTTAACGATAGCTAATTTCAAGATAATCCAGGTTTGTGTAACATGATATTATCGAAAGCACGTTAATTGCAAATTATATGTTAATGAGTCCAGTAGGGACGCGATATATCGCGTCCGCCCGTCGATGCCATCATTCTATTTGGATACTGTGACGTTGGGGATAGTCTCTACGGACGTAATAATCTACGAGTTAAACCAATCGAAAATGAATCGTATAAGCAACATGATCGTCACGGTTATAATAATGGATATTACATATCGTTTCCAACTCTTCAATTTTTTCGATAAGAAATGATATGTCTGAAGATATATAATCGCAGTCAACGCTCCTGATATATAGGGATTCCATTCCATGATCTTTAATGTTTTTTGATTTATTCTTCAGGTATGTCTTTGGGCGATTACACAATAGGAATAATCCAAAATAATCTGAAATTAACTCCGCCTATAATGAACCCACCACCCTGTTATTTTTGAGTAGTCAGTTTATTTGTACTCATTCCTAATCATTAAATAGCTCGGAATGAGAGCCAAGTCTGAACAATGCAAGTATATTGCTCTCTTCGTCATACCATATCAGCAAGAAATCACCCTCTATATGACATTCAAGGCAACCGGAGTATTCCCCTTTCAGGTGGTGCTGCCGATATTTCTCCGGTAATGTTATTTCTTTACGGAGCATATCAAGGACAACCTTCAGCTCTTCGAGTTTCCTTGGCTGATTAAGAAATCGCTTTAAGTCTTTCTTAAACTGTCGCGTGTAGCGAAGCTCTTTCATAAATCCATTGATTTTAGCATAGCTTCTACGCTTGAAGTATCTATAGGACCTTCAAGTTTACCGGCTTTCGCATCGTTCATCGCGGCAATGGTTTCCTCGTTGGGTTCGTGATACACAGCATCGAGCAGCAAACACTCAACATAGTTGTTAAGGCTGCGGCGATCTTTTTGTGCAAGTTCCTTCAGCTTGTCCAGAAGATAGACTGGCAAGCGGAACACGTGGGCTTTCTTTTCGAGTGCTATATCCATAGTGATATCATTTAGATTACAAAGTTACGACATTTTATAATCAATAACAAATTATCAACAACAAAGTTTCAAAGCCACATTTTTACATATACGTTATGAGTCTTGTTGTTAGTCTTAAAAGTCGTTATATTCTGGAAATTGGGCATTACAGCCATTGTGAACAGCTCGCCATCCCATATTGCCCCTATGGAGTTGCGGCTTCCAGCCGCAGATTTATCATCATTTACGGGGTACAATAGCGGCTGGAAGCCACCATTCCATGATATGCCGCCTCCGGCATCGCCGTGGAAAGACCACGTAGCCTTAGCCTTGTTTTTCAGTTTGAGGTTAATTGCTGCTTTATCGGAAAATGATATGCCCGACAACACCTGCATCGGCTGATGGTTCTCCATGACCTCCACGGCTCCAACATCCTCATGGCTTATACCATTGGTGGCTATGCCATATTTGCCGCCGAGCAAGTCGGAGCCTTCGATATAGAATTTGTTGATGTCCTCGCCCTGATACTTTATCCTGCCGGAACTCTCCACGTTGATACCCGGCATACGTTTAAGGACGTCGCCGATGGAGCGGTCCTGTGCCTGCGCGAAGGCACTGACACCGTATGTAATAGTATCTCCCTGCTCCCTGATACGATCAGCCTTTACCGCCACTTCTTTAAGAAGTGTGGCACCATGTTCAAGCATGACAGTCAGTGGAAAAGAAACGCTGTCGAGAGGTATCGTCTTCTTGGCAAAACTCATCATTGACACCTCAAGCCGGCAACCTTCTACAGTCGGCAAAGACATGGCAAAACTGCCATCGCCTTTCGATGAGGAGTATTTCTTTATCTTGCCGTCCGCACCTTTGATAATCACCGAAGCCCCGGTAAGAGGCTCGTTGCTCTCCTTGTCAACGACCTTGCCCGACACATTTACCTGAGCAACGACACTGGCCGCTACAAAGAGAAATATCAGGTATGTGATAACACGTTTCATTTGTGATAATCAGTTTCAATAAAGTCGATATTTTCCTTGTACTCTGTTTGTTTTATATTGACTTTTCCTCCGGTCATCGCGCTCACCTGAGCGGCACGATTGCGTCTCCCATAATCCTTCATTCGCAGCACAGCGATGCGCGTGGACTTGAAAATCTTATCGGGATTTTCGTAAGGGTCTCCAAGCGGTTCGTCGCATTGCTGAATCCCTTTAATCGTAAATCCATATTCTCCATCGGTAGTAACTGCATCCATTATAAGACCGGGGAGACCGCACAGTTGCCACGGACCATCCTGCACGGGGATTTCCTGAGCAAACCACGCGTGCCATTTTCTCCCGTGATAATTAGCCGTGGCAAGCTGACATTCATAATCCAAGACCATCTTGGTCGAGTCTATAAGTTCCCATTGAAGTTCGTCCATTTCGACCGGATAACGATAGCGATCGCCCATATGTGAGTCCCAGACTGTAATGGTCTGTGTGTTGAAGTCCTTTATGTTCTTATAGCGGCTGCCACGAGAAATTCCCATTTTTTCACGAATGTCAAACCATGTCTCTCCTAAACCGGCATTCATGTTGGCCATGGCTTTCTGCAAAGCTGCAGCGTCTGCCTGTTCAAGCATAATCTTTCCCTGCGGATCATTCTCGAGAGAGTCTATCCGATTGGTCTGCGGGTCAAAATAGAAAGACTTGCCTTGTCCTATCCTCAACACAAAGTCCTTATTGTTAGTGATAGTGTCGCCTGTATTTGTATTGATGGTTTTCGACATGGATTTATATTCCGCTTTGAGGAATGCACGTGGAGACTCTGCAAACGTCATAAGAGCGGATAGTGAATATAATAGATATGTGAGTGCCCTTTTCATAATAAGTGATAATCAGTTTCGAGATAATCATACTTTCGGCTTTCTTCGGTTACTGGAGCATCTACACCACCAAGTTCAGTTCCGGTCGCAGCCTTGAACATCGCATTAGTGTTTTCTCTGTAATGCCTTAAAGCCCGGAGCATATCAATTCGGTCCATTTTCTGATACTCTGTATTGAAAATCGGGAAAATTGGCTGTGTGCTTGTCTCGATACCAGTGACAGTAAACCGATGTTGGTCTGACGGTTCGCTTGCTTCCAAAACAAGCCCCGGCAGTCCGCAGAACTTCCAGGGACCGTCCTGCATCGGGATTTCAGGAGTGAACCAAACTGTCCATTTACGACCGTGATAGTCAGCAGTCGCCATGATGCACTGATAGTCCAGTATTGTTTTAGTGCTGTCTTTGGCTATTACCCAGTCGATTTCAGAGAAAGGTTCATCATAGTAGCCACATTCACCCATTCCGGCTTGATCGTAGATGGTTGAAACGGATTTGGCATAATCCTTAAGAACATACAACCGTGAGTGATAAACCACAGCGTCCATAGCACTTTCATCTCTACTCTGACCATATGCCTTAACAGCAGCATCAAACAGCTGCTTGGCTTTTGCGCGACCCGAAGGTGTCGATTCGAGTGAATCCTTGAACTCGGTGCTCGGGCAGTAAAACTTGCTCTGATTGCGGTTGGCAAGTAAAATAAACGGTATATCCATTTCAATCACACCATCCTCGCCGCGCAGAAACTTATAATGGTAATTGTATTCCACCTTGATTTCAGCTATGGGATAATCCAGTTTCTTCTTCGCACTTGCCCCGAGTGCAATACACACAAGAAGCAATATCGTGATAAGTCGGTTCATTGTCATAGCAAGGTATTTATCGCCACTGACTCGATGGAGAGATTAAAAAGAAAACGTGAGCCAACTATGCCACGTCCCAAGTAGAAGGCCCTGAGAAAGCCTGTGAGCAGATGTAACAATAGCAGCCCACGCTATACGCGTGAGAACCACTATGCTATCCTTGCTCAGTAGAAAGTTTCTCAGGTTTTCTACTTGCAAGATAAGCATAACGCTTCTTTATTTGTTCATATGTCGATGCAAACCTTTGGCTTGCAATGGCAAACTTACTCATAATTTCTGGATTTACGGGCATCTGCACATACAATCTTTTCTTCAATTATGTTTGAAGTGCGAAAAGAATGTATGCAGAGATAGCCAAATCGTTTATTGAGTTACCTAATTTCATAGATATAGATGGATATCCAGTCGCGAAGTTAAATAGTAAAAACGAGAAAAGCTGTGACAAATGTCCCAAAATGCATTTTAATCGTAATTATTTTTTTGCAAAGTTAATGAGTCATTCCATAAACTGATGCACACTTTTGTGTGCATTTAAGGGTGACGTGTGCTTGAATCTCGGTGTTGTCGGGTATTTCAATGCCGAGCCGCCACAACGCTATTAGCCCCTGACATACACTCTATGATTAAACTGTATATGAAATTATTGACGAGAGAAGGAATCCTATTCAGGTTTTATAATCAATACTTGGGAGCCATTAAGATGCGGATAATAGCGCAATGCGGCCTTTGATATTTGCTCCCAGATTTCTTCTGTAATTGTCTTTTGGCTGATAGTTAACTCAATTTTGGTGTTGTTGAGAACTGCCTGTCTTGGGAAAACTACCTTATAAACATTACAGCAGTTTTCGTAACTGTTCTTTATCTCAATGGCTTTATAAGTCACACCATCATTGTAAAGCCTTGATGCTGTTGCCGGAGCCTTCTGACGCATATTCTTTTCTTTAAGGGTTATTACGGTTGTTGAATCATTTGATTCCAACATTTTGAACTTCAGTTCCCCAAACGACGGCAGAGCCGTCATGATGCAAAGTATTGCGATTATTAGTTGTTTCATTTTTGGTGTTTTTTTGATGTTAAAGTCTGTCTATTTCGTCTTGACGGGATGTTTTGCCTTTGTATTTACCTTTGGCTGTATTCAGTGTATAGCGTATGCTTAATGAAATTGAGCGTGACGCACCTTTTATGTCTGAGGAATAGTCAACGGTGTTGGTTATTGTGTCGAATCTTTGCCTCCATGTGTTGAATATGTCATTTGCGGAAACTGTAAAAGTCCAGTTTTTCCATGTCTTATTCAGCGTTATTGAAGCCTGCCATGTACCGCGGCTGTAAACTACATCCTGATTGCCGGTTCCAAGACCGAAGACGTTAAGATAGGCATAAAAACCACCGGGAATGTCAAAGCGATTATTGAATGACAGAGTATAAAGAGGCTTGTTGTATTTTCTTTCAGGTGTGCCATACTTCAAATCCTGAACATAGAATACCCCTTGTAAAGTTGGATGCCAGAATCCGAAATCGAGTTGCTGGACAGCAACAAGTTGAAATGAACTATAATCAGGAAGATTTACGGGATTCACGATATTTATACGTTCGGTATTGTCGTTGCGATACACGGATGCCACATAGCGCCGATTCATTGTAAATGAACTTTGTAGTATAAATTTCTTGTAGTAAAGATTAAGACCTATTTTGTGATTGAGAGTTGATTTCAGTTCCGGATTACCCGTTTCCCAAAGTGTCGGTGTTACATAAATAAATGTATTGTCAAGGGACTGATACCCGGGACGTGATACTGATGCCCGGTAATAGAGGCTTAGACTGACTGCCGAATTGAATGATATGCCAATATTAGGAAGCCAATCGGTATATTTCCTTGAAAGATCATCTCGAATTGTACTGTTCTGCTTGAAATCAGTGTTTGTCGTCTCTAATCTCGTGCCGCCATAGACATTCCACTTTTCGTTGGGAGTCCAGTCAAAACCTACAAATCCGGCATAAAGGTTCTGCCTTACATCATCAGTTTCCGGCGTAATAAAATCCTGATCATCCGTGGAAAAACCATAATAATCCTGTTTGTTGTGGGTATATGAGATGTCTGCGCCTGCCTCTAATTCTACCTTGTTGAATTTTCTTGATAGAACAAGTTTTCCTGACCATAAAGTGCCATTGCTGCGATTGGAATTAATGACAATATTTTCAGAATCATTTTCATCAACACCGGAATTGGATTTGTTAATTGATTTGACGTAGTCAGCATCTATCCGCAAACTAATATTGGCAGGGAGACTGAAGTTTCCGAATGTATTGACATGGTGCATGGAGTTCTGACTATGAAGGTCGCTTACAGAAGCAATTTTTTCTTCATCCTGCCGATAATCGGTTGAGGAATTGGCATTGCCTGTGTAATGACTTTTTGGAGTACGCCGAAAGGTGTATTTCATACCGACTGAATTCTTTCCAAAGTCATAGTTTAAGCCGGCATCAGCCATAAGGGATTGATTTCTGCTTTTTGCTTTGGCATAAGTATCAGTCTTATTCATCATACAGGCATCGTTTTCAGCTGAAAAACTTTCTGTATAATGCCGTTCTTGCTTGAAGCCGGAGAAACCGTATGAGAAATCTCCAAAAACGGTAAGTCCGTTTTGTGTGTGGTAATTCAGTGTCACATCGCCTGATTCCGACCATTCTTCGCTGGCTGATACGTTCCCCGATGCAACAGCATGGAATCCTTCATTAAGTTTCTTTGTGCGAATTAGAATGACGGATGTGACATCCGCTCCATATTTGGATGACGGATTTGTGATGATTTCCACATTAGATATATCCTTTGCTGAAAGAGTGGACAGTTCACTCGTTGAGCGGACAAGTCTGTTGTTTATATAGATGACCGGTGCACCGTGACCAAGAACTGAAAGTCCGCCACCGGAAGCGTCAATCATAGGCAGCTGCCTTATGGCATCCATCGCATTTCCAAGTTTGGCGACGGGATTTCCCTCCATTGAAATCTGTAATCCTCTTGATGTGTTCCTGATATATTTCTTACTTGCCCGGACAACAATCTCACTCAATTCGTTGGAGTTTTCAAGCCATATTACAGAATCACAGGGAAGATTCACATTAGCGCTTTTGCACCCAACCGATGAAATTGCAAGATACATTCCGTTCACTGTCGTAGTATCGAAACCGAAGCAACCGTTTGCATCGGTTAGGGTAGTTGCGATTATTACGGAGTCCGGACGCAATAGTTTTACTGTTGCAAATTCCACTGGAATGGAATCCGAAACTGAAATGACACGAGCCGATATTGACCGCGTCTGTGCTATGCCCGGCATACAAGCGACGAGCGCACATAAAAATAAATTAAGTATTTTTCCCTTCATATTCGGAAGATTTTGAGTTTCTGATTTTGACAATGCAAAATTAGGAACTCAATACCTAATTCACCGAATATCAGGCAGGACAATGCCGTGACACAACTCGGATGTCACGCTTTTGTCCCGGAAAACAGGTTAGCGTTGAAAGAAAAACATGAATATCGACTCCGGGAGCTTTTGTTTGATTCTACTCTTACGCCGTCTTAATGCTTCTTCGGATGCCCCCATAGCCGCAGAGATTACCTCTTTACTACACCCAACGAAATTCATTGTGCAGAAAACACAGTCATCATTTGTAAGTCCTGAAAACGCCTGCCGGGAATCTGAACAACAACCGGAGAACCTTCCGACAATGGCATCATACAACGACTTGATTTCTGCCTTGTTCTCGCTGCTCATTTCTCTGATAAGATTCAGCTTTCTCAGCGTTTCATATTGAGGCAGACTTTTGAACACCTCAAGCGACAGTTCATATTTCTGCTCGATCAGTCGAGATATGGAGGCAATATCCTTCTCAGTGGGTTCTTTCTGCTCGTTATTTTCATCAGACTTAGGCATAAGCTCGGCAATTCGCGCATTTAGAGCATAGATTTTATCGTTTAGTTCAATCTGATGTTTCTTCAGTCGTAAAGTTTTCAGTACAAAAAACAGGATAA
>JAAGKN010000539.1_pt1 | contig 61977 bp, 53 predicted proteins | sample 6206371 | NCBI WGS metagenome assembly JAAGKN01 (sample SAMN11533720, study PRJNA540317) | gut metagenome | isolation source: fecal pellets from male and female animal of same cohort | host: Peromyscus leucopus | place: USA:CA | collected 2017 | reverse complement strand
CAAAACTTGCATTTGTTATAAGTGCAGCCAGAAGTAGCCTGTATAATGACTGAATGTGCTTCATAAGGCGGTCGCCACGTTCTGCCTGTAAAGTGCATGATTGTTCCTCCTCTCATTTACAGATGATGCACACTTTTTCTATATCTCCGTAATTCTTCTTCGCTGACATTTCCGATGATTTCATCAAGAAATGACAGCAGCTTTTTCTTATCTTTCGGCAGTTGCCCGTAAAACTGGTACGCATTGGAAGCTCCCATTGCTGCAAAAGTCGTTGGTATTTGCAAATTTTCAATGAGTGTCCGTACCTCTTTATACTTTTCAAGTTCGCCCTCTTCCTGCCAGTTTCCACGCTGTATCTCAGCATAAAGCTCGGAATCAGGATAAATCGTGAGCATATTTGCTCCAACCAGTTTAGGGTGTATCTGATTGCATATATCAGCCGTCAACTTTGCTCCGATTTCTCCACGCCCTGCTCCAGAAATGCTTACCAAGTAAAAGAAACTGTAATGAATACCTGCGGCATCTAATCTTTGGCATTGTTCTATGATGTCAGCAGAAGTATATCCTTTGTTCATAAACCGCAGGGCTTCATCATCGCCCGTTTCAATCCCTATCGTCAAACCGTCATACCCACAAGCGTGAAGCTTGGCAAGTTCTTCATCGCTTTTAGGCGTAATGTCTGTAATCCTTGCAAATGAGCCGATAGATTTTACCGATGGGAGATATTTGTGAATCAGCTTTGCAATCGCAGTTAATTTATCATAAGATAATACAAACGGATTCGCCCCTGTCAGAAATACCCTGTCAATGCCTTGACTGTTCCAACTTCTGATTGTCTTTTCTACCTCCCGTAAATCTTCCTCGATATCCTCCATAGGGGACATTCTAAATTTGAACGGCAAATCATTATATAACGTACAAAACTTGCATTTATGATGCGTACAGCCCGCTGTCACTTCTAACAGAAGTGATGCTGCTTCATACGGCGGTCGCCAAATTGTTCCTGTGTAGTGCATAAACACCTCTCCTTTTCTGTGATTTATACCAATTATACTTTTGTACAATAATTTTACAAGTACTGTACTTTTTTGTAGTACACATATCGACAATGTACATTGATTTTTAAGGATAAAAATATTATACTGGTTAAAAAAGGAGTGGCAGGAATGAAAAAAAGTACATTGGCTGTTGAACGCTGCAAAACAGTTTCTACCATACAAAAAATTTTAGGCGGCAAATGGAAAATTGAAATCATCTATTATATTGCCTTTCAGGACATACACCGCTTTGGAGAGCTTCGCAGGCATATCGGAGATATTACGGAATCAAGTCTAACAAAGCAGCTTCGTGAGTTAGAAGCAGACGGATTTATTACCCGTTATGACTATAAGGAAGTCCCTCCCCATGTGGAATACAATCTTACTGACTTAGGAAAAAGTTTTATTCCCGTCTTTGAACATATGAAACAATGGGGCGATGAAAACCTTAATATATAAATAAGGCAGCGTATAACCAGATACTGTTTACAAAGGAAAGAAAAAGCCGATGCTCTGCGAGTTAAACCATCTATAAAAATAAAGAAACTGAGTGATTTTCGTGCAACGAAAACCACTCAATTATGTAATATGCTTTAGTTAAAATTTACTTTGCAAACACAAACAATGGTATCAATTATTAGGGCACACAAGGTATAAAGTATCTGAATCAATATCATCTTTGGTATACAACATAGCTATATTTGCTTCTGTTTGCGCTTCAAGCATCATAACACAAATTCATTATATCCAACTATCTTTACAAATATTTATAAAAGCCGCAATCAATTCTGCCACCTCATTTGTACTGATTTTTCTATCACTTTTTTCATAACCCCTGTAAGATATTTGTTTTTATGATAGACAAGATGGTAATGCCGCTCAAAGTTCTCATCCGTAATAATAACTTCCCTGAGCGTATCGTTATCAAGTTCTTCTTCAACGTTTTCCCGTGGCAGTATGGCATAACCAAGTCCGTCTTTAGCCATGCGGATCAGCGCCAATGTACTGGTACTTTCGATGTACGGCGCAGGCGTCAATCCATGTCTGTCAAACGCAGTTTCCACACTGTTCCTTGAACCGCTGCCCTTTTCGCGCAGAAGAAGCGGTTTCGCATGTAGGTCAGCAATGGTCATTTGACCTGCAAGCAATATCGGCGAACAGGCCACACACATTTTTTCCGAGTAAAGAAGTCTGCCTTCAAGTCTCACCTGTCCCGGAATGCGATCGACCACCGCAAGATCAACTTCATTGTCAGCTAACATTCTCTCGATTTCTTCGGCGTTACCGACGCGAATGTTCAACCTGACTCCATCTATCTCCGATTCTATTTTATGAACCCACGCAGAAAGACATGTTTCGGCACAAGTGACATTCACACCGATTCGGCAGGACATAGATACCCTGTCATTGCGGATAACATCTACGGATTCATCGAACTGTGTAAGAATCGTATCGGCATATCGGCGGAGCAATTCCCCCGTTTCCGTAATATAGATCTGCCTGTTCATGCGCTCAAAAAGTTTTGTATTATAAAATGTCTCCAGTTCACGAATCGCGATACTGACTGCGGGCTGTGACATATTCAGTCTGTCAGATGCCGCTGTTATACTTCCCGACTCACATACTGTTTTAAATATATTCAAATGCCGCAGTGTCATAATATGCTCCTAATACATAAGTAATTACTTATGTATCTCATATTATCATTTGCATTGATTCGCGTCAATTGTGCAAATACAATACATTTGAGGAGCGTGACTGATGAAAAAATATTTCAATTATGGCACAATAACAACTTTGTTTTTATCTTTTGTAAAAATCGGGGCTTTTACATTTGGTGGTGGTTATGCAATGATTCCGCTAATACAAAGAGAAGTCGCCCACAAAAGAAAATGGATTACGAATCAGGAAATTCTTGACATGATCGCCATTGCCGAAAGCACTCCCGGTCCAATTGCAGTTAATATGGCTACTTTCATAGGATACAGAACGGCAGGCGTTTGGGGCGCTCTGTCTGCAACAGCAGGCGTTGTGCTCCCTTCCTTCTTAATGATTGCCGCACTATCGTTTGTCCTTCGGAAATTTGAAAACTCAGAAATCATACGATATGCCTTTCAAGGCATCAGGGCAGGCGTCCTTTCATTGATTGTACAAGCCCTTGTTTCCATGTATCAGCAATGTCCCCATAACAGACTTTCATATGCCATAGCTGCGCTTTCGTTTCTTTTCGTCGCTGTCTTTAAGATAAACATACTGATCGCCATTATAATTTGTGCTGTTATAGGATTGTCATATTCACTTGTGACGGAAAGAAGGGAAAACGAATGATCTATCTGGAATTGTTCATAATCTTTTTGAAAATAGGCGCTTTTACTTTCGGAGGCGGCTACGCCATGCTGCCACTGATCCAAGAACAGTTTATAGCGCATGGCTGGCTGACCGATGAAGAACTCCTTAACTTTATTGCTGTCAGCGAAAGTACACCGGGACCGTTTGCAATCAATGTCTCAACTTATGTCGGATTGGAAACCGGCGGATTATTCGGTGCGTTCTGCGCTACTCTCGGAGTGGTGCTGCCCTCTTTTATCATCATATTAATCGCAGCCAGATGCTTTACCCAATTTCAAGAAAGCAAAATAATAAAAGGATGCATGTCAGGACTAAAGCCTGCTGTGATCGGGTTGATTGCCGCCGCAGTGGTTTCTACCGGCAAAACAGTTTTGTTGCCGGATGGTGTGTCCGCATCCTCAATTTTCACTTCTTCTTTTGCCATTACAGTCTTGATTTTTATCGTAATGCTTGTTCTTGCATTGAAAAAAGTTCATCCGGTAATCATCATTCTGCTGTCGGGCATGATTGGGATTGTGCTTCATTTATTGAACCAATGTTGAAGTAAGCAAAATATAAAAAAACAACGCTGACCTAACGCTCGCACATTTGATACTCCATATCCTCATCAATCATCCGTAGCATGATATCCACGCACTTTGGATCAAACTGTGTTCCACTTCCCTTTTCAATCTCTTCACGCACAACCTGCTGGGGAAGGGCATCGCGGTAGCTTCGTTTGGAAGTCATCGCATCATAAGCATCTGCAATACCGATAATTCTTGCCAGAAAAGGAATATCTTCTCCCGCAACTTTTTCCGGATAACCGGTTCCGTCATATTTTTCGTGATGGTACTTCGCACCGACTGAAATCCCCGGAAGTTCCGATATCGTTGTCAGAATTTCCCCACCGATTTCCGGATGTTTCTTTATCATCTGATACTCCTCATCCGTCAATTTCCCTGCCTTATTAATAATTGCATCCGATACTCCGATTTTGCCGATATCATGCAAAAGCCCCATGTGATAAATTTCCTGCTGCTCCTGCTTGGACATTCCCATTCTTTTTGCAATCTCTCTTGAATAAACTGCCACTCTCTCCGAATGTCCGTTAGTGTACTTGTCTTTGGCATCGATTGTTTTGGCAAGCGTCAGAATCATCTGCTCAGATAGCCGCTCTACTTTTTCTCTTCTTTCTTCCGCTGATCGTGTCTGTTTTTTTACTTCTATCTGCAAATTTTTCCGAAGATCGTCAAGTTCTGCAAGCGTTTTCATCAACAACTGATAATCCGGCGTCTCCATGGAAAACAGAATAATCAGAATCGCGATTGAGGGCGTAAACATACTTAACAGGACATCCGGAAAAAACAACATCTGCATAACCGGTCCCACCAGACACATAATGATATATGCTCCAATGGATATTTTCTGCTTCACTTTGAAAAATTTTTGATTTCTAATCAGAACAATCGTTGCAAACACTACATAATAAAACGGTACAACGTAAACAAACAAATACAGACTTCCGTGAATGTATTCTCCCTTCTCATTAAAGCTAAATAAAAAACCCGCAAACATATTCAAAATGAGCAGAACTAACAGCGCTAAATAAACAATTTTATTTATGCGTATGCTTCTTGACCTGCTTACGCTTTGATTAACGTAACTCTCCACATACCGCAGAAAGCAATATCCGAGGCTGAACGTCAATACAAAATACACTGTATTTACAAGTACGTTTAATATCGGCGGAATCACACTGCCATAACTTATAGTGACCGCCGTTACAATGTCCATGATCTCCGCCGCCAGAACACATTCGACAACTAATTTGAATTTTTTATTAACTTCCGATTGATTGGAATAATAGATTCTTAACGCAATATAGACTACCAGAACATAGATTGCCCCGACTATTTCAAAATCAATATTATAAACCAGGTTCATTACATTTCCCCTTCCTCTGTCGGGTTTTCTCCGTAATATTTATCATAAAAAGTACACCCACACCGAGAATGCCGCTCTTTGGCATTCTCGCAGACATGACTTAGTTATACTCAGGCGGCGTATTCTGCCGCCCTAGTATAACTTCATGTCTTTTTAACAGGTCGCCCCGCCCTTCAAATGCATCTTCGCATTCAAAATTTCATCTTTATATTTCAAAATCTCATCCGACATAAGCTGTGCCTGAACGTTCTCGAATCCCAGCCTGCTTATCGTATCCGCAAACCGTTCGCCCGTCTTGCCCTGCTCACGGAACAGTAGGATTGCTTTTTCCAGAACAGAAAGCACTTCCTCTTCACTTAAGAAAATCTTATCCAACTTCTGTCCGTGGGCAACTCTCTTGCCCCAGCGTCCGCCGATATAAACACGGTATCCGTATGCACTCTCCTCCGCCGCCTTAAACGGACATTTGCCCACACAGCGTCCGCAGTTGTTACACTGGTCGGGATCGATCACCAGCTTGCCGTCCACTACCTGAGACGCGCCTACCGGACACGCCAGTGAAACCTGACATTTGCCACAACCACGGCATTTCTCCAAGTCGATTACCGGAACTTTCTGACCTACGATGCCGAAGTCATTCAGATCGGGCTTCACACAGTTGTTCGGGCAGCCGCCCACTGCGATCTTAAACTTGTGCGGCAGTTTCACATCTGCATAGCCATGGAAAAATCTCTCGTGTATCTTCTCGGATAACCCGTAGGAATCCAGCAATCCGTACTGACACGTTGTTCCTTTACATGCTACCACCGGACGCACTTTGGAGCCTGTTCCACCTGTTTCCAGCCCCTCTTCCGCCAGAAAAGCACGCAAGTCCTCTATCTTATCAAAAGGCACACCCACGATTTCCAATGTCAGACGGGTGGTCATAACGACATCACCGTTTCCGAACCTTTCCGCTGCCTCTGCAATCTTCTTATGTTCAGCCGTGGTGATCTTTCCGTTTCTGGTGATCACACGCACATTGAAATTATCTGTTCCTTTATTGTGCAGGCAACCGAGCGCTTTCACACGGGTGATCTCCTCCGCCGGAATCGTCACCACGCCGGGAGCTGCCGCCACCTTGACCTCATTAAAGAATACAGCGCCTTCCAATACTTTCGTATTCGTGTATCCGTAACGTTTCAGCCTGTTCTGTAATAAATATCCTCTCTTGCCCTTAGCACAGACGAGCAACAGTTTCTCATCCTTAGCAAGTCCCGGCACTTCTCCCTTAACTTTCAGCAGATCCACATACGTCGCGCCGGGGATACTGGGACCTGCGGGATTAACGTCTATGATGCGATATTCATCCGCCGCACCTGCCAGATATTCTGCGGGCGTAAAACTGTCCATGTCACCGTTTATCTTGTTAAGAAGCATATGTACCGCCTGTACAAAAGGGTGGATCGCCGTGGAGAACGGTGGCGCATAGGACAGATCCAGACAGGTCATCTGCTCCAACGTCGCTCCGAAGGTCACCGCCATCACACCGATGTCCGTCACCTTATCCACTGCACCGGGACCAAGTACCTGTACACCCAGCAATTTATGACTATCCGCGTCAGCCACCAGCTTGATGGCAAACCATGCACTGTCGGGATAATAGTGCGCCTTGTCGTCTGTCACCGCCAATACGCAGATCGGCTCATAACCTGCCGCCTTTGCCTGTTCCTCTGACAGACCCGTCCTGCCGCCCGATAAGCCGGGAAGTTTTACCACACCGGTTCCGAGCACGCCCGGATAGGTTACGTCCCTGCCCCCAAGAGAAAGCGCAAGCGTGCGCCCTTCCATATTGGCGGAAGACCCCATGGGCGACCACTGCCTCTCCCCTGTCAGACGATTCTTCACCATAGCGCAATCGCCTGCCGCATAGACATCCGCTACATTCGTAGCCATCTTATCATCTACCAGAATCGTTCCCTTAAACATCTCTATGCCCGTATCCTGCAAGAATCCGGTGTTCGGACGGATGCCGATGGAAAGAATCACCACGTCAGCCGGAAGCAGCCCTTTATCAGTCTGCACTCCTTCCGCTCTCTCATCTCCTGTTACACCCTCCAGTTTCGTGGCAGTCATGACTTTAATGCCTTTTTTCGCAAGATGACGCTCTGCATAATCTGCCATCTCTTTATCAAATCCCGGCATGATCTGGGGTGCCATATCGATCAGCGTTACCGACAGCCCTTTTTCCATCAGATTCTCAGCCACTTCCAGACCGATAAATCCGCCGCCCACTACTACAGCGCGCTTTACACCGTCTCTGGCAATATAGTCCCTCGTCTCGATCGCATCGTCCGGCGTCCGCATCACAAAGACACCCGGAAGATTCAGACCCGGAAGCGGCGGAACTACCGGAGAAGCGCCAACTGCCACGATACATGCGTCATATTCATAGATTTCTTCCGCCCCTGTGCGGATATTTTTCGCCGTGGCTTTCTTTGCCGCCGCATCAAGCGCCACAACTTCTCTCTGCGGATATACCATCGCCCCGGTAAGCGAACTGTACTTTTCCGGCGTGTTCACGATAAGCTGCTCCTTCTCCGGAATCGCTCCTCCCACATAATACGGCAGACCGCATCCCGCGTAGGAAATATCTTTTCCTTTGGTGACGATCGTCACCTCCGCCTCGGGATTTACCCGCTTAAATTTTGCCGCCGCCTTCGTTCCGGCAGCCACACCACCAATTACCAATAACCTCATATTATACCTCCTTTATAATCAACCTACAGCAGTTCCGGTTCTCTCTGCATAATGTAGGCTTCAAGCGTATTTTTATCGATCAGAGACGGTGTTACACCTTCCCTTGAGATGCTGAATCCCGCCGCATAAGCCGCAATCCTGACCGCTTCGTGCAACGTATGACCACCAAGCAGATAAGCCGCAAGTGCACTGATAAATGCATCCGCCGCTCCCGAAGCATCTATGACATCGAATTGAACCGCCGCAAAGCGCTCCGCCCCCTGTCTTGTTTTTACAAAGCACCCTTCCGCTCCCAGCGTAACGATAACTGCTCCCACGCCCTGATCCAGAAGATACTCAGCCTGCTCATCCATGTCCCCGTCAAAAGGACAGATCGCATTGATCTCTTCCGCATTCGGTACGATAATATCAACGTTGCCAAGTAATTCGGTTGATAAAACTCCGCAGGCTACCGGCTTCAAAATAGTCTGCGCGCCATGCTTTCTTGCAATCCGGCACGCTTCAATAACCGTTTCCATAGGAATTTCCGTCTGGATCAGGCAAAATGCGGCATTCTCAAAAATACGTTCCACCTCGAAGATATCCTGCGGCGTAAGCGCTTCGTTTGCCCCCGACATGATGGATATCATAGAATCACCGTCACTCTGGACAAAAATATATGCCTGCCCCGTTCTATATCCTGAGCAGCGTTTCACACCAATCGCATCAATACCGTGCGCGTTCAATTCTCGAAAAACCAAGTCTGAATCTACATCATTCCCGACGCGCCCTATTACGGAAACTCTATGTCCCAGCTTTGCGGCTCCCACCGCCTCATTGATTGCCTTACCGCCCACATAAGACGCAGAGAGAGAAGAATTGACAGTCTTGCCAGTACGCGGAAGCACACTCATTTTTAGATAATTGTCTATATTAATACTTCCTATGACTGCAATCTTCTTGGAATGATTATTATACGGAATACCAATAGAATCTTCATTGTCTAACGTGGCAGACTTAGAAAATGCCGGAGTCGGTATCTCCCCTCTTTCTATTACGCTTACCAGCCTGTTACACAGATATTCTCCATACTCATAATGCGGAATGGTAAAAGTAGAAATCGGGCGGAATATGCTCTTTTCCCACGAATCTCCTCTCAGTGAAACAAGCGATATGTCATAAGGCAGCTCATAGCGTAATCCTCTGACAGCATCATAAAGGCTTGCCGCCGCCTCGTAGCGGGAACTGACAATACCGCTGATCGAATGAGCTGATATTTTGTGAGTCAGATTGCTGTTGATCTGATCATAAATCATTCCTTTCTCCAGCGGAATATGATTTTGAAACAGACATTTCCGATATCCCTCTGCAAAAGCCGCCGCACCGCTTCCCGGAGGGCTAATGCAGGCAATCCCCGTATGCCCCGCATCAATCAATGTCTGCACGGCGTTATATCCTAATTCTTCATAGTCTATGTTGATGGCATCCTCATAATCTGAATTAAAAATCACAAAGGGAATCTCATATTGTGAAAGAACCTGCAGTTGCTCCGAACTTTCCTGCCCGACAAATTCCCATATGATTCCGTCAACATGATGTGAACAAAGGACGGAAATATTTCTTGCCTCTTTCTCAAGATCATCGCCGCTTTCACGAACCATGACCGTATATCCCGAATCCTGTGCCGCTTTCAAAATACCGTTCAATGTCATGTTGATAGAAGAAGCAGAGCGAAATACGATGCCAAGCGTCAGCGTTGTCGTTCCTTTATCAAGCAAAGATGAGTAGGATTGATAGTTGTACTGTTTTGCAATCTGTAATACACGTTCCCTTGTCGACGGGCTTATGCTGCTGTCTTTATTATTCATAATCTTGGAAACCGTAGATGCCGAAACTCCGGCAAGTTCCGCAAGCTCACGTATATTCATATGACTCCCCCTTCGTGTTTATAAATCTATTATAAGTGAAAAAATATCAAATGAAAAGATTGTACATTACTACAAATGAAGCTTTTTTATTTTTTAGAAAAATATGTAAATTGCACAAAATGTATTGACATCATAGAATCTCAGTGGTATTTTGTGTATAAGAAAACTGTTTCGGAAAGTTGTTTCTTATAGGAGGATGCATGAAAGTATTAAACTTGGGTTCACTAAACATTGACAAAACATACATAGTAGAGCACTTCGCAGAAGCAGGCGAAACCATTCAGGCAGTAACCTATAAAGAGTTCTGCGGCGGAAAGGGATTGAATCAGTCTATCGCTCTGGCAAAGGCAGGCGCCGACGTCTTCCATGCAGGATGTGTCGGGCAGGACGGAACCGTACTGTTAGAAGCTCTTCAAAAAGCTGGCGTCAAAACAGAACTGATCCGAACAAGCCGTGAAGCGTCAGGACACGCCGTCATTCAAGTCGATTGTGATGGTCAGAATAAAATTATGATCTTTAGCGGCGCAAACAGCGATGTGACACTGGAATACATAGATGAAGTTCTGAAACATTTTACCCATGGAGACATGCTTCTTTTACAAAATGAAATCTCCAATGTGTCATACGCCATAGAGAAGGCAAAAGAAAAAGGGCTGACAGTTGTCTTCAATCCTTCTCCCATAAGCAGTTCCATAGAATACTATGATCTGCAAAAAACAGACTGCTTCATACTCAACGAAGTGGAAGGCAAAAAACTTGCAAATACGCTTACAGAAGACGCCGAGGAGATTCTTCGGAAACTACGCGGGAAATATCCGAAAGCCGTCTTTGTACTGACTTTAGGAAACAAGGGTTCCTATTATGCAGATGATTCAGTCATTCTTCATCAGGAAATATTCCGCACAGAAGTGATTGACACCACAGGAGCCGGGGATACTTTTACCGGATACTTTCTCGCTATGATTGCCGATGGCAGGTCGCCCGAGGAAGCCATGCGATATGCAAGCCTTGCAAGTTCCATATCCGTCAGCAGGCGCGGGGCTTCGCCGAGTATTCCGGACTACGAAGAAGTCCGTAGAAAGATGTCAGAAATGAGGTGAAAAGTGAAAACAAAATCAGAGAACAATTTATATGATATGAAAAATATGACATGGGAGCAATACGCTTCCAGAACGGAGGATATTCTTATCATCCCCGTCGGCTCGACAGAGCAACACGGTCCCCATCTTCCCCTGTGCGTAGACACTGTGCTGGCAGAGGAATTTTCGCTCCGCATTGCGAAGCAGGTACACGGAATCGTGGCGCCGACTCTCAATTACGGATACAAATCCAAACCGTTCAGCGGAGGCGGTCCCTTGTTTCCCGGAACAATCGATTTAAACGGTCTCACCCTTCAACTTCTGGTTCAGGACTTGATCGATGAATTTGTCCGGGATGGTTTTCACAGAATTCTTCTGTTTAACGCCCACTATGAAAATGAACCGTTTATCGTAGAAGCGATGGATCTTTGTTCTGGCAAATACGGGAAACAAGTCAAACTCTGGTCTACAAATTGGTGGGACCCTTTATCTGATGACATTATTGACCTGATTTTTGACGAAGTTCCTTTTCCCGGCTGGGCACTGGAACACGCGGCAGTCACCGAAACATCTTTGATGATGTATTTTAAGCCGGAACTTGTGAGGACTCCTTTGCCCGTACAGGCAGAAGCCGCGAAACCATCGTTCTGCTACAGATATCCTGTGGAGCCGGGCGACATTCCGCCCACAGGTCTTCTATCCACATCAGTGTCATCATCCGCTGAGAAAGGAAAAATGATTGCGGATCATGCAATAAAAAATATTGTTAATTATTTGGAGGAAAAAGATGAAACACGCATGGGAATATGATTATGAAATGTTTTGCGACGCAGTACCCGTAAAGAACAGAACCGATCTGATCCAATGGGACAATCTTCTGGAAGGAAAAATGCTGGAAGAGGCGGCACAAATGCTTGAAAACGGCAAAGGAGCATGGAAAAAACCGCTCCCCGAGTCCAAGGCTCCCTATTCAAAAATGCTGGGCGCCATATCAAGTATGAAAAACATGGGTTACGACGTAGAGAAAGCCGAACAACTGATTCCAGAGGCATTCGATGCAATAGAACAGGGCGAACTGATTAGGCTGCAGATCATCAATGCGCAAGTATTTAAGGCACTGACTGAGGCCAAAAAGATCCCCGGTCATCCTTACTGGTCCTACACCATTTACGAAAGCTTTGAACAATATGAAAGCGCCGTAGAGCTTCCAGAATACCCTGATTACTGTCTGCCCGATGAGGAAAAACTGTTTGAGCAGGTCCACGGCGGATGGCTGGGTGAAATTATCGGTTCCGCCCTCGGCACAGCGATAGAAGGTTTTAAATCTTCAAGAATATGGGAAGTTTTCGGCGAGATCACAGGATATGTAAAGCCCCCGGAAACGCTGAATGATGACATCACTTTTGAACTGGCGCTGTTAGAGGCTTTCTGCCAGAAAGGTTTCGAGATTACCTCAGAAGATATTGCTGATCAGTGGGTCGGCTATATCCCTTTTGCTTATACTGCTGAAGAAGTGGCATTAAACCATCTTCGCCATGGCATTTATCCGCCGGAAAGCGGATATCTTGCCAACCCCTACCGGGAAATGATCGGCGCCGCGATGCGTGCCGCAGTCTGCGGAGCACTGGCGCCGGGAAATCCCCGTAAAGCAGCACAGCTTGCATGGAAAGACGGAAGGATATCCCATCATAATAACGGAATCCTTGCGGAGGTTTTCAACGCAGTTATCGTTTCCATGGCATATGTGGAAACAGATATGCGGACAGTTCTCGACAAAGCCATTAAGGCAGTCCCGAATGACAGCGAATTCTATTCCGTACTTGATTTTGCTTACAAAGCTTGTGAAAAAACAGACAATTACAGACAGGCATATGAATTGTGTGAAGCAAAATACAAAGAATATAACTGGGTACATACTTACCCGAACCTTGCAGCGGAAGTCGTAGCAATCTATTTTGCCGGAAATGACTTCCAGAAAGCAATGACGATATTAATGATGGCTGGACAGGATAATGATTGTACCGGAGGACCCATCGGACATGCATACGGAGTTATGTTAGGCTCTGGCGCGCTTGACAGTAAATTTACGGAGCCGTTAAAAGATCAGCTCGATACGTATGTCAGAACAATGGAGAGCCAGTCGATCACATCATTATCTGATAAAACAATGAAAGCTGTCATTCAATATAACAAACCGGACCCCCACGCACTCGATTCAGAGAATGCTTCACATTCTCATAAATGATAACAGCGCGGAATAATCCGGTTCATTCCGAAACAATTTTCTAAACAACGAAAAAAGTACACAATGAAAAAGGAGGACACATTATGAAAGGTAAAAAAATCACAGCAATTTTATTAAGCATGGCGCTGAGCGTTACATTTATAGCAGGATGCGGTGCTAAACCCCAGACTCCTGCTGCCCCACCCACTGATGCCGGCAGCACAAACGAGGCTACCCAAGACACCCAGCCCGAAGCGGAGGTCGAGGAGGAAGTTGAAGCATCCACTCCCACTGAGGCAGCCGAAAAAACGATCGGGCTTCTGGTTCCCGCCACGGTAGGCGATCCTTTTATCGCCCTCTCTATCAAAGGGCTTGACCGTCTTGCCGAAGAACAGGGCGCCACTCTCAGAACCGTAGAAACACTGGACAGCGCCGAGTATGAAGATCAGGTTCGCGCCATGGCAGACATGGGTGCCAACCCGGTATATCTGATGTGGGGCGACTTGTCTGAGATCGCACTCAGGCTTGCCCCGGAATATCCGGATACAAATTTTGTACTCTGTGATGTAGATATGCAGACAAACGAGCCGAATGTAAGCTCCGTATCCGTAGACCCCACCGAAGCAGCTTTTATCGCAGGTGTTGTGGCAGCAAATAATACGACAGACAAAAAAGTTGGCTTCATTGCACATGCCGACAGACCTGTAAGCCGGAAATACAGAGACGGATATATCAACGGCGTTCACTACATCGATCCGTCCATTGAAGTTGCTGTTGCCTATGTAGGGGACGATCAGGACCCCGTCAAAGGACAGGAAGTAGCTAAGCTGATGATTCAGAACGAAGGTGTTGATCTGATCTTCCAGTCAGCTTCCCAGAGTGGTCTTGGTGTTATCTCCGGATGCGAGGAAATGGGGATTAAGTGTATCGGAAGTGATGATTATCAGGGTGATGTAAGTGACTGTGTCATCTGGTCAGCATTAAAACCGATCGACGAAGCCCTGTATATGGAAGGAGATGCTTCCTTCAAAGGCACATTCGAGAGCGGAGATAAAGTGTACGGTCTCTCCTATGGTCTGGCATTGTACACAGATATCGAATTTAACAATCTGTCAGCGGATCTTCAAAATACCGTAACGCAGGTAGTGGACGGCATCAATTCCGGAGAGATTGATGTCACCGCAGGTACAACAGAAGAATAGTAAAATAGCCTCCGGGGGTATTCACATGCTGCCGGAGGTTATCATACGAGGAGGTATTATTATGGAAGACATCATTCTTGAAGCAAAACATATCTGTAAATACTTCGGCAATCTGACCGCTAATGACGATGTCAGCCTCAGTGTGAGACAAGGCACCGTCCATTCGATCATCGGAGAAAACGGCGCCGGCAAAAGCACTCTGATGAACATCATTTCCGGGATCTATAAGCCCAACAGCGGTGAAATATTTGTCAAAGGAGAGCGTGTGGTTTTCCGAAATCCCAATGATGCAACAAAATGCGGCATCGGCATGGTGCATCAGGAGTTCATGCTTTTTCCCGAACTGACCGTTCTTGAAAATCTGATGATGGGATTTGAGACAAAGAAATTCGGGGGTTTTCTTAACAAAAAACAGGCTGCCAAAGATATTCAGGAAATAGCTGAGAAGTACGGCTTCTCTATTCCACTCGACAAGAAAGTATCCGAGCTCCCGGTATCGCTCCTTCAACAAGTGGAAATCGTCAAAATCTTATATAAGGGAGCAGAAATCATCATCTTGGATGAGCCCACCTCCGTATTGACGCCACAGGGAATCGAAGGGCTTTTTCAGGCGATCAGGTACTTAACCAAACAGGGGAAAACAGTTATTTTAATCACACATAAGCTCAAGGAAGTAATGGAGATATCGGACTATATTACCGTTCTAAAGAACGGCGTTGTAACGGGTAATCTGAAGCCGGAAGAAACCGACGAACACGGGCTTGCCAACCTTATGGTCGGGCGGCAGGTACTTTTTAATACAAAGAAGCAGGAAAAGACAATCGCCGAACCAATACTTGAGATCAATGATCTGACTGCACTCGGAAGCGACGGCACCGAAAAAGTAAAACATGTTTCTCTGTCCGTCAGAAAAGGGGAAATTGTCGGAATTGCCGGTGTGGCAGGATCAGGTCAAGGTGAGTTGATCGAGGCAATCTTTGGTCTCAGAAACCCCGAAAGCGGCACCATAACTTACAAGGGTGAGAACATTACCACGACTTCTCCGCGTCAGAAGCGAGAAAAGAAAATCGGATATGTACCGCAGGACCGTATCTCAACCGGCTGCAACGTCCAAGGCACCCTGATCGAAAACTGTATCATGGGATACCATGTCGCTCATAAATTCAAAACCCCTTGGTTGCTCAACAAAGAAGAAGCATCGACATTTACCCATTCCGTCGTTGAGAATTACCAAGTAAAAGTACAGGATATCCACGACAAAATAGGCAGCCTTTCAGGCGGAAACATTCAGAAAACCATCGTCGGCAGAGAATTTTCCCAGAATAACGACCTGTTGATCATCGAAGATCCCACCAGAGGAATCGATGTGGGAGCGATAGAATTCATATGGCAGAAAATTATTGATATTGCACAGCAAGGTGTATCTGTACTGTTAGTCAGCCACGAACTCGGAGAAGTAATGGAATTGTCCGACCGTATTCTGGTCATGTACAACGGTGAGATTGCCGCCGATCTGGAGAACACCCCTGAGTTAGACGAGAAAACCATCGGATTATATATGTTGGGAGGGAAATCATGAAATGAAGATAAAAACAACACTGAAAATATCACAAACTACCAAACTGGAAATTATAAAATATTTCGTGTCTGCCCTTCTGGTCATGGCGATAGGTGCAGTCATTATTCTCTCTCAGGGAAACAGCCCTATAGAAGCCCTCAGGGCAATGATTGCCGGATCAGTCGGAAGTCCAAGCGCCATCGGTACAACGATCCGCTGGGCGACGCCAAGTATCATAACAGGAATCGCCGCTGTAGTAGCTTTTAAATCCGGTATCTGGAACTGCGGTATCGAGGGGCAGATGTACTTCGGAGCTTTCGCCGCGGCAATCGCGGGTTCCGCACTCACCCTGCCAAGGTTTCTTCATATTCCCGTCTGTCTCCTGATCGGCGGACTCGCAGGAATGGCATTTGCATTCATTCCCGCAATCCTAAAGCTGAAATTGAATGTCAACGAGCTGATCTGTACATTGATGTTAAACTATGCAGCGAATTTATTTACGGAATATCTTGTATTTAAGTATATGGGATTCGATGCTTCGGAACTGGCGGATGCCATTGCAACTCCAGACATGCTCAAATCCGCAAGACTTTCCGTGATCATACCGAAAACCAGCGCTACGACAGCGTTTTTCATCGCCATCGGAATCGCAGTCATCATCTATCTGCTGTATCGCTATACAGTAAAAGGATATGAATTGAAACAGGTAGGTGAAAATCTCAGATTCTCCAAATACGGAGGTATCAATTATAAAAGAACTTTTATTATGATCTTCCTGCTCAGCGGATTTATCAGCGGTGTATGCGGCGGCACGGAAATGACAGGTGCGTTCGGCAAATTCCGTCCTGCATTTGCAACAAATCTCGGATGGGACGGCGTTATGATCGCTTCGATCGCCAAGAACAATCCTCTGGCGGTTATTCTCATCTCGATCATTTGGGGAATGCTTAAGGCAGGCTCTTTCCAGATGGAACGAACCACCTCAACCAACCGCCTTGTAGTCATGGTACTCCAATCCGTATTCGTATTACTTGTCGCCATAGATTATGAAGCCTTGTTTAAACAGTTCAAAGAAAAAAGACAAATTCGCAGGCTTCGCATCCAAAAAGAGGAGGTGTAGTGCAGTATGTTTCAATTATTATTCAGCGTTTCCACGCTATCAGCTATGATCCGCCTGTCCGCACCGATCGCTCTGGCGGCTGTAGGAAGCGCTTACGGACACAAAGCCAAAATTTTTAATATCGGTCTGGAAAGCTATGTGCTCACAAGCGCCTTTTTTGCCACTTGGGGAAGTTATTTATTTGAAAATGCTTTTATGGGATTAGTATTCGGAATTGTATCCGGCGTTGTCATGTCCGCAGTTTTTGGCACCTTTGTTCTGCATTTTAAATCAGACCCGATCGTGATCGGTATTGCAATGAACTTAAGTGCATGGGGATTTACCACACTGTTAATGTTTAATATTTTCCATACCCGCGGCTCTGTCATGGATTCAAGGATCAAGAGTTTCGGCACGATTCACCTTCCGCTCTTAGACAGAATCCCGTTCATCGGCAGTATTTTAAATAATCAGAACGCCCTTGTGTATCTGTCCTTTCTGGTTGTGATCATCGCCCAGATCGTCATGTACAAGACGCCTTTCGGACTCCGAATCCGCGGTGTCGGCAGTAACGAAGAAGCTATGCAGTCTGCCGGTGTTTCCGTATTGAAATATAAATGGGCTTCCCTGATCGTTACAGGTGTGCTGGCAGGTGCTGCCGGAACATGTCTGCCTTTGTGTGGAATCTCCATGTTCACAGAAAATATGTCCGCGGGCAAAGGCTTTCTCGCTGTGTCGGCAGCAAGAATCGGCAAAGGCGATCCGTTAAAGTCATTTTTCGCATGTCTGATCTTTGCCTTTGCAGATGCGCTTTCCGTCGGACTTCAGGGATTCAGTATTCCTTCCCAGTTGGTACTGACAGCTCCTTACATCATTACGGTACTCGTTATGTGCCTAACCAATCTGGGTGAATTAAGAAAGGAGAATGTATGACTATCCACGCTGTAGAAATAAAAGAATTTGATTTTACGGAATATGGAATTTACTATAATATGATGGAAGATCAGAAAAATATAATGCACAGCAAAACAGATACTTACGAAGACCACATGACCTGTTTCCCTTTGATCGATACCCCCGGTCATCTTGGTTATACGATCGGACAGAGCGCACCGTATGTTCTGAAATCGATGGAAAAACACGATCACACAATGGAGGCACTCTTCTGCATGTCAGAACCAATCATCGTATGCTTCGCAAAATCCCACGCCGAAGATCCGCCTCAGGCTGAGGATATACGGGCGGTGATCCTGCGTAAAGGCGACGTCATCGTGCTTGCACGCAATATATGGCACGATGCCTGTCACGGCATGGGAAATCCAGCCGCATATTACTATCTTGCCTCGCGCGGCACGATCCCAGCAACATGGGTGGATGTTGAAGGAGAAAAGGTAACAGTAGAGTATTAATGATTATGCGGGGAATATCCCATTGGGATATATCCCTGCAATCAACACTTCCGCCAGATACTCCGCCGCTAGCAGAATCACGCTCTCGTCAACACAAAACGCTGGATGATGAATTGGGTGCCCCACTCCGGTTCCAATCTTCACATAGCATCCCGGCACATCCCTTTGCATCGTATCTCTATCTTCATAATACGCAAAATCATCACCACCCATAGAACTTTCCTCAGGCACTGTCCGCAACCCCATCTTTACGGCAATCCTTTCACATACCTGCGCCATCCTGCCGTCATTGTAGGTCGCCGGCGGTCCCTGAATCCACTCCGTTTCCGCTTTCGCCCCATACGCTTCGGCAGTCCGCCCTGCAACTTCACGCACCCTTTTTTCATATAAAATACGGTCTTCCCTGTTCATGGTACGCACCGTGCCCTCCATCTCGGCATTCGCCGGGATCACATTCCACGTAGTGCCAGACTGTATTCTGGTCACGCTGAGAAGCGCAGGGTGAAACGCGTTCACATTTCGACTGATAATAGACTGTAGACTCTGTACGATTGCCGCAGATGTTAGGATCGGATCAATTCCGTCGTCGGGATGTGCGCCGTGACAGCCCACTCCCTGCACACGAATCACAAAACGATCCACCGCCGCAGTCACATACCCTTCCCTAATGCCGATCACGCCTACCGCATTGGTAGGGTCAGCATGAAATCCCCAGATACATTCCACATCGTCCATCACATCAGTCTCAAGAATCTTAAGCGCGCCGTGGGACTCTTCTTCCGCCGGCTGAAAGATAAACTTCACCGTTCCGCACAGTTCTTCCTTCCGCTCCTGCAAAAGAATCGCTGCTCCGATTCCCGCCGTAATATGAAAATCGTGCCCACAGGCGTGCATTTTGCCCTTCGCTTCTGACACATAAGGTACATTCGCCTCTTCCACGATCGGCAGCGCATCTATATCACAACGGAGCGCAACCGTCTTGCTGCATTTTGCTCCAGCAATTTCTTTCTCACCACGCACCACTGCCACCAGACCCGTCTCAAGCGGATAAGGTAAAATCTCTACGCCCGCCTCAGTGAGTAATTCACGGATCTTTGCCGTAGTCTGTACCTCTTCATAGGGCAGTTCCGGATGCCGGTGAAACCACTCGAAATTCTCTATTAAGTACTGTTCCAGTTCCCCTCTATCCTGCAAATCCATCCTTTACCGTCCCCCATTCGGATCAAGTGCATCTCTCAACGCGTCTCCAATAAAATTAATTGCCATAACAATCACCACAATCAACAAGCCCGGTGGAATCCAGAGCCATGGCTGAGTCGTGAGCACCGTCAGCGACTGAGCGCCATTGAGCATATTTCCAAGACTCGCCTCCGGCGGCTGTACACCCTGTCCTAAGAAACTGAGCGCCGCCTCATCCAGAATGGACAATGCAAGCACCGAAGTAGCATATACTAAGATCGGCGCCACCGTATTCGGAAGAATCTCCGAAAAAAGAATATGTCGAAGCGGCATCCCCGCCACAATATTCCCTTTGACAAAATTTGTCTCTCTCAAATTTAACACATTGCCTCGCACTAGTCTGGCAATACCCGGCCAATCCACAAATCCAAGAATCAATATGATGTTCCACAAACCCGGTTTAAAAATCGCTGCCGCCACCAGCACCAGCAATATATACGGAAAAGACATGACCATATCAGTAAACCGCATAATGACCATATCCGCTACACCACCGAAGTATCCCGCAATCAGACCAAGTATCACCCCGATCACTGTTGAAATCAGTGTCGCCATCACACCGACTAACAAAGATATCCGCGTCGCATACAACAGTCTGCTTAAAACGTCTCTTCCAATCTGGTCTGTGCCGAGCCAAAAGTCCTTAGAGGGCGCACCGCCGAAAGGTCCTGCGATCTCGTTAGGATCATAGGGCGCAATGACAGGCGCAAGTAACGCCGCAATAACAATGACTCCCAGCACTACCAGACTGATGCTTGCAAGATGATGTCTTTTAAAACGTCTGAATACTGTCTGCCAATAGCTTTCGCTGGATATATCCTGTTTTCTCTTGTCATTCTCCGCGTCATATCCCTCAATTACGCTGACCGCAGCAACAGATTTTTTTTGAAATTTCTTATCCATATCTTTCAATATCATCTGCAAGCCCTCCTAATCCAACTGAATGGTAGGGTCTACCAACGCATACAGGATATCCGTAATCAAGTTTGCAACGAGCACCACGATTGCCGACAGAAGACACACTCCCATGATCACAGGATAGTCTCTGTTACTGATCGCACTCATCGTCATAAGCCCCAGCCCGGGCCATGAAAAAATCTGCTCAATAATCACCGCACCACCAAAAAGCATGGGAATCTCCATGCCGATCACCGTAATAATAGGCACCAGCGCATTGCGCAGGGCATGTTTGTTGATGACCCTGAAATGCCCAATTCCCTTTGCCCTTGCAGTCCGCAGATAATCCTGCTGCAAAATCTCTAACATCGCGCTCCTGATATAACGAATATTGCTTCCCGCCATAGAAAAGGCAAGCACGATCACAGGCATTACCATATGCTTCGCCACATCTGCAACACCACTCTCAGTTCCCAGCGTCGTCATACCGCTGGATGGCAGCCATCCAAGACGCACAGTAAATAAATAAATCAACAATAACGACAGGAAAAATCCCGGCACACTGCTTCCCAGAAAAGAAGCCGTCACGACAGCATAGTCACCCTTGGAATATTGGTGGATCGCACTGTAAATACCCGCCGGAATCGCCATAATAAGACTTACGATCAAGGACACCCCCATCAAAAGGAGTGTCGGTCCTATATGGCTCCCGATCATGGAACTTACAGACTGATAGGACTTCATGGAATATCCCATATTGCCATGCAAAAGCTGTCCCAGCCACACGAAATACTGCACATAGATAGGCTGATCCAATCCCAGCGCAATCTTCTTGGCTTCCACAGCCGCCTCAGATACACGCGGTCCCTGAAGCATCTCCAACGGACTGCCCGCCAGACACATGATCGCATAGTCAATGATCGTGATCCCAATCAACACCGGAATAGCGATCAGAATACGTTTCAATATATATTTACCCATGATTCGCCACCTCCGTGCCGGATAGAACTACCGGACATGCCGCCATATGATCGGCACTCTGTTTGCTGCCTGCCATATCCAGCTTTTCTTTTGCTTCATTCTGTATAGCTGTTTGTTTTAGTTCCGGCATCCTTCCTCCATATCGCACTTTATTAAGAGAAGGCATCTGCATAGCGCACGTTTTCTCGGCATAAGGGCATCTCGTATGGAACCTGCATCCCGAAGGAGGATTCGTACTGCTGCCAATCTCTCCTTGCAATAGTTTGCGCACTCTGCCCTTTTCATTCGGATCGGGTACCGGAACCGCCTCCAGCAATGCTTTCGTATACGGATGCACCGGATGATTAAAAATCTCTTTTGCATCACCGTACTCCACGATCTTACCCAGATACATGACTGCGATCTTGTCGCTGACATAGTTGACCGCCCCAAGTCCGTGACCCACAAACAAGAGTGTCAATCCGAGTTCCTTCTGCAAGTCCTTTAAAAGATTCAAAATCTGTGCCTGTATCGACACATCAAGCGCACTGACCGGTTCATCGCAAACGATAAATTCTGGATTCAAAGAAAGCGCTTTGGCAATGCCGATTCGTTGCCTCTGTCCACCGGAAAACTCATGAGGATACCTGCCAAGCACCGTTCTCGGCAGCCCCACCATATCTAATATTTTCAAGATGTCCCGTTCTACAGTATTTTTCTCTGAAATATGATGATACAGCATAGGTTGTGCCAGTATCTCATAGATATGTTTTCTCGGATTCAGAGAAGAATAGGGATCTTGAAAGACCATCTGCAGCTTTGTCCTGATGCGCTCCATTTCCTTCCTGTTCTTCCGTATTGCCGCCAAATCGCACCCGTTATAATATATTCTGCCTTCCGTGGGAGTCTCCAAACCCACAAGCTGTCTGCCGATCGTGGATTTACCGCATCCGGACTCTCCGACAAGTCCCAGCGTCTGTCCCTTCATAATGGAAAAGCTGACATCATCCACCGCCTTGACATATCCGGTCGTGTGCGTAATGATTCCGCCCTTTACCGGATAATATTTTTTCATATTCTCCACTTGAATCAAGGGGATTTTATTTTCATCTGTCATGGCTTTCCTCCTTCGCCACGATACACCGTGCTGTGTGCCCCTCGCCGAACAAATATGCTTCCTGCGGTTTGCCGCATTCCTCCCGGCAATAAGGGCATCTGTCTGCAAAACGGCATCCTGTAATATCATCATAACTTTCGGGTACGATACCCGGAATAGCCTGCAAATGCCTGTCCGCACCATCCCGGATCGTGGGAACAGTATTCAGCAGTGCCTGAGTATACGGATGCTTCGGATTATTAAACAACTCCGCCACCGGTGCTTCTTCAATGATCTGTCCCGCATACATCACAAGCACCCTGTCCGCCGTATTGGCAACCAGACCAATATCATGCGTGATCAATATCATAGACATATCTTTTTCCTGTTGAAGCTCTTTTAAAAGTTTCATGATCTGCGCCTGAATCGTCACATCCAGCGCTGTAGTCGGCTCATCTGCAATTAACAGTTTCGGGTTGCAGGATAATGCCATCGCAATCATAACTCTCTGGCGCATACCGCCGGAAAGCGTATGCGGATATTTCTTCATCGTCGCCTCCGCCTCAGGCATTCCCACCTGCGTGAGCAGTTCTACTGCGCGCTTTCTCGCCTCTTCCTTAGACAGATTCATGTGAGTCCTGATACTCTCAGTAATCTGACTTCCCACGTTAAACACCGGATTAAGCGACGTGAGCGGGTCTTGAAAGATCATGGTCAGTTCATCACCTCTGATCCGGTCAAGCTCCTTTTCTGTCATAGTAAGAAGGTTCTTATTGGCAAAGAAGACAGAGCCGTCAATGACAGCTCCGCCCTTTCCTAATAATCCCATAATAGACAGTGATGTAACACTTTTCCCACAGCCGGATTCGCCTACAATGCAGACTACTTCACCCTGATCTACATGGAAACTGATATGATCAACACTGATATTTGTTCCGTAATCTCCGGCAAAGACCGTTGTTAAGTCTTGTACCTCCAGTAAATGTGGCATAGTATATCCTCCCTGCTCACACTATGGCTGGTGCCGCCGCATTGCAAAAGCAATACGTTCGCACCAACCCAAATCACTCATCGGTCACTCTGTAACGTCCCAGTTCTGAACATCGTTAAAGAAGCCGTATACACTGGGTTCTGCACCCACTACGCGGTTGCTTACTGCGCCCTGCGCACTGATCACATAGACAGAGAACATTGCCGCGTCTTCCTGCATTTTCCTATTTACAACAGAATAAAAATCCTTGATCTCATTCACGTCGCTGGTCTGCTGAGTGCCTTCCAATGCTGACGCCACTTCATCATCATAATATCCTGTCCAGCTTCCTTCACCACCCAAGAGCCATGATACATCCGGATAAGGATCTACCGGTGCATATGTGTACTGTACCGCCATAATATCATAATCCGTTGAACCCGCCACCGTCATAAGCGTCGCCAGATCAACCGTAGTAATCTCTGCATTAATACCTACTGCCGCCCACTGCGCCGCAATTACCTGTACGCCATTGACAAATGTATTATCGCCGGAATTCACATAAAAACGAAGTGTCTGGGAACCGTCCCATCCCGCTTCCTCCAAAAGTTCTTTAGCCTTCTCGGGATCATACTCCATAGGCTGAACCGCGGCGTCATAAAACGGGCTTGCCGAGGACAAGAAACCGTCCACTACTTCACCATGTCCCTTGAGTAACTGATCTACTAACTGCTGTCTGTCAATAGCATAGACAAGCGCCTGACGCACTCTGGCATCCGGAATGTTTGCTGTCTGAATGAATGCTGACTGATTCGTCACAGGCGACCCGTAAATTACTTTTACATTTTCTAATGCTTCGATACTCTCATAATCTTCCTGAGGAATTGCTGTCATTGTATGCTGTGTAATATCGATCTCACCGGACTGTAATCCTGCATAGATCTGACTTCCATCAACGATTCTGATATTTAACTTGTCGATCTTTGGTGCACCTTTCCAGTAATCAGTATTCGCAGTATAAGAAATGTAATGATCCGGATCATAATCTGTCATAAAATAAGGTCCGCTGATCACATCCGGCTTATTAAACCAATCATTTGATGTCAGACTGCTCTCCTCAAATTTCTCAATAACATGTTTCGGAAGAACATGCAGATACCTTGCATAGCTGTTCTGGAAAGTTGTCAATGCCATAGGATACTTAGCCGTAAACTGTATCGTCTTATCATCTAACACGGTAAGTCCTGCCATGGAAGAAGCTCCTTCTTCCACAAATCCGGTCTCATCGTCAGTACCCTCAAAAGCATACAGCAAAAGCGTCGTATTCGCTACAACCGGACTGGCATAGCGCATTACTGAGTATTCTACATCATATGCCGTGATCGGAGTTCCGTCAGACCATGTCGCGTTGTCGTCAATATGCACAACAAAATTTATATTATCCTCCGTTGTGATACTGTCTGCCAACATTCCCTGAAAATTCAGATCCTTATCTAATTCCATCAACGGTAAGAACATCAGATCCATTGCATACTTATTGATCTCTGTCTGGTCTGTTGCAAAAGGATTAACGCCTCCAAGACTGTCTGTCACACCGACATTGATGATCTTCTCACCTTCTGACGCCGTAGCCGGACCTGAAGACTCATTATTTTCTTCAGATGCGTTTCCATCCGCAGTGCTGTCTGCTCCCACCGCATCATTCTCTGCCGTTGTGCCGCCATTATCAGAGCCGCACGCTGTGACAGCCACTGCCATAACAACTGCTAAAAGCAGACTTACTAATCTCCTTGTTAATTTTTTCATAAGCTCTCCTCCATTTCCTACTTAATTGCTAGGTTTTGTATGGAATTATACTTCCTCACAATATTAATGTCAATATTTTTGGTTAAAAATTCTTTCACCCCTATTATTTTCCAATCGCCTTAGTATAGCATAACCTTGACAAAAAAAGCAATGAGATGTATATTTTCTACAATTACGATAAATACAAAGGAAAATATGATGAAAAACTTACTTAATTACCAATCCAGCGAATATGATTGCGGACCTGTTTCCCTCACCAATGCAGTACGCTACCTGTTTGAGCGTGAGGTTCTCTATCCCGACATTATAAAATATATTATGCTATACTGTCTGGATTCATACAACGAAGACGGAGAAGTGGGTAAGCGCGGCACTTCCGCCTCTGCCATGATGTTTCTTAGTAACTGGCTCAACCAATTTGGGCAAATGAAAAATTTCCCTATCTCTTGTGAATTTTTGTCCGGAGAGAATGTTTATTTCTCCCAAAATAGCAAGATCGTTGAGGCATTGCAACAAGGTGCTGCCGTTGTCCTAAGACTTTTTCTGGATGTAGGACACTATGTCTTGTTAACGGGAATCGAGGGCGATAACGTTTATCTCTTTGATCCTTATTATGAAGAATTGGACGATCCTGACTTAGATCAAGAATACTTTGGTGAGGGTATCGCCTTCATCACCGACCAGCCCAAACGTGCTAACCGCATGGTATCCATACAACGGCTTAATCGTCTGACAGAAGGCTATTACGAGATGGGTCCCTACAACATCCGTGAGGCAGTCATTGTCTTCAATAAAGATACGCGGTTGTCACCGGAAAAAACAATTGATTATTTTATTTAAATATTCCCATCTGTTACAATGTATTTTCTATACTCTAACAAATTGAAACGGCGAGGTCAGAATCATCTGCCTCGCCTTATTGTTGTCATTTTGTATAATTGACGCCCTCCGGCTATCCGTTTAAACCGGTCTGTATGCTACGCTTTCTCTACTATTCCATCCACTACTGCTCCATCTGTCTTCCTAGAAATCCCGCAGCGGATTGAATCAATTTCTGCTCGACCTCACCCATCTTAGACTTATGATCTGTTTCCACAAGGAGCACTGAGCCGATCACATCGCCTTCACAGATAATCGGACTAATCGCCTCATGGTGAAATTCATCCTGCTCATTGCTGACCTGAATAAAATTCCGATCTCCTTTGGCAGCTACCAAGCTCTCTCTGTGATTGATCTTCTCTTCCAACTCCCTGCTGATCGACTTGCCCAACATATTTTTCATACCGCCTGCCACGGCTATAAACTGATCTCTGTCGGAAATCATCGCAATATGACCAGATACCTGAGCCATGCTTTCCGCATACTGCTTCGCAAACGTTCCCATCTCACCGATAGGTGAATACTTCTTTAATATGATCTCTCCCTCTCTGTCAGTAAATATTTCTAACGGATCTGATTCCCTGATGCGTAAAGTTCTTCGTATCTCCTTCGGGATCACGATTCTCCCAAGATCGTCTATTCGTCTAACAATACCTGTTGCTTTCATATCATATAACCTCCATCTACAAATCGCGACTGCCACATCGCGTAATAATTTCATTAACCTTTATGTTTTTACTATTATTTGTAAAGAAGGAAATTATATGCATGTAAACGAAGAAATTAAATCACAGATTCTGATTCAGATTTCTTCTTATTTTTTGATGCCTTTTGCTCCCGACAAATTTGCATTCTGTAAAATATTGCTGTCGAAAGAAGTAAGTACACTCTTCTCCTCCCGCTCCCTCTTAAGGGCAAGACTTACCATATCGTCAAGTAATTGCGCGTATGGTTTATCCAGGGCTTCCCACAAATAAAATGCCAGCGAACCGGGAATCGGGTTGATCTCGTTAACATACGCCTGATCAGTATCTCGATCGATCATAAAATCAATTCTCGAAACACCGTTACAGTTTAATACCTGAAAAGTTTTAACCGCCATCTCTCTGATCTCCTCCCGCTTCTGCGGAGTCAGATTCGCAGGCAGCTCTCTCTTCGCAGTGTGCATTCCCTCAGAACCGTTCTTGTTTCCCGCCACATATTTGTCTTCATAACTTAAAATCTCATCACTGGATATCGGCTCCTCACATTCAGAGGCATGAGCTTCTTCGTAATCGCCCAATACCGCACAATTGATCTCCCGCAGATTCATGATGGCACGCTCAACCAGAACTCTGGAACCGAATGTAAATGCATACTCTAACGCTTCCCGCAGACCTTCGCGATCCTTCGCCACCTTAATTCCCACACTGGAACCGAGATTGACCGGCTTGACAATGACCGGATAACTGATCTTAGCCTCCACTTTGTCATATGCTGCCGCTTCGTCCCGTTCATATTCCTTTGCATTCAACGTCACACAGTCTAACACCGGAATCCCGTTATCCTTAAGCACCGTCTTCATCACATATTTGTCCATAGTCACAGCTGATGCCGCCACATCACAACCCGCAAACGGGATATTATAATGGCGAAGATATCCTTGCAGTGAACCATCCTCCACATTAGCGCCATGTACGACCGGAAACGCTACATCGATCTGTGCCACCGCCGAATTACCAAACTTCTTCACCGGATACTGGATTAGCAGCATCTGTCCCTGCTCGCACATGCAGAAAACTCTGATGCTCTTCTGCAGCAGTGCCGGAATATTCTTATAATTGGCAATATCTCCGATTGCCTCACCCGTATAAAGTTCGTTATCCTTTGTGATATAAATCGGGATAGGTTCATACTTATCTTTATTAAATGAATTATACGCCTGCAATCCCGAAATTACAGACACTTCATGCTCCACGCTCTTACCGCCGAAAAACACACCTACTCGAATCTTCATCTTACCAACCATGCCTTTCTCTCATTTAACCCTGTCCTTTGCGTCACGCATAATTATCCGGCAGATCATTCTCAATCAAAACAACCTTCTGCTTCTCATTCGGAATTGCATTGACCATCTGAAATGCTTCCTGTAATGTATCTACCACGATCATTCTGTTATGAACAAATCCAGCTTCCGTCAGCCCATCTTGAATCGGCTTGGTCTGCTCTTTGCCGACCAATACGGCATAATCACACTTATCCGCCGCATATATGCCCACTTCTTTGTTCTCATCATACTGTTTTTCGCCCAATTCAACCATTCCGGGTGTCATTAAGATACGCAGTTCTTTAAACATTGCCAATGTGTCAAGCGCCGCCTCAAACCCGTTCTTATTGGAATTATAAGCATCATCCAGCACGATCCAGTCGCCTTGTTTTTTAAGCTGTAGCCGGTGTTCCACGCTCTCCAACTGTTTCACCGGATAACGCAGTTTCTCCATAGAGATTCCCAGCGTATGCGCCACCGCAATAGCACCTGCGATATTCTGCACATTGTGGCTGCCCACAAGACGCGTATGAAATTCGTACTCATTCCCCTGCTCGTCTTTCATTTTAAATGCAGACCCTTGCGGAGAAACAGTTATATCGTATGCTTTAAAAATAAGACCGTCACCCGTCGTACCATAGCTTACGACGTTTTTATCTATCTTATGTGTACGGATATATTCATTGTCATAATTGAGGAAAACTTTACCGTCTGACGGTACTGCATCAGCCAATTCAAATTTCGTACCGATAATGTTTTCAATCGTATGGAAACTCTGTAGATGCTGGGGACCAATCGAAGTGATAATACCGTAACCGGGATGAACCAGATCACAGATCTCTTTGATATCCCCCACTTCTCTGGCACCCATCTCGCAGATAAAAATCTCATGATAGGGTTTCATCTGTTCCCTGATCGTGCGGACAACCCCCAGTGTCGTATTATAATTGCCCGGCGTGTGCAGCACATTATACTGGCCGGACAGCAGTGTGCTCAAGAAATATTTCACGCTGGTCTTCCCATAGCTTCCGGTTACACCGATCACTTTTAAATCGGGCATGTCTTTCAGGATACGTGCGGCATCATTAATATAGTACCGATCAATTCCCTGCTCAATCGGTTTATTGATCAGATTCACCAGTAAGATAACAAACGGCTGCAAAATAAAGAGCACCAGCAGGACGCTTTCACATACCCGTACTTTATACGCTCCCGCAAGAAGTGACAGCAAAATGCCAAGCACATATATTATCGTCGTAGTCATAAGCATACGCTTAACACGCTTCGTATAAACGAGAGGTTTCTTCGCTGGGTGCGGCTTGTTCACTATCATAGTCATTATATTCATGATACATGCCGCAATCATACATCCTCTGCCTCCGATCAATATGAGCGGCAGGGAAATGATCGCATACAGACTCTTGCCAAGCAGCCTTCCTACATTGCTGTGCACCCTCATCCATTCCATATATTCTCTCGGCTTATATGAATTTTGTTGAAACATATGCACAATATAAAGTTCATACCAAATAGCCCCCACCAGATAAGCGGCAAACCATATGATCGTCAATGCAATATACATATCTCTTATTCCTATCTATTTATAATCACCCAAAAAACGCCGTCAACGCTCCATGCACCTTAGGCGCCTGTTCTGCAAAAGAAAAGTGCCCTGCGCCTTCACACACCACCAGCCCCACATCTGCAATCAGCTCTTCCATTCTCTTAGCATCCGACAACGGTGTTGCTGTATCCTGATCACCCCATATCAGTAGTGTAGGACATTTAACCAGATGCATAAGCGGTTCCAGATCTTCATTTACTACTTTGACTAATGTTGCACGCATAGTCGGTGTCGCACTATTATAATCAGATGAACCCCTCTTACGTCTCATATCATCTACCGCATCGGGATACAGAAAATGCAGTACTTTCGTACTCATGACCGCGCGTCCGATCTTGTAGCACCTTAAGCTGATTTTCTGTTTGAAACTCTTCTTCGGCAGGATACCCGCACTATCAATTAAAACAGCTCTCTCTATCGTAAATGGAAGATCCTCTCTCGCATTCATTTTAAAGAAAACTCTTCCGCCAAAAGAATGCACTACAACACTGAACTTCGGTATTCCGAAAGAATCTATAAACTTCATGACAAAATCGACATAATCGTCTACGCACCACGGCTCGGACGGTTCCGTTGTCTTGCCAAACCCCGGCATATCAAGCGCTATTACCCTGTGATTCCTCTTCAGCACCTGAATAATGCCTGCATACAAAGTAATATTGGCACCCCAGCCGTGCAAAAGCAAGATCACGTCTCCTTCACCCTCATCTATATAGTTGACCGTTATCGAATCAATCTTCATAACCACTGTTCTCTCCGCATATTCCATGCAATCCTCAGAATAAATCCACAGGCTCACATCTACATTAGCAACTTAAGTCAAACAAATACTATCATATACCTATGCCCATAATTTGGCAATTATGTTTCTGCCTCCCACTGTGCAAAAAATGCTCAAAGCTATTCAACAGCCCTCATCATACCTTCCACCAGATCGGGATAGAGAAACTGACATACCATCCTGCGGAAAATACCAAAGTTCTCTCCGTTTCCTGAAAAAGCATTATTATCCCACCAGCAGCATGTAATGCCCCTCTCTCTTGCCGCCGCTACATAATACGCCGCGAAGTCAGTCCTCGCTTCAATATTTCCGCCCTTGTCTCTGGCTCCGAACTCATCGATCACTACGCCGACGCCATTCTTTACATATTTCTCATAAAGTGTGTCCATCATGCTGTCGATCTCAGACGTATCAGAAGCATTATCGGCGCTCCACTGATCTGTGCTGTCGCTTTCACCCGGCGCCTCCAGCGCAAAATGATAAGGAATGTAAGCATGTACTTCCACCATGATCTTATTATCGTTGCTCTCTATATCCTGAGGCAGTACAAAGTACTCATTTGTTGCTCCCTGTAAGGATGCTGCATAGCCCGGCACGAGTAAGTATCGATCTTTATTGTTACCGCCGGAAGCACGCACAGTATCTACAAATACCTGATTCAGTTCATTAATACATTGCACCGCCTCCACACAGTCCTGATTATTCATGTCCAGCCACCACTCGTTATCAGTACCTACAAGCCGTGGCTCATTAAGCGCCTCCATGATCAGATGCTCATCATAATCCGCAAACCGTTCAGCTATTTGACTCCAGACTGACGCGACATATGACTTAGACTGTTCCATATATTGCTGTGCAGGATACATATAATCTGTAGAATTATCATGGTGGATATTAATAATAACATACATATCATTATCAATCGCATAATCCACTACCTCCTGTACACGGTTCATCCATATATCACTGATCGTATAGTTACCGTCCTGTGACACATGATTATGCCATGATACCGGAATACGCATTGTCCGAAAACCTGCTGCCCTGACCGCATCGACCATCTCCTTGGTCGTGACGATTCCGCACCAATCTGATTCATAAGCCAGTTCATCCTCTTTATTCTGGTCAGAAGATGCATCAAAAGTATTGCCAAGATTCCAGCCGATTTTCATATTCCGCACAAATTCTGCCGCGTCAGATGCTGGCGTCTCGTTTACGTCGGCAGTATCCGTATCTACAGTCTCTACAGTCTCTTCATCTTCACCCATATCTTCTGCATTCCCGTCGTTCGTATTCACTTCCTCAACCTCCGATTCAAGAATTGCAGCGTCTTCCTTCTCACCCTTATCTCCGCATCCCGTTACCGTAATTGTCATAATAGCCATCAGACTCAAAACAATAATTCGTTTTCCCATAGTCTGCTCCCTTCTGTAAATTTATTACGATTCTATTTTACTGTATAAGGGGCAGAGACCGCAATATTATTTCTCCATATAATCTTCATAATCCATCTCGCTGGCAAACAACATATACTCTCCGTCAACATATCCCATGTAACCGCTCTCTACCGTATAACCTTTCATATCCTTACCTCCTAATTCAAAGTTTCTCGAACCTCCGTTCTGGTATAAGGATACAAAAAATAGAGTCCGATATTCGGGACTCTATCTAAATTTTAAAGTCTATTTGTAATTTGTAAACTTAACATAAATTTCTAATCGTTTCGCATTTCTCGTATTTTCCCGACAATCCGCTTCAGTTCTTCTACCACAATATCCATCTCCTCCTTAGTATTCTCCTCACTAAGCGTCAGACGCAAGGCACCGCGCGCTGCTTGTGGGGATAAGCCGATTGCCAGAAGCACATGAGACGGATCGATCGAACCGGTTGTACATGCTGAGCCGCCGGACGCACAGATTCCCTGCATGTCCAGCATGATGAGCGCCGACTCACTCTCCACGGATTCAAAACTGAAATTGACATTGCCCGGCAAACGTTTACTGCGATGTCCGTTCAATCGGACCAGGGGAATCTCCTGCTCAATCCGCGAGATCAGGTAATCTCTCAACTCAATCTCTTTTTCTGTCTTTTCCCTCATAATGCGGCAAGCTCGTTTCACTGCCGCCTCCAGACCTGCAATCCCGGAAATATTCTCCGTTCCGGCGCGTCTGCCTCTCTCCTGCTGCCCGCCGTGTATAAAAGAATGAATCTTTGCTTTTTTGCTGATATAGAGAAATCCCACTCCCTTAGGTCCACCTAACTTATGTCCGCTGGCAGACAGCATGTCTATATGACACTTGGCCACATCGATCGGAAGCTGTCCGTACGCCTGCACGGCGTCTGTATGAAACAAAATTCCGTGTTCAGCTGCAATCTCACCGATCTCCTTAACCGGCTGAATAGTCCCGATCTCATTATTTGCATACATGATGGAGATCAGGATCGTGTCGGGGCGTATTGCCTTTTTAAGCTGTTCTGTATCTACCAAGCCTTCCTTGTCCACATCAAGGTAAGTGATTTCCGCTCCTTGCTCTTCCAAGTACTCGCATGTATGCAGTACCGCATGATGCTCAATCTTGGAGGTAATAATATGCTTCCCTTTATCCCGATACGCCTCAAAAACCGCCTTAAGCGCCCAGTTATCAGATTCCGTTCCTCCTGCTGTAAAATATATCTCATTCGGTTCTACACCTAACGTTGCCGCAATCGTTTCCTTTGCATTAATGACCGCTTTTTTACTTTTATTTGCCAATCCGTAAATGCCGCCTGCATTGCCGTAATATTCCGTAAAATACGGCAACATGGCTTCCACGACTTCAGGTGCGGTCTTCGTCGTTGCCGCATTGTCCAAATAGATCATACCAACACCACGCCTTTCTCTTAGCATCATTTCTATCACAGCCCTGCTCACATTACAACAATAACTCCGTCATATCCTTAAGCACAGCCTCCGTCAATGACAGCAGAATCTCCTCGTCCTTCTCGATCACACCGCACTTTTTATAGCGCAGACGAAACACGGGAGTCCCCTTCGGGTCAAACGTCATCTTATCTTTATAAGCTTCCAGCAATATCGGAATATTTTCTACTTTGATGGGTGCATCCGTCCGCATCAAAAAACGGATCACCTCGTTCTTACCCTTTATTTCCGGCATATATAATCTGTGCGCATGTGAGCGGATCAATGCGATTCGCAGAAGATTCTCCGCTGATTTCGGTATCTCGCCAAAACGATCCAGCAGTTCCTCCCGCATATCGTCGCACTCTTTTTCATTATCGATTCCCGCAATGCGCTTATAGATATCCAGCTTCTGCACTTCATTTACAATATAGGTCGGCGGAATGTATGCATCCGCATCCAGATCAATGCTTGTATTGAAGTCTTCTATGGTAGAAATTCCTTTGAGACTCTTAACCGCCTCATTTAACATCTTGCAATACAGGTCATAGCCTACCGCCTGCATGTGCCCGTGCTGTCTCGCCCCCAGCAGATTCCCTGCGCCGCGAATCTCCAAGTCCCGCATGGCGATCTTAAATCCACTTCCCAGATCTGTAAATTCCTTGATTGCCTGCAATCTTTTTTCCGCCACTTCCTTGAGCATCTTATCTCTTTTATACATCAAAAAAGCATACGCCGTCCGATTGGAACGCCCAACACGACCTCTTAGCTGATACAACTGGGACAAGCCCATCTGATCGGAATCGTGAATAATCATTGTATTGACATTGGAGATATCCAGTCCTGTCTCAATGATCGTTGTGGATACAAGCACATCAATCTCGCCATCGATAAAATCATACATGATGCGCTCCAGTTCACTCTCCTTCATCTGCCCATGGGCAAATGCCACATTTGCCTCGGGCACCAGCTTCTGGATTATTGCAGCAACATCGGCTATCGTATTGACTCTGTTATAAACATAATATACCTGTCCGCCTCTGGAAAGTTCCCTGACGATCGCCTCCCTCACAAGCTCTTCGCTGTATTCGCAGACAAAAGTCTGAATCGGCTGTCTGTCTCCCGGTGCCTCTTCCAATACACTCATATCCCGAATACCGATCAGACTCATATGCAGTGTTCTCGGAATCGGAGTTGCTGTCAGAGTCAGCACATCCACGTTCTCTTTCAGCTTCTTGATCTTCTCTTTATGCGCCACCCCGAAACGCTGTTCCTCGTCAATAATCAACAATCCTAAATCTTTATACTGCACATCCGCGGACAAAACGCGATGCGTACCGATTACAATATCTACCATGCCCTTCTGCAAGTCCGCCACTGTCTTCTTTTGTTCAGACGACGTGCGGAATCTGGACAAAAGATCGATTCGCACCGGATAGTCCTTCATTCTCTGCACAAAGGTATTGTAATGCTGCTGTGCCAAAATAGTCGTTGGAACAAGATAGACCACCTGCTTACCCTCCTGTACAGCCTTAAATGCCGCCCTGATCGCAATTTCCGTCTTGCCATATCCCACATCACCGCAGATCAGGCGATCCATGATCTTGCTGCTCTCCATATCCTCTTTGGTGGCAGCGATCGCAGTAATCTGGTCCTCTGTCTCCTCAAAAGGAAACATCTCCTCAAATTCCTTCTGCCATACCGTATCCTCACCATACTTATATCCTTGACTCTGCTGTCTGGTTGCATAGAGTTCTACCAGATCTTGGGCTACTTCGTCCACTGCAGTCCGCACTTTAGACTTAGTTTTGCTCCACTCCTGCGTGCCCAGCTTATTAAGCTTAGGTCTGCTGCCCGACTCGGCGGAAGCATATTTCTGAATGACATCAAGTCCCGTTGCGAGCACATATAGGATTCCGCCATCCCGATAAGATATCTTGATATAGTCTTTGACGATCTTTTCCACTTCAACTTTCTCTATACCTTGATAGATGCCCAGTCCATGACTTTCATGTACGACATAATCGCCCACCCTCAGTTCATTGAAATCATTGATTTTCTGTCCTTGATAAAGTTTTTTCTTCTTCTTTTTCTTCTTCTCTGCACCAAAAATATCGCTCTCCGATATGACGATAAACTTGATGAGCGGATACTCGAATCCTTTAAGCACCCTGCCATAATATGTGATGACCTCGCCCGGCTGCACCTCCCGCATGGGATCTTCCGTATAAAAAGCGCTGATCTCCTCTTCTCTCAAATCCTCCGCCAGCCTCTTCGCCCTCGTTCTTGAACCTGAGAGCAGAAGGATTCGATAGCCCTTTCTTTTATAATGACTCAGATCTTTGACTAACGCCTCAAAACTATTATTGTATGAGGAAAGGCTTCTCGCCTGAATATCGAATTTCCTGTCTGTCTTGAAAAGCGGATTCTTTCCGTCGATCATGGAGATCGCCACCACTTTTCCCTTCGTGATCCTCGCCGCGGTCTCTTCCATGCTGTACAGAACATCCATCTGCCCCGGCAGAATATATCCCTTCTCCACCCGGTGCATCATGCTCTCCCGAAATTCCAGCTCAATCGCCGAGGCATGTTCTTTGACGCGCAGCGGCTCCTCTATGAAGATACAGCTTTTATCCCGGTCAAAGCAGTCCAACAACGTTGATAATTCCGCATAAAAATATCTCACATAGCTTTCCAGATTCACCGCGTTACGTGACAACCCCAGCTCCAGAAGCTGTTCAGCCAGTTCCTTGACTTGTGTCTCAATGCGGTGCGCTTCCTCCGTTTTCATCTCGTCGCGCAGTTTTGCTGCATACTGTTTGCACTCCGTCTGAATTTTCTTGATACCGCTTCGCAATTCATCTTCCGATAAAATTAGTTCTGTAGCCGGGTAGATCGTGACCGACTCCAGTTTCTCTATAGAGCGCTGACTTAAAATATCAAAACTGCGAATCGACTCTACATCTTCTCCCCACAATTCAATACGATAGGGATTCTCCTCCGTAAGATCAAAAATGTCTACGATACCGCCACGGATACTAAACTGTCCCGGCGCTTCCACCTGATAGTTTTTCTCATATCCAAGTTCCACAAGCCGCGCCGCAAGTTTACTCTCCTCCACACTGCTTTTTTTATCAATGTGTACCACATGCTTTTTCCATGCGTCCACCGGCGTCTGAGGAGCCATTAAGGCATCATAGGTTGTGATCACCGTAACCGGTTTTCCTTCCATCAGCTTACGCAGGCATCTGATCCTTTCCATGGTCAATTGATTTCCATGAATATCCGCCTGAAAAAAATCAAATCCTTTGCCGGATATAACATGACATTTCTGTCATAAAATTTGTAATCTTCATACAGTTCTTTTGCCCTAAGATCACTGAAAGTTACAATGATCTTATATCGAATCCCCTCGCTCAGCCCGTATATCATATGAAGCTTTTGGGAATCCACGCATCCGCTTAATGCCACAGACACTTTGTCTTTCGTAAGCGTTTTTTTTATTTCTTCATATTCTCCCAACTCTTCCAAGGGAGCAAGTAAAGCCCTCACATTTTACCTCCTTGCTTACCTTTCGCGTATTGTACGGAGAATGCATGCTTTTTGCATTCTCCCGCGCGAAACTTTAGAACTTCTTAGCGAAACAGCCCTTGCTGTGAGCTTTTAGAAGTTCTTTTCGCGCTGCTATTGTATAGATTCATCGCCGCATCCGCACCATCCGTAATCATGACCTCTACGGCATCCGCCGCACGCTTTGCGCTCTCATCCATAATTTCCCGTTCTTCTTTTGAAAAATGTCCCAGAACATAATCCGCCAGGTCATATCCCGCCGGCTTCTCTCCGACACCCATTTTGATGCGCTGAAACTCATCATGACCTAAATGCAGAATAATGTTCTTCAGCCCGTTGTGACCGCCCGCACTGCCTTTTTTGCGTATGCGGAGCTGTCCCACGTCCAGGCTGATATCGTCCGAGATCACGATCAGTTCGCTCTTTTCGTCTATCTTATAAAAATCTATGACTTCCCTGACGCTTTCACCACTCAAATTCATGTACGTTTGCGGTTTCACCAAGACTACCTTCTGTCCGCCTACGAAGCCTTTGCCTATGAGAGCCTTATGTTTTCGTTCTCCCACCGTAATGTTATTCTTCGATGCAATGACGTCTACCACATCAAATCCGATATTATGTCTCGTATTCTGATATTGTCTGTCCGGGTTTCCCAGCCCTACGATAATGTACATAGTTACCTCACTTCTGAATGCCTCATCTTAAATTACTACTAAACTAATGCGGAGAATCCGCTTCACTTCCATACAGCAGGTTCAACTGTTTCCCATCGATTATAAACAGCGCATCCACCTATCTGGGAAAAGATAGTATACCGTAATTCCTTGTTCTTTGCAATACTTTTGATTTTATCTTCATTCATATGAAAATGATCTGTATGAAAAACAAGTGTTAACCGTTTCATGATCGTAAACTCTCATAAGAAAAGGACGCTTGCCGCGTCCTTTTCCTTCCACACTATGCATTCTTACTCATCGTCGGGCTCTGAAAGTGCTTTTTCATAGCTTTCCAGAATAATTGTCTGTATTCTGTCACGGGTCTCTGAGTTGATCGGATGTGCAATATCCCGATACTCACCGTCATTAGCTTTCTTGCTTGGCATTGCAATGAAAAGACCTTTTTCACCTTCAATTACTTTAATGTCATGAACTACGAATTCATCGTCTATCGTGATTGAGACGATTGCCTTCATTTTGCTGTCTTGAGTCATTTTACGCACGCGGACATCAGTAATTCTCATGAAGCTCAGCCTCCTTATCATATGATACCGACAGGAACCTGCCGGTTTTCACAAGCTTTCCACACAAGTCATACTCATCAAGCCACGTAGCTTGTAATAAACATTTAACTAATAACGCTCATGCCTCTTACACAATAAAAAATTCTACCGATATAGCAACCGCCTTTCCATCATATCATTAAATTACATATCTGTCATTATGTTCTACCACAATTTCTATTCCATTTTCTCCCTTGTGGTAAGAATTGGCTCGTATCGTTCCCCTACTTTCCACGATACAGTTCTCAATATGTGTATTATCCCCAATATACACGTCATTAAGTATGATGGAATTTTTAATGTAACAGTTATTACCGATATATGTTTTCTTAAAGATTACTGAATCCTCAACTTTGCCGTTCACAATACAGCCACTGGAAATCAAGCTATTTCGGATACTTGCTCCCGTATTGTATTTTGCAGGCGGAAGATCATCCACTTTGGAATAAATGTCCGGATACTGTTTGAAGAAATAATTTCTAATCTCCGGATTAAGAAAATCCATGTTCGTCTTATAATAATCTTCTACCGTAGCTATATTGCTCCAATAGTCTTTAATCTTATAGCCGTAGATTCTCTTCATGTTCTTATAACGAATCAAGATATCTTTGACAAAATCATACCTGTCTTCTTCCGCACATTTCTCAATCATCTCGATCAACTGACGTCTTCTGACAACATAGATACCGCAAGAAATCGTATTTGACTTAGCCATAACCGGCTTCTCTTCAAATTCTTCAATACGGCAGTCCTCGTTCATCTTGACCGTACCGAATCGTTCTACATTGACATCCGGCGCCATATCCTTACATACCACCGTAATATCAGCTTTCTTCTCGATGTGATACTCCAAAATCTTATTATAATCCATCTTGTAGACACAGTCGCCGGAAGATATTACCACATAAGGCTCATGACTGTTCTTCAAGAAAGACAGATTCTGTGCAATAGCATCTGCCGTACCACGATACCACGCGCTGCTCTCTGCTGTCAATGCCGGCGTAAATACAAACAAGCCTCCCTGCTTACGTCCGAAATCCCACCATTTGGAAGAACTCAGATGCTCATTCAGGCTTCCTGCATTGTACTGTGTAAATACTGCCACCTTATTAATATGGGAATTGGACATATTACTCAGTGCAAAGTCGATACTGCGGTAGCTTCCCGCGATAGGCATCGCGCAAACTGCACGTTTCTGTGTCAGTTCTTTAATCCTGTGGTTATTACCACCTGCCAAGATAATTCCGATTGCTCTCACTATTTATCACCTGCCTTAATTAAAGTTTTGCCGCTCGGAAGTGCTCCGTCTCCGTAATCCTCTGCGCTCGTCACACCAAATATAACTGAATTCTTACCTACGGAAACTCCCTGCGGAATAACGCTCTTCTCTCCTACAGCCACAATACCGTGATTATAAATGTGAGGATCAGTCTCATTCTCAGCTTCCTCTCCAACGCCCAGCTTCACATCGTCTTCAATCACAACATTCTCCGCAATAATCGCCTTATATAACTCACAGTTGCTTCCGATATGAGCCTCATTCATAATAATAGAGTCACGCACCACCGTACCGGCGCCTATCGTAACGCCACAGCCGATTACCGAATTGTATACTTTACCATAAATCTCCGACCCCTCGCCGATAATACTTCTCTCTACAACACTGTCGGCTGCTAAATACTGTGGTGGCAAAATCTCACTTCTTGTATAGATCTTCCAGTACTCTTCATACAGGTTAAATTCTGGAACGATATCGATCAGCTCCATGTTAGCTTCCCAATATGAATTAAGTGTTCCTACATCTTTCCAATAACCGTTAAATTCATAGGCATAAAGAGGTGCACCTTTTGCGTGGCAATACGGAATCACATGTTTACCGAAATCCAGACCCGGCTGCTCAGCATTCTTAACCAACGCTTCCTTCAATGTCTTCCAGTTAAAAATATAAATTCCCATAGAAGCAAGGTTGCTTCTGGGATTCGCCGGCTTCTCTTCAAAGTCAACAATCTTGCGATCCTTGTCCGTGATCATGATGCCGAAACGCTTCGCTTCTTCCATCGGTACAGGCATGACTGCAATCGTCACTTCCGCTCCATTCTGTTTGTGGAAATCCAGCATCACTTCATAATCCATCTTATAAATATGGTCACCCGACAAGATCAGAACATATTCCGGATTAAAGCTTTCCATATAATCTAAGTTCTGATAGATCGCATTGGCTGTACCCGTATACCATTCACTGTTAGCGCTCTTTTCATAAGGAGGAAGCACCGTCACACCGCCGATATTCCTGTCAAGATCCCACGGAATACCGATTCCGATATGTGTATTCAGCCGAAGCGGCTGATACTGTGTCAATACACCTACGGTATCAACGCCTGAATTGATGCAGTTACTGAGCGGAAAGTCGATAATTCTATATTTACTGCCAAAAGATACAGCAGGTTTTGCAACCTTCGACGTAAACACTCCTAATCTGCTTCCCTGACCGCCTGCGAGCAGCATGGCAATCATTTCCTTCTTTACCATCATATCACCTCTTGTTTCCTAATATTTTTATATATATTAAAAATTAGTGCCTATTTTGTATTGCTTGTTAATTATATCACAGTCTGCGGGGAAAGTGAATATTATTTACAAAATTATTCGCGTATCAATCCGTTTCTTGTGTTAATAATATACAATATTTTATCTTCATTTTCAATATATTTGTTCATTTTTTACACTTCCCATTTCAAGAAGATGATATGTCCGATTACATAATATAAATTCTACCCAAAAAAAGTTCACTTTGGCGCTTTTCTAAATTCCTATTGGTTTTTTTATATGAAATGAGTATAATACTAGTAAAAATGTAATATAGGGAGATATCCATGTATCAAATCAATTTTAAAGACCCAATTCATATATATTTTATTGGCATCGGCGGCATCAGCATGAGCGGACTTGCTGAGATTCTCCTGTCTGAAGGTTTCCGCATATCCGGTTCTGACAGGTTCTCTTCTGAACTCACCCGTAAATTGGAAAAGCAGGGCGCCACAATCTATTATGGACAGCGCGAAGAAAATCTTTCTTCCGAAATCGATCTGGTAGTATATACCAGCGCTATCAAATCAGACAATCCGGAAATGTCCGCCACGAACAAGCTGGGAATTCCGTCACTCACCAGAGCGCAGCTTTTAGGACAGATGATGAAGAATTATAAAACTCCCATCGCTGTCAGCGGCACTCACGGCAAGACTACGACTACTTCCATGATATCCCAGATACTGTTAGAGAACGACGACGATCCGACTCTGTCTATCGGCGGAATCTATAAACCGATCGGTGGTAATATCCGCGTAGGCTCCTCTGACAATTTCGTAACAGAAGCCTGTGAATATACTAACAGCTTCTTAAGCTTTTATCCCAAAATCAGTATCATATTAAATATAGAAGAAGATCATCTGGATTTTTTCAAAGATATCCACGATATCCGCAACTCATTTCATGAGTTCGCACGCCTTCTGCCGTCTGACGGAACACTGATCATCAACGGAGATATCGATCACCTTGAAGAACTCACCGCTGATCTTACGTGCAATGTCATCACGTACGGCTCTTCTTCCGGCTCCGACTATTACCCGAAAAACATCACTTACGACGCTTCGGGTTGTCCCTCTTTTTATCTTATGCGCAAAGGCGGCAAAGAAGAATCATTTTCTTTGCGTGTTCCCGGTGAGCATAATGTATATAACGCCATTGCCGCCATTGCATTGGCTGATCTTTTGGGTATCTCCGATTCCGTGACCGCAGGGGCGCTGCTTCACTACGGTGGCACGGACAGACGATTTGAATATAAAGGTAAAGTAAACGGCTGCACCGTCATAGACGATTACGCCCACCATCCTACAGAGATCAAGGCGACACTCCATGCCGCCAAAAACTATCCTCATCATACAATATGGTGCGTGTTCCAGCCCCACACTTATACACGGACCAAAGCTTTTCTTACCGAGTTTGCCGAAGCACTCTCTCTGTCGGATGAGATCATCCTTGCAGATATATATGCTGCCCGGGAGAAAGATACTCTCGGAATCAGTTCCAGAACTCTGCAGGCTGAGATTGAAAAGCTCGGTCACCGCTGTTATTATTTTCCTTCTTTCGAAGAGATAGAAAATTTTCTTCTAAAAAATTGCACAAAGGATGATTTGTTGATAACTATGGGGGCGGGCGATGTCGTAAAAATCGGCGAGAATCTGCTACGAAAATAATTATTCACAATATCCACAGAAAATAAGCGAAATATCCCTTGCCTTTCTGTGGATATTTTTGTGTATAACAATTGCCATTTTACCGAGGTTTTCATGCATCATCCACATTGTCCACATTTGATGAACCTTTGTTCTGATTTTGTTTATGGCGTTTTGCCTATTTCATTTTAAAAATTGCTATGCTATAATTCACCATGTGCCTTCGTGGGTACTTAATACGTTCCGGTCTGGAACAGGGGTGGTGTAGGAATGGGTCATTTAACAATCTATCAGGACAATTATACTAATTCTACGGTTATCTCTAACCGTTTTATCGATGAATATATGGAGGCTGCCAATGATGCGCAGCTCAAAATTTATTTATATCTCATCCGCATGGTGAGTGCCAGACTCTCCACCAGTATTTCCGATATTGCGGATAAATTCAATTATACCGAGAAGGATGTTATGCGTGCACTTAAATATTGGGAGAAGCACTGCCTCCTGTCATTGGAATACGATGACAGCAAAAACGTCACCGGCATTCATCTGATGGACTTTGCGCCGCTTTCGGCTTCACCTGCCATTGCGCCGGTACCCACAGTATCGGTAACAACAGCTGCGCCTTTTGGTTCCGTTGTGCCCATCTCCTCCAAGTTAGGTGAAGTGAGTGCGGCAGATACTGTTCCTGTTACCGATGAAAATATGTATGTCAAGCCTAATTATACATTGGACGAGTTGAAAGCATTTAAATCCGATGAAGCAACTTCAAGACTTCTCTTTGTCACCGAACAGTATCTTAAAAAGACCCTGAGCGCGAATGAAGTCCGAACAATACTGTTCATCTCGGACAAACTTGGTTTTTCCGAGGATTTGATAGATTATTTGATTCAATACTGCGTAGACCGCGGCAAGAAGGATCTCCGCTATATAGAAAAAGTAGCCATAAGCTGGGCGCAACAGGGTATCACAACGCCTAAACAGGCGGCACGCCTTGCCGGCAAATACGATAAATCCGTTTATGCCGTCATGCAGGCGCTTGGCAAGAATGATACCCCGACCCAGACAGAAGTCTCTTACATTACACGCTGGATGAAAGAGTATGGTTTCACGATCGATATTATTTTTGCTGCCTGCGAACGCACCGTGCTCGCCACGGACAAGCATCGGTTTGAATATGCCGACAGCATTTTGAACAGCTGGTACAAAGCGGGCGTACATCACAAAGCTGATATTCAATCGCTGGACGAGCACTACCATAAAACAAAGGCGGCAAAAACCATTTCCAATAATAAGTTTAATCAATTTAAACAGAACAACTATGATTTCGATGCCTTAGAGCAAGAATTACTTAGCAACTAAAAGGAGTATCATTGTGTCACTGACGAACGCCCAATACGATATGATTCTTCATCAATACGAGATGAAACAGCTAAAAAGCAGACGCGATGTGGAACGCAGACTGGCATATGTCTATGATCACATTCCTGCCTATCGCGATCTGGAAGATGCCGTGGCATCCATCTCTGTCTCGCAGGGCAAGAAGATGCTTGACGGCGATCCTGATGCTATGGAGGATCTACGCGATTCTCTTGCCGAATTATCCGGTCGCAAAGCACAACTGCTTAATGATGCCGGGCTTTCCTCCGATTATCTGGAACCGGTTTATGAGTGTCCCGATTGTAAGGATACCGGTTATGTGGATGGGCAGAAGTGTCATTGTTTTAAACAGGCTATGATCACACTTCTTTACGAGCAGTCCAACATCCGCGAAATGCTTCGGACGGAAAATTTTGACTGCCTTTCTTATGAATATTATGACGGCGAAGACTTATCCCGTTTTAAGAATGCGGTGAACACCTGCCGTAATTTTATCAAAAATTTCAATTCTGACTACCATAATCTGTTTTTTTATGGTACAGTGGGTACGGGAAAATCATTTCTTTCCGGCTGTGTTGCCAAAGAGCTGATTGAGCGCGGGCATTCCGTGATCTATTTCAGTGCAACCGGCTTGTTTGATTTACTTTCTAAGAATTCCTTTGATTATAAGAATAGAGAAGAGCTTCGCGAGACTTATGCGGACTTATATCAGTGTGATCTGCTCATCGTCGATGACTTAGGCACGGAACTGACAAATCAGTTTGTGACTTCCCAATTATTTTCGCTCCTAAACGAGCGTCATATGGGTAAAAAGGCAACTGTGATCTCCACAAATCTGTCATTGGAGGAATTGAGGAACAGATACTCTGACCGTATCTTCTCCCGTATAACCAGTCACTATGAAATCTGCAAACTGTCCGGACAAGATATCCGTATGTACAAGAAGAGATTGATGAACAGAAAGTGAGGTTTTTCATGACCAGACGCGAAGAAAAACGAAATTTGGAAACCATTCCTGTAGGTTCCCTCGGGATCATACCACTTGAAGGGTGTCGCCCCTTGGGTGAAAAGGTAGATTATTATCTCGTAAAATGGCGGACCGAACGCGAGAGCGAGCACAAGGACTCCCTTGCCTTCTCCGGATATCAGCGGGATTCCTATATTTTAAAAGCCGATGTACCGAGATTCGGTTCTGGCGAAGCAAAGGGCGTGATCAAAGAGTCCGTGCGTGGTTCTGACCTTTATCTTTTAATAGACGTAGCCAACTACAGTCTTACTTACTCCCTCTGTGGTCATGAAAACCACATGTCGCCCGACGACCATTATCAGGATTTAAAACGTATCATTGCTGCCGTAGGAGGTAAGGCGAGACGAATCACCGTTATCATGCCTTACTTATACGAGAGCAGACAGCATAAAAGAACTGCCAGAGAATCTCTTGACTGTGCCCTCGCATTACAGGAGATGGTAAACATGGGCGTGGACAACATCATCACCTTTGATGCCCACGATCCCCGTGTACAGAATGCGATTCCGCTGCACGGCTTTGAGACCGTACAGCCCGCTTATCAGTTTATCAAAGGCTTACTGACTCATGTGAAAGACTTAACAATAGATAACGATCATATGATGGTTATCAGCCCCGATGAGGGCGGTATGAGCCGTGCAATCTATATTGCCAATGTGCTTGGACTTGATATGGGAATGTTTTATAAGAGAAGAGATTACACGCGCGTTGTAAACGGTAGAAATCCCATCGTTGCTCATGAATTTTTAGGCTCCAGCGTAGAGAACAAAGATGTGATTATTATCGATGACATGATTTCCTCCGGCGAGAGCGTATTGGAAGTTGCATCAGCCTTAAAAGAGCGCAAAGCCAACCGAATCTTTGTCTTCTCCACTTTCGGACTCTTTACGGCAGGGCTGGAAGGTTTTGACACAGCATACGCCGACGGTTTGATCTGCCGTGTGCTGACTACTAATCTGATCTACCAGACACCGGAACTGCTCGCCCGCGAATGGTACATCGACTGTGATATGAGCAAATATATTGCCTACATTATCGATACGCTGAATCATGATACTTCAATTAGCGATCTGCTTAATCCTGTGGAGCGTATTCAGTCGATTGTGGCAAGATATAATTCGGGAGAATTGGAATAAATAACCGATAAATGATTATAAGGAGCAGTTACGCTAAGAATTCGTGTAACTGCTCCTCTGTCAGCATAATGTCATAACTCCCACATTCACTTTACTTCCGGTAGTGTACCAGCACATAATATCCTCTGTACCTGACACTTGTAAAGTTAGTAACTCTTCAGGAGATTTATCTTCCGGTGTATAAACTACTTCTGCTGATTCTATTGTTACGCCATCATCATTCTCATATTTAATGTTTGTGATCCCAATGCTTTGATTCGGATATTTTTTTGCCATTTGGTCTCTTGTCAGGCGTTCTGCCATAAACTCACTTCCTTGTATTACATTTTTCTTTTATTGTGCCTCAAAACCATAGGAATTACAAACTATCCCCCATTGAGTCTATATAATGCCGTAATTTTTAAAATAATAAAACTTCAAAGTGCTTTTTGCATTACTCTAGTATACTACACAGCCAAATATAATTTTCAAAGTCGGTCTAATTCTTGTGATATTCTTTAAACATCATTTTATCTCTAACCGTATCTGCCACACAATAAACATATGATTTCTGCTGAATTACTGCTATTGCAGCTACATAGTTAAAAAACTTGCTTGGTCACTCCAACATGTAGGATTTGTGAATAATATTTGCCTGTTTACAAATATGTTTTCAAATTCTTTCTCCCCTATAAACCGATAAAAAGGTCACTTTCTATTAACGAGTTCTTGAGGTACATAATACTCTACGATATCCCGAAGCAAATCGGGGCTACGATTGTTCATCAAATCAGTCTTCTTTCTTCTTAATTTTTTTACAAAATGGTAATACTTCTTCCAACTTCGCCACAATTCTTTCTTGTTCTTCTAAAGGCGGTAATGGCAAAATCAAATTACGAAGAGTTTCTAAACCCACTGTCTTTTGCGCTGTTCCTGTTGCCTTTTCTTTACATTGTTTATAAGAATATGGTGCCGATAAACATTTAACCAAATAATCAACAGACACAAATGGTTTTTTGATAATCGCTACATGCCTCTGAACGCAAAATGCCTTATCCGTTTTTACTGGAATGACTATGCCATACGAGCCTGTTACAGTAAATAAAATATCTCCATTTTTAGGTTTTCTTGCATCTTGCAGGTTATCATAATATTGTTGTGATACATTTCTAGTATTATTAAAAGAGAGTCTCCCTTCTGACATATTTGATATTACTAAAAACGGAACTCCCACTTCTACTTGTGGCGGCGGCTGATGATCCCCATCAGTTATTGCTGTAACAAGACTATTTAATTTCACCCATTTCCAACTTTTTGGAATTTCAAATGGCTTTTCTTCCTCTGTTATTTCTGACAATGGCTTTTCTTTCTTAATAATGCCTGTCTTAATCAATTTTTTCTTTTCTATCTGTATCTGACAATATAGTTCCTCTCCGGTTCCTTCCTCTGGTTTCTGCTCTACTAATTTACCTTGCATAGCATATTGCAAAATTGACTTCTGCATATCCTCCAAAAAATTCTTATCCAATATTTCCAGTTTGGAATATGCCTTTTCGTATCGCTCTATATAAGGAATTAATTCATCCATCTTTTCTACAATTCGCTTTTGTTCCTCAATCGGCGGAATCGGAACCAACATTTTTGAAAGTGTTTTTCCATTACAATTCGGCTGTGTTGTTTGAGTTGTTCCATTTCGTAATTGCGACCAGTACAAAGGAGTTTCCATAAAGTATTTTAAATATTTTGAGCAAAGACGTTTGTTATAGTTTGAGCGAATCAAGTATCCGGCATATATTGCTCGTTCTGTCATATTGGTAACCAAATATGATTTACCGACAGTTCCTCCTGTACGTGCAAATAACAAATCGTCTTCTGAAAGAAGATACATAGGTATTTCTTCTTCAGATATTTGACAATATGGCACCGTACTCCAGTTTACAATATTATTCTGAATATCACTAATTCTTACTATGCGTATGTTACCTTGAGGCGTAGCCGGAGCATTATAGCCATATTGTATGCTATTTGCCAAATTCCCCCATCGTTCCCACTCCCAACTCTTAGGAATTTCAAACAGTATTTCTTCTTCTGTAATCTTTGGCAATGGCTGTTCTTTCCTTATCTTCCCCTCTTTAATCAAACGATCCTTTTCTATTTGTATCTGCTCTATCAATTCCCCAGCAGTTCCTTCCTCTGCCCTTTGTTCCACAAGTTTTCCCTGCATAGCAAGCTGTAAAATGCTATTCTTCAAATCCTGTGCTGTCATGCTTTTGTACCTCCCAATATAGAGGTAATCTGTGCAAGTACACTGTCAATCTCTGCATTAAGTGCAGTTCTCTTTTCCTGATACTGATTGATCAAATCCATAGGCGCAAGTATCTTTTCCTCCTCATGCGGATAACCGCACAAATCAAGATTACAATTCAATTCATTCAAGAGCATTTCAACAGAATATTTTTTCGCTTTAGGAAAACCGTCAATCTCAATCTCCTCCCGACTGTCCCACCATTCCAAAACATCAGCAAAATGCTCCAGCTTCATCGGTTTTGTTTTTGAAAAGTGCTTGTATCCCTCCGGCATATCAACGCGGTAAAACCATGTTTCCTCTGTAGGATGTGTATTATCAAAAAATAATATATTTGTAGTAATGCTCGTATAAGGCGCGAACACGCTTGACGGCATTCTGACAACTGTATGCAGGTTAAATTCTGTAAGCAACTTTGTCTTAATATTAACCTTTGCGTTATCTGTACCAAACAGAAATCCATCTGGAATAATAATTGCACAGCGTCCTTTTTTCTTTAACCGAAACATAATAATATTCATAAACAAATCTGCCGTTTCGGAACTCCTAAGTTCCATCGGGAAATTTGCCTTTACACTGTCTTTCTCATTTCCACCATAAGGCGGATTCATCAACACTACATCAAACTTCTCCTGTCTGCGATACTCTTTATAATCCGTCTCTAAAGTATTTCCGTGAATAACCTCTGGATTATCAATATCATGAAGCAACATATTCGTCACGCATAGAATATGCGGAAGTGCTTTCTTTTCCACTCCGTAGATACTGTTATTATAGATCTCTTTATTCTCATTGCTTTTCTGTGCATCCTCATACAGCGCATTAAGGGCAGACACTAAAAACCCTCCCGTGCCACAAGCAAAATCTGCAATTCGCTCCCCTAACTTGGGCTTAACCACAGCCACCATGAAATCTGTCACAGCTCTCGGCGTATAAAACTCCCCTGCATTTCCGGCACTCTGCAAATCTTTTAAAAAATTTTCGTAAATTCCTCCAAATGCGTGACGTTCTTCATACTCTGTAAAATCAATCTCATCAATGATATTTACCACCTGTCTTAAGAGGATGCCATCTTTCATATAGTTGTTTGTATCCTCAAAGGCATACCGCACCATAACTTGGTTCATAGGTGTACTCTCGTCAATTTCCAAGTTTTTGAGCGTGGGGAAAAGCGTATTATTCACAAAAAACAGTAAAGCATCTCCAGTGAGCGCCTCACCGTCCTTTTCATCAACCGCCCAATTTCTCCATTTACACTCTTCCGGGATAATTGACTTGTAATCATCATTAACAAATTCCCATTCCTGCTCTTTTGCATCATAAATCTTCAGAAATAGTATCCACACAATCTGCTCTATCCTCTGTGCATCACCGTTTACACCTGCGTCATTCCGCATCACATCCTGCACACGCTTTACAAAATTTGTTATCGCCATTGCTCTTTACATCCTCCAAGTACCTCAAGCGGCACTTTTTTACGCGCTGAAAATCTCGTTTTCAAGTTCCATAACTGCCCGCTGATAGCCTTCCTTGCCCCCGAAAGCTCTTGCAATCTTCATAGGACTACCATATTCGGCAAATTCCTTTAACTGCAAAACCTTTGTATCTTCTATGTCCCTAATACCTTCATTCGCATATTTGTCGAGTAATGCACCGAGTACCTTCCGTGCAAGTTCCGCATATCTATACAGATAGCCACGCTTTCTCACACTATTTGCTCTCTCAATCCTCGTGAGAGGTGCTTTATCATATGCCAAATGGCAGATCAAGTCAAAATCGTCAATATCCGTCTTGCCAGTCTCCTCGCGGACCGCATCTAAGAGAACTCCCTCCTCTTTCAGTTCGTCAATGATTGCCTGTTTCCTCTGTGCCTCCGTCCATCGGCAAAGGAAATCATCAAGTCTTGCATACTGGCTAAGAATATTCTTTCTTGTATAATCAATCAGGCTTTCCGTTATTAGTTTCCCATCCCTGTCTATGTACTGTACCCTTTCCGAGATAACCGTCACTTCCACATCACTTACATAATATTTCTTCGGCATATCCTCATCCGGCGGCGTAATAATCGGTAATGTGCTTGGGACGTTTGGCATATCTGAATTTAGTGCATTATTGTCTGACTCTACTGGCGGATCAATAATCTCGCCTCCGTCCGGAATATCAATTACAACATCAGGTGTACCGTCAAAATCTTTATCAGCAAACAAGCGGCTTGCGTTCCGGAAGTCCATAATAGTGAAATAGGTTTTTCCTTTTTCTTCCATAAGCCTTGTCCCCCGCCCGATAATCTGCTTGAACTCTGTCATTCCGTGTTCATCACTAAAATTATTATCAAGAACAATCAGTTTGCACATCTTAGCATCAACACCTGTTGTCATCAGCTTGCTTGTGACCGCTATGACCGGATAATCTTTCTCTTCGTCTATAAAGTTTTCAAGCTGTTTCTTACCTTCCAGATTATCTCCGGTAATCCGCATAATGTATTTGTTATTTTCTTGATAAAAATCTTTGTTCTCGTTTATCAACGCCTGCCTCATCCGCTCAGCGTGTTCTACATCAATGCAAAATACAATAGTTTTACTCATACGGTCAGTCTTTTTCAAAAACTCCGTCACTTTTGCTGCAACAGCCTTTGTCCTCTGATCCAAAACTAGTGTCCGGTCAAAATCCTTTATATTGTATTCACGGTCAACAATTTCATATCCCTTATCATCTGTCTTTCCTGCCTCTGGTCTGTACCCTACAAGATCTTTATCCAGTCCCACACGGATAACCTTATATGGAGCAAGGAAACCATCATTGATACCCTGCTTTAAGGAATATTCATAGATAGGCTCCCCGAAATATGTCTGGTTGGATGCCTGCTTTGTCTCGATCGGCGTAGCAGTACAGCCAATATGTGTTGCCCCTGAAAAATAATCAAGTATTTTTCTCCATGCAGACTCCTCTTTTGCACTTCCTCTGTGACACTCGTCAATCACGATTAGGTCAAAGAAATTCGGCTTAAACTGCTTGAACGTCTCAAAATTATCTTCGCCGGAAAGCTGATGATACAGTGACAGATATATCTCATATGCACTGTCCAGCTTTTTATTTTCCACCTTAGTCATTTTTCCACCAAAAGGCTTAAAATCATCTGACATAGTCTGGTCAATAAGAATATTGCGATCAGCAAGAAAAAGTATCTTTTTCTTAATCCCTGCTTTCCACAGTCTGTAAATAATCTGAAACGCCATAAAGGTCTTTCCAGTTCCGGTTGCACAAACAAGAAGAACTCTGTCTTTTCCGCTTGCTACTGCATCAACAGTACGATTAATAGCAATTCTTTGATAATAACGCGGCTTCTTATATCCCGGCACCCAATAATAAGGCTCAAGCATAACTTTCTCGCCTACATCAGAAATACCCCTATCTGTCTTATATCTTTCATACAGTTCATCAGGTGACGGAAAGGCATCAAGCGGAACATTTCTCACTTCTCCGGTAATCAAATTCTGCTCCACAAACTCGTCCCCGTTAGAGGAATATACATATTTAATATCAAGTGTATCTGCATAATCAATCGCCTGCTGCAGACCTGCCCCGGGCGTGTGGTTATTGTCCTTTGCTTCAATAATAGCAAGGGGAATATTGGGTTTATAAAACAGCAGATAATCAGCCCGCTTTTTTTGTCCTCTGCTTGTTATGCTCCCTCTAAGAATGATTCGCCCTGCTGTAAAAGCATACTCAAATCGCACTTGCTTTTTGATATTCCATCCGGCTCTCTCAATAGCCGGTGTGATATACTGTGCCTTAATATCTTCCTCAGTTAAATCACGTTTACCCATTCACCATACACTCCCTTACGTACCACACAGTTTTTGCCGCACTCGACTCCTTATGCCTTATCTATATTGTTGCATAATTCATACAATTTTCTCCAAAATGAACGCAATATACTTTTTAATTATATTCTATCGAACGAGCACTTTCAATTAATAGTTTTGAACCGTTTCTGTTAAGTAATCATTATCGCAAGCAGCACAAGCAGATTTTCTACTTTGGGATTGAGTAGCAAATGTATTTATGCTAAAGTATACCTGTATAGTTGAACAGAGAGAAGGATGCGATTTTCTGATGATGCCCTCTAGTCTTACGAAAGAGGGTGATGCCCTATGAGTATAATGGAAGTTTTAACATTATTGCTTGTTATGTTTGCGGCTCTGTCTTACATAGACAATCATAAAAAGAAATAGCATCCCACCGCCTAAAGTGAATGCTATTTCTTTACTGTAGTATTTTACTGAGGGCTAATCGGAACTCGTATCCGATAAACTCTAATTAAATTATACATGAAGGCTGCTTGTTTTGCAAGCAGCCTTTGCCACACACTAAAAAGTTGAGCCAGAACTTGACTTTTTCATATTTTCTTCTATAATAAATCTTTGGAAATCCCATAAAATCATGGCTTTTCCAATATCATAACGTCAGTTCGAGACCTTCCTGACGTAAAACAAAACTAAAGGAGACAAATGAATATGAAGAAACAATCTTACAACGAGGCGGTTCCCGTAAGAATCGTCGCGCCCACTTCACTGACCACTATGGTTCAGGCGGCTATGATTGCCGCCATCTACGTTGTGCTGACATTTATAGCCAACGCTTTCGGGCTTGCCAATTACGCTGTGCAGGTTCGATTCTCTGAGGCACTCACTATCCTGCCCTTTTTCACTCCCGCAGCAATTCCCGGTCTGTTCATCGGCTGTCTGCTCAGCAATATCCTGACAGGATGCGCTCTGCCTGACATTATTTTCGGCAGTCTCGCAACGTTACTTGGCGCTCTCGGCACTTACGGGCTACGCAAATGGAAATGGTGTGCACCTGTCTGCCCGATCGTCGCTAATACGATCATTGTACCGCTTGTACTGATCTACGGCTATGGACTGCTGATCGAAGGCATGTCTGTTTTGCAGTGTTTCGGCTACTACTGCCTGACTGTAGGCGCCGGAGAAGTCATTTCATGTGGCGTTTTGGGCATGATTCTATTATTTTCACTGCAAAAATATCAGCACATACTATTTAGAAAAAATTAATTATAGGAAAAGTTGATTAACACAATGATAAGCCCCGTCTGCCAATTTACGTCCGGCAAACGGGGCTATATTATTTGTCTGTATCAATTTTCGTCTTCATTTTCCTCTTCATCTACGTTCTTTGTAAATGTCCGGACAATATACCCTGTAATAGAATAATAAACAGGAATCGTCAGAAAGACCACCCATGTCGGATGCCAGACATAGTGAACTAATCCGACATACAGAAATACCAGCACAGCCAGCACCGGATATGCAAAGAAATTCGGATTTTTCTTCCGCACTGCATGGATCAAGCTGCCAATGATGGGCACAAGGAAAAAGATCAGCCATCCGGGATGCCATAAATTGAAAGCCGCACCTATTATAATATACGCGACAATTGCAATGATCCCTAGTGGAAACTGTGCATCTTTTCCCCTTGAAAAGATATGTCCCTCGGCTTCTTCTCCGTTTACACGAATACCGTTCTTATCAATATGTACTTCGTTATCTTTTTTCTTATCAAGTACATGGATACCGCTCCAGCTTACATGCACTTCGCCATCCTTATCCTTTACATGAATGCCGTCGAAGCCTACATGCACGTCTTCTTCTGCCTCTTCTTCTTTATCGTCTGCATTACCAGAATAGTCACCCGCTTTATCGTCCCCACCGTCTGAACAAGATTCAAATTCGGCTTCTACTTCTCCTTGTATCTCTTTGTCCTTATCCGAACTGTATAAATTTTCATCCTCTTCATCATGTATCTTCAATAATTCATCTAAAGAAACATGATATAGCTTCGCCAATGCAATCAGATTATCTGTATCAGGAGATGCCTCAGCTCTTTCCCATTTACTGACAGCCTGTCTGCTGATTCCGAGTTTTTCTGCCAGCGCTTCCTGCGACAGATTATTCTCCTTACGCAGCGCCACCAGTCTGCTTGCAATTTCAAGATTCATATTTTCCTCCGTTCTTAAGCATCACGCATTACCGTCAGGCGCATCTTTAGCACATGGTATCGGCAACAATATAATACTTCTTCGTAAATTTGTATGAGGTAATCATAATGAAAAAGAGTACCATTTGCTACAACTTCTACTTTCCAAACGGGGAAATATCGGTTGCTCCAACCAAAACAAGTCCGCAACTTATGGTTTCCTTTCCCATAAATACGCTATTTTGCAAGCCAGTCTCTGACTTGCAACAGATTATCCAGTACGACCACGCTCTTTTCTTTCATCTCCTCAGTCGGCAAAAGAAGATCCGGCACCATGATCGGTTTCATGCCTGCGCTGTATGCCGAACGAATACCGTTGTAGGAATCTTCTATCGCATACGCATGTTCCGGATGGACTCCCAACTTACTACACGCCATCAGATAAATATCCGGCTCAGGTTTACTGCGCTTCAACTGGTCTCCGCCCATCACTACCTGAAAATATTCGTATAATCCTGCCTGCCTAAGCTCCTGTGAAACAGTTTCCAGCCTTGTGGAAGATGCCACGGCAACGGGAGCTTTTTGTCCCTTCAAATAATCCAGAACTTCCCGTACTCCGCATTTTACCGGAAGCCCGCCTCCGTCCGCTATCTCGTGAAATAATAAAGATGCCTCTCTGTCAAATTCATCAAAAGGAAAGTCTTCTCCGTAATGGTTCAATACAATCTCCTGCGTCTTCACTTTTGTTGTTCCGATGCAGGCGGTCAGTACCTCCGTTATTCCGTCTATCTGATGTTTCCTGGCAACCTTTTCCCAGCACGTCAGTACAAGGCTCTCACTGTCAAAAATTACACCGTCCATATCAAACACTACCGCGCTACATTCCTTCATTCCTACTCCTCTTTTCTCACATAAGTAATAAAACGGTTTCCATTTTCCTTCAACCATTCAGTAGAGTCATTCATTCCCTTTTTATACAACGTGCCTGTAACCGGATCCATCACCACAGTATTTAGCTCATTAAATCCTACGATCAGCACAGCATTACCGTCATCAAGCAGTGCAAGAACCGGTATATCCTGATTGACATAGTACAGCACGGCGTCTAAACTGCATCCCGATAGATCCAGCACCGTGCAGTCCTGAAGATCCGATTCCAGAATGGAAAAGACTGTATCCCCCCTATTTAGTAAACGCTCAGTATTTCTGGATATTCCTTCGAATTTCAGGATCGTATCAAGGCATACCGCCAGTGAACTTCTTGTCTCCGACATTTCATCCTCTGTAATTGCCATGATCTGATTGCGCGTACTTCTGGTCACCCGCCTCCAGATATATTCGCCATCATCATCAACCACAACTCCTGCCAGCCGATATGCCAGATCGACTGCCTTACCCGGATTGGCGTAAATACCTTCTATGCCATTTTTACCATATACATAATAGCGGATTTCCTCTGTTTCAGATTCAGTTATTTCTATTGAGCGGTTCCCCTCAAAAAGTACTTCTTTCGGTGATAGGTGTTGCAAGCTTTTACTATCTATCTCATTCTTCACCTCAATCTGACATATCGTCTCATAATTCTCAGTGACAACATAGCCAATCGTATTGCTGCCTTCTCTGGCCTGCTCCGTACTCATGATTTGATCGTCCGTTGTAGGTTCGTAGTCCTCAATCTCTTCATTCCAAGCTACTCTGGACAAAGTAATCTGATTCTCCTCTATGGTGCTGCCAACTACATATACATTCTCCTTGCGATATGTTTTTAGCACACTTCCATCATCGCTCTGTATCTTGATACAATACATGGGAAATGTTGTGATTCCGGCACTGCTTACCGCAATATCTCTCTCCTTCGTCAATCCATAAATCAGATCCTCTTCCATAAATCCCAATACGGATATATATTCATTTGTTCCAGCATGAATCTCAGTCTGTTTCTGCGTGTTCAGATTCATCAGTGTAAGGCTGCTGCTGGAATACAGATCATCACCTTCCTGCCAGACGAGCATCTTGTTGGAATCCGATACATGATAACCGTCTTCCCTTAGTCCGGATACTATCGTCTGACAAGTCTGTTTTCGTAAATTCACCGCATATACGCTGTCTTCAAGTATAAAATAATAAATTCCCAGCCTATTCACATAAGACAGTCGGTTGACATCTGCTTTCAACAGTTCATAGGATCTGTCGTAAGGAATGTAGACCATCTCTTCCGTAGTGTTGGTCATACTGTTATACTGATAGACCGCCACGCCTACATCACCCTCGTGTCGTCCTCTGTTCATATATCCGTACACCACAAACACCACTGTACCTGTCTCATCCACCGCCAAAATCTGAAGATCATGCTGGTCGTATGCGTTTCTGGCATCGCTCAACCCCTCAGTATTACCATAGAAACTGAACAATCTGATCAGTTTATTATCCGTCACATTATAGCTGTACAATTTATCTGCCACAACAAATGCAAAGACATTTCCACCATCGCTCTCGACCAGCTTTACTTCATCTCCTGCGATTCCTAACACAATCTTATCATTAATACAAATATTAGCTTCTTCATCAAATATCTGATCCATCGTACGTTCAAAATCAAGCAGATACATTCTGTCGGGTGTGTACCGTATACGATAATATTCACTGACCCGATAATAGTTCATATTTCTTCCGTCTCTGATAGATACCAGATAGTTCATACGAAAAGAACCTGTCTGCTCAGTCAACTCTTTGATCATAATATCCGGTTCTGAAACTCTGTTTACTGCCAGATCTCCCCATGTAATCTGGTTAAAACTGCTGTGTATCGTCACTCTGTGAAAAGTAGTATTATCGCCTTCGGAATTGGACTCCAGATACTTTGTCAGTTCCGCCGCCTCTTCCTTATCAAACGTTCTCTCGTGAAAATCTACAATATAATCCAGCTTATCCTGAATATACATAGTATCACTCAGCACGATACGCGTATAATAACGTATCGGTGTATTTTCTTCCGGCGTGATCAAAAAAATCAGCATATACTCCGTATCATACTCGATCAGGTCCTTCAAGGTAATCGTAAAATCTATCGCATCATCTTCTGATTCATATTCCTCTACGACAGTACTTTCCACCAATCTGTCTCCATTCAGACTCCGCACCTCAAAAGCAATCTGCGATATACTGCGCCCGTAAGTATCTAAATGTACATCTATCTTTCGGTCGCTTCCAACCGGCTGTACTGTGTCCCGCAGATAGGCACTGTCCATACTTGTAGAATACCCGTGCAGACTATTGACACGGTAGCCTTCCGCAGACATAGATATAATGGGATAAGATGCTTCTCCCATTTCTGTTGTCATATCGGTATTCCCTTGGTTCATTACCGCACTGATCAGCACAAGCGCCGCCATAAAGATAATTCCCAACAAAATCCCCTTAAAGATCGCTTTTTTCATACTAACCTCTTCAAAGTGGGGTCAATGTGCAGAAACTCTGTAACATCATCAACCTTCTGTCTTGCTTCCTGCCGCCCGTGCTCATTGTTCCCAGATTTTTTCACTGCGCGTATCAGCAGGTTCTTCGGTGTGTGCTCCATATCGATAAACTCCAGAATGCTTGTCTCATATCCTTCCGCTTCAAGTATATTGGCGCGAACAGCGTCTGTGACAAGCGCAGATATTCGTTCCTTAATAATACCATATCGAAGAAGCGATGATAATTCTTCATTGTAAATCTGTTTGTTCACCTCGTGCTGGCAGCAAGGCACTGACAATATCACTTTAGCACCCCAACTGACAGCTTTTGCAAGTGCATAATCTGTCGCCGTATCGCAGGCATGCAGCGTCACCACCATATCCACACTGTCCTGTCCGTCATATTCCGCAATATCACCCTTGATAAAACGTAATTTATCATAGCCGTATTTACTGCTCAGACTATTACAATGCGCAATCACATCTTCTTTTAAATCCAACCCCGTAATCTCGACATCATACCCTTTCAGGTCATGCAGATAATAGTACATGGCAAATGTCAGATACGATTTACCGCACCCGAAATCTATGATGTGTACAGTTCTCTCCTTTGAGAGTGTTGGCAGAATATCCTCAATAAATTCCAAAAACCGGTTAATCTGCCTGAATTTATCATAACGTGCCTTCACAATCCTGCCTTCTTTAGTCTGCACGCCAAGGTCTATCAAAAACGGAACCGGTGTTTTCTCATCCAATATATATTTTTTGACCCTGTTATGCGCCATCTGTATCTTCCTGTCTGTCCCCGATTCCGTCCCGTTATTCGCCGTCCGTTTTTGCTTGATCGTCATTTTTCCCTTTTTGCTGACCAGAACTTGTGCCCTGCACCTTAGATGCTCTACTTCGCATTGTTTAAAATCATGCGTAATAAGTTCTTCCAGCCGTTCGACCATAGTTTCAGCACCCCTGTTGCTATGAAATACTTTAGTTCCTTCATATACGGTTTCCTGAAAAAGAATCGTATCTTTTACCATAACAGGTCTTATTTTTATTTTAAATGCTTTGTTCTTCTCTCTGGGGTTACTGAGAATAATTTGATAAAGCCCCTCATCCACCGTTTCCCGCAGAAGTTCCTTAAGCTGTTCTTCCATTTTGTACTCTCTTTTACCTATAATGCCTTAGAAAATTTTCATCTCTTTTTCTATTTTAATAAGATTACAGGAAAACCACAACTAAAATTTTAAGATTCCGTTACGATTAGAATGACGTTTTCTATAAATTTCATAAGACAAAAGCACTTGAACAAACTCTGCAGTTCTATCCCAATCCGCATCGGGCGCCTGTTCCTCGTCCGATTTCTTGATCTTATCTACGATAATCTGTGTTAATCTATATATCTGCCACTTATCCGGATATTCATCGTAAATCATACTCCCTTCATAATCTATACGATCCAATGTTTCTGCAATAATCTTCTGATATTTCTTCGCTTCAGTCGGATACATCTGCTGTAAATATTCCAAATCTCGTGTTACACTGTCTTCCTGCTGATAATACATCGGGAGCGGATAAGCCATATAGAACGGCAATATTCTTGATTGATTCATACTGCACCAACTCAATTTCTTTTTATTCTATCATATGCATCAAGTCGTCTGGCGCGAATACAAAAAATCGAGCTTCGTTCGATTGCGAGATTCGCTCCGCGGACTCGAAAAAACGGAGGAATTTCCTGTTATACAAAAAGGGCGGAAATATCTCCGCCCCTTAATGCTTATTTAATCACATGTGCTATTTATTCTCGCACAGTCTCAATTCTTGCCACGGCACGTTTCAGAGCCAGCTCCGCTCTGCTTAAATCTGTTCCCGGAGCATGTTCCTTAATCCTCTCTTCGGCACGCGATTTTGCCTCCTCAGCACGTGTCACGTCAATTTCCGACGGCCACTCTATGATTTCGGCAAGAATGGTAACTTTATCCGGTAGAACCTCTGTAAATCCGGCATGTAATGCCGCCTCCTTCACCTCATCCCCCCTGGTAATCGTCAAGATACCGGGTGCGATGATCATTGTCATCGGAAGGTGGTCTTTATAAATGCCGACTTCTCCTTCTACCGTGTTGAATTCCACCATGGACACTTCTTCTTCGAAGAAAACCCTGTCCGGTGTAATGATCTTTAATGTGAAATTTCTGTTATCGTCAGCCATACTCCCTCCTACTTCATGCGGGCAAGTACGTCATCTATGCTTCCTGCATTTAAGAAATAGCTCTCCGGAATATCATCATGCTTACCTTCCAGAATTTCCTTAAAGCCGCGGATCGTCTCAGCAATCGGTACATACTTACCTTCCAGTCCGGTAAACTGTCCTGCAACGAAGAACGGCTGAGACAAGAATCTCTGCACTTTTCTTGCACGGGAAACAACCAGCTTATCCTCCTCTGAAAGTTCATCCATACCAAGGATTGCGATGATATCCTGCAATTCCTTATACTTCTGCAGAATTTCCTGCACACCTCTGGCAACCTCATAATGCTCCTGTCCGACAATTCTCGGATCAAGAATTCTGGAAGTAGACTCCAACGGATCAACCGCCGGATAGATACCCAGCTCCACGATGGAACGTGAAAGCGTTGTCGTCGCATCCAGATGGGCAAATGTAGTTGCCGGAGCAGGGTCAGTCAAGTCATCCGCAGGCACATATACCGCCTGTACGGATGTGATGGAACCGTTCTTTGTAGAAGTGATACGCTCCTGCAAAGCACCCATCTCCGTCTGCAAAGTAGGCTGATAACCTACGGCAGAAGGCATACGTCCAAGAAGTGCGGACACCTCAGAACCTGCCTGTGTGAAACGGAAGATATTGTCAATAAACAACAGCACGTCCTTACCGCCCTTATCACGGAAATACTCTGCCATCGTAAGACCGGTCAGACCTACTCTCATTCTGGCTCCCGGCGGCTCGTTCATCTGTCCGAACACCATGGTCGTCTTATCAATAACGCCTGATTCTTCCATCTCATGATACAGGTCGTTTCCCTCTCTGGTACGCTCACCTACACCGGTAAATACGGAATATCCGCTGTGCTCTGTCGCGATATTACGGATCAGCTCCTGAATCAACACCGTTTTACCTACGCCGGCACCGCCGAACAGACCGATCTTACCACCCTTCTGATAAGGGCAGAGCAGGTCAACGACCTTGATACCCGTCTCCAAAAGTTCTGTTGCTGTGGACTGCTCTTCAAATGCCGGAGCCGGTCTGTGAATCGGCTCATGACCTACATCTGTCGGAGCCGGTTTATTGTCAATCGGCTCTCCCAGACACGTTAAAGATACGTCCCAGTGTATTTTCACCGACAGGAACCGTGATGGGAGCGCCTGTTGCAACCGCGTCCATACCTCTCACAAGTCCATCGGTAGATCCCATAGAGATACATCTGACGGTATCGTCACCCAGATGCTGTGCTACTTCCACGACCAGTTCACCGTCCTGTTTGAGCGGAATTCTGATCGCATCATTAATCTCCGGCAGATTGCCTGCCGAAAACTTGATATCCAGTACGGCACCGATGATCTGAGTGATTTTCCCAAGATTTTCACTTGTTTTTACTTCTGCCATCTCTTTTTCCTTTCAGTTATGTTTATATTTAGTTCAGCACACGCCATTCGCAAAATCGCGCTTTCAGCGCTCTCCGCTGCTTCGCAGCTCATTTTGCTCATAAACAGGCGTTCCCTCAGAGCTTCATTTGTCTGTCAAATTCATGCAAGCATGATCTGTCATAAAAATTCGCTCTGGCTGAACTGATATTACGAGATCGCATTTGCACCTGCAATAATTTCTGTTAATTCCTGCGTAATAGATCCCTGACGTGCTCTGTTGTACATCAGCGATAAGTGATCTATCATTTCCTCAG
>JAAGKN010000414.1_pt1 | contig 62009 bp, 47 predicted proteins | sample 6206371 | NCBI WGS metagenome assembly JAAGKN01 (sample SAMN11533720, study PRJNA540317) | gut metagenome | isolation source: fecal pellets from male and female animal of same cohort | host: Peromyscus leucopus | place: USA:CA | collected 2017 | reverse complement strand
ATGCGAAGGATAATGTCGGCAAAGAATACAGCTGGAAAGATATCAAACATCTTGAAGCTGAACTCGGTGCCAAACTGGAAAAACAGCTTGATACAGCCAAGGTTTATATCAAACCGAGCATAATCCAGACCGTTATCGGCGGTGACAGTGTCAAAGTTACCGGCTTGAACAAGCTTAGCACCTATGACGACAGCACGTTGGGACGGATTGAACTCGGCGGACGTTACGGCTTTACCGACGCTCTGTCTGCCTATGGATGGGTTAACTACACCTTTGGCTCAGACTATGATGCTACAGCATTTGGTGCAGGCATGAACTACGCTTGGTAATTTATCTTTCTTCATTAGCAGTACAATTGTACTGTTAATGAAGAACATAATTAAAACTTTTCTCCTCATAAAAAAATAGCCGCCCTGTAAAAAGGACGGCCATTTTTTATTTTTAAAATATTAAGTAACCTCGGTTACCGCGCGCAGGTTGCCATCACGGTTAATTTGAACCACCCTCAGTTTATGATGCATCTCCTCAATCGTCTTCTTTCTGTCAAGTGTCGGATATGAGTGTAAAATACGGTCAACAAAAGCTTCATAAGCAGCGGCGGAACTTTCTGCGTGGATAGTTGCAAGGCAGTTATCGTGACCAGATCCCATAAGTTCCCACAAAGCGCCAGCATTACCTGTCGAAATTTCACCTCCGATAATAGCATCCGGCGTAAAACGTACAACTAAGTCGATAATGCCTTTATAATCAAACTGGTTGGTCTGTCCGGTACGAGACATAACGATATGTACCCTGTTCGGATGGGGAACCAACAATTCACGAGCATCTTCAATCGTAATAACGCGTTTATGAATGTCCAAAATCTTCAGCAAGTTATTTAAAAACGTCGTTTTACCTGTTGCCGTAGCACCACTGACCAAAATATGGTCACCGCGCTTAATACTGAGTAACAAACGTTCATAAGGATCATCCGGATCTTTAATATTTTTCAGCGGATTAATCTGGTGCAGAGTTTCTCCCTGCTTCAAGCCGTAATCACCCAAACCGAAGGCCACGTCGTCACTGTGTACACGGATAGCAATAGCAACGCCACCGGTAATATCACCCTCATCATACATAACGTTCTTGCCGCAAATGGCTGAAAAACGATGTTCCCCGGGGATGGTTGCATAAACAACCGGCGTTCCAGAAACCGGATCAAAAGGCAATTCGTACGTATTGGCAACAATATAAAGAAGGTCTGTCAAATATTCCTTAGTCAGTTTTTCATCTTTATACATTACCCAAGGATAAGCTCTTTTTCCGCGCAGGCGCAGCCAAACCTGACCCGCACGATTAATAGCAACTTCTTCAATATTCTCTTGATTGTACCAATAGGCAAGAGGACGAAGAACTGATTCTAAAACTTCAAAACTCATATTTTTCTCCTCTAAAACAATTGCGGAACATCACTGCTGCCACCTGAAGACGAACTTCCGGACGAAGGTGCTGATGGGCGATTGGCCGTTACGACTCCACTGCTTGGCGGAGGTGGAGGCGTTGCTCCGGTCGGACGGCGCTTAGCTTTAGACGAACTCATGGCCGTATCGTCAACCAAGGCCATAGCAGGTTGGGCGTCACTGGCATCTTCTTCATATACGACTGTTCCGCCGCCTGCTGATTTTGACGATGACGAAGATACCCCTTTACCAAAGTTGGCCCTGCGGTTTGCCTCATCTGCCGCACGTTTGTCTGCAGTTTTCTTATCATCAATCAGGACATCTTTATATTCGGTATTATCTGTTGCCTCTCCGTCATTTTCAAGTGTACGCAGCCACAAGTCCACTTTCGGATAGACAATAATTCTGGTACCGGCCGGAATGAATGTAATCGCGCGGATATTTGAGCGATCTGCCAAAATTTGATTAAACATCTTTTTGGTATCCTCTAAAAAGCCTTCACGAGCATCGTTCATAGCCTGCTGTTTTGAGTTTTCGGTTTCGCCATTGTTCTTTTTTCCCGTAGCAAACTGAATGGCCATAAGGTTGTTAGCCAAAGAAGTGGCAAAAGGCACCGCATATTTTTTAACCAGCTGCCGATCCAAATATCCCAAAACGCCTCCTCGTCCCTGAGCATCACCGCTTTGGGCACTGCTGATATCAAACATAACGCCGTTAGGCATAATCAAACGATCCCACTGGATAGCAATACGCGCCGATGATGAAGCATCCTCACCGCCCGTAGCACCGCCGCCGCAGCTGCCAATCATACGGCTGCCGGCAGGAATAATAACGTTACGTCCATCCTCAGCATAAACATTACGTTCAACAAAAGCGGTAACCGGAACCTCATGTTCGGTATCAATAGAACGCGCAATAACTGCCGGTATAGGCTTATCAGCCAAAATCATCATATCCATATCAACCGGCCAGGTTGAAATCATCTTTTTAACGCCCCAATCTTTTTGTTTGCCGTCAAAAGCCTCACGGCTGAAGTTGCTTCTGACCGATCCGAAGATGATGCCTTTGCGGCGCTCATTTTGTGCGGCGCTTAAAGCCGCTGAACGCTGAACGTCATATCTTTCCCCGGGACCAAAACCGCCGCCGGGTCCCAAGTTTCCGGGACCGTCACCGGTGCCGTAGGCTCCGCCGTCACCAAAAGTTCCGGCCGGCACAAATACATCACCTTTTTCACTGCCTTTGGCAGATTCCTCAATGCCTATCAGAGAGCCCTGTTCATCAACGACCAAACCGTCCGGCAGCAAGCGTCCCAATAACTTTCCAGCTTTATTAATGACACTTCCATCTTCCAAAATATCCCCCAGATATTCTCCATCCGGTGTCAGAGCTATATTAACTGAACGTTTATAATCACTTTCTTTAATTTTGATACTGCCGACCTCCGGCAATTTTTGTTCAGAAACGACAGGGCGTTCGTACCAATCTAATTTTGTATTGCCGATAACCGTTCCGTCCAAACTGATTGCCGAACCATCCTGAGCCAAAGTACCGATAACATTGCCTTTGGCGTCAACAATTTTATTATCAGCCCCGACATAACCGATAACATTGCCGTTAGCATCGTAAATAGGCTGTTTTTTCTCTGCTTCATAATACTGGAGAGGTTTTGCCGTGGCAATAACCTGCCCGTCAGCAGCTTCAATATCTCCGGCTGCACCGAGAGAACCTATTTTTTCACCGTTACGGCTGATAACACTTCCATCCAGCATAAGTTCACCGATAATGGAATTTTCTTTATTGCGGATATAAAAATCACGGTTGCCGCGGGCAAATAATTTTCCGGAATTATCGATGGCAAAGCCACGGATAATCTTACCTAACCGTTGGTTGGAAAATGAAATAACACCCCCGTCCGCCGCAATATATCCTACGGCATTACCGTCATTGTTATACAAATACATATCGTAAAGGGCATAGCCTATATTATCACTGCCATAAACAACATTACCGTCAAAGTCAACACGCCCGTATTTTTCTCCCTGAGGCGTAATTACTTCAGCTTGAGAATTAACAGTTCCCAGCAAGCGGTTGTCTTTATCAAAAGCGTAACGATATTTAAAGAGCATTCCGATGGCAGACCCTGTTTTTGAATTAACACTGTCATCCGGTTGGGCATAGCCTATATTTTGATTGCTTTCGTTTACAATGCTGCCGTCAAGCATACTACGGCCAAGGATGGTGCTGTCAAACCCTATCACAGGAACAATCGGCATAACCTGACCAATCAATGCGTTCTGTTTATTATACAGGCGGTTATTTGAACGAATACATCCCATATTTTCACTGGCATAGTTCAAGACTTTTCCTGCAGACGTAACTGTTCCGATAATCTGTCCGCCAAAATCAACCACACTGCCCGATGTGACCGAAAAACCTATGATACTGCCACTTTCGGAAACGACGTTTCCGTTGGGCAGCAGTCGTCCCATGGTTACTTCACGATAGTTTTTAACTTCGCCTGAAGGAGTGACAACCCCCATAAATTCACACTTATTGTTTATTACAGAGCTAAATCCGACGGCTTCACCGATTGCAATGCCCGTGTTATCATAAACAATCCCTTCCGAACCGACTTTTCCGGCCGTTGCGGCACCGGCGTCTTTAATCGCCCCTTGATCATCGGCATATCCCAGCAAAAGGCCGTCATATCCGAGAGCAATCTGCGCTGCAGAAGCACGCCCGCCAACCGGCATATATGATGCCATATCATTAGACGCGGCAACAACACTCATATCCGGCAAAATTTTTGCAATCGGTTTCATGTTCTTATTTAAAATCTGGTTGCCATCCGCTAAAATTCCAACAGAATTTCCACGAAAATCAACAGCATAAACCACGCTGACGTTTCCACCCAAAATAAGGTTATGTTCGTCAATATCTAACCCATATTGTGTTAAACGCCCCTGCTGAACGGCCCCTTTACTGATTAACTCGCCGTTTGGCGAAACAGAAGCGACGGAAGTTCCGCCCAAACCGTAAATCCCGCCGAGAGCAAGTGCGTTACCGTCAATACCGCCTTCCGGATTATAAACATATCCGAAAGGCGAAACAATACGGCGATCATCACCGGTTGTCAGTGCGGAACCGACTCCGGTAATACCGATAGCCTGATTGTTGGCATTAATCACAACTTTACTACGCAAGACGGAACCGATAACTCTTCCGGCTGTATTGACGGCAAAGTTGCCGCGCATTGTGCCTAGCGGTGTCCCGCTCGGAAGAATAACCTGACCGTTCTTCAATGCATGAGCTCGCAAACCGCCTCGATAATCAAATATCGGACCCGAAATAATTTCTTTTCCGATTTGCCGCCCCTCCAGATCATAAATAACGTTCCATGGCCCTATGCGTCCGATAATATTGCGGCCTTTGGCTATTTTTCCCTCAGGCATAATACGTCCCAGATATTTTCCGGAAGCATCGGCTGCCGTTGCCGCAATATCAACTGAAAAACCGATAATATTTCCGCCGGTATCGGCAATACTGCCGTCAACCTGAGCATATCCTATCAGTTTTTCATTATTCATAACTTCACCGTTATACGTCACCAAACCGATATAGTCACCAGCTGTATCAAAAGCATAACCGGAATGGACAATACTGCCGATTACTTTTCCTTCCGCATCATACGCAAAACCGTTTGCCCGAATAAAACCTATTGTCTTACCGTCAAAATCCGTAATTTTTCCGCCGGGGGCGACACTACCGACAAAACGTCCGACCGAATCGATAACCATTTTGGATGAAATTAAACGCCCGTCCAACGTATAATCATTACCGGTGCGGCGGTATGCGTAACCATCCGGCGAAACAAAACCTATGGACTGCCCTTGTAAATTGGCGTAAATACCGTCACCGGTCAGGCGCCCCATCGTTTGCCCTTCGTCGGAATAAATGAGTCCGGGGAACAAAACGGCTCCCAAAATATCAAATTTATCATCAACAACCAAACCGTTCGGCAAAACTTTTCCGATAATTTTTCCTGTAGAAAGGCGAACTGTACCGTCATTATTAACTTTTCCCAGCATACGGTTGTCATTGCCGATAGCAATACCGCGAGGAACAACGCCACCGATCAATCTGCCGTCAAAATCAATGATCAAGCTGTCAGCCGTGATGTTTCCGATCAGCTGATTTTCAAAGCTTACAACTTTTCCGTCAGGAATGACCTTACCAATCAAATCGCCGTTAAAGTCAATAGCTGTAATTTCCTGCGCCTGAGCATAGCCGCAGCATGTCATAAAGACTGTCCATATTACGAGTTGGAAAAATTTGCCGATTTTGCGATTTAATTTAAAAATCACTGTCAGTTCCTCCGATTTTTAGCCACTTCCTGCAGAGCATATCCGGCAACACGTTTATCCAAATTGATAAACGAGCCGTTGCTCTTAAGGTAGCCGATAACTTTATTTTCGGTATCAATCACCGAACCGTTTGCCGTCAGGCGCCCAAGATATTTACCGGTGTTGCCCAAAACAGTGGCACCGATTTTATAAATACGTCCCAAAATATCATCCATTCCGTCAACAGCCAAGTCCGTTGACAGACTGCGTCCGATAACGGCTCCGGTATTGTCAACGACAGAACCGTCAAAACCTATATAGCCGACAACTTTATCTTCACTGTTAATTACAAGATCTCCGTCAACGACCTCTCCGATAAGGCGCCCCGAGTTGTTCAGAACATTACCGTCAGGCAAAACTCTGCCGATGACGATATTCAAAATATCCAGAACAGACCCGTCAGGCAGAACTGCTCCGATTACTTTTCCGGCAAAATCTATGACGGCACCGCGTCTGAGCAGGCTGAGATTCTTATCGGTAGACCCGCCCGGCAATATTGCCGTAATATTTTTACCGTTCAAATCAATAACGTCGCCGAGCGAATTAATATGCCCTTTATATGTTCCCCATACATCAATAACAATTTCTTCAGGAATAACTTCTCCGATTATTGCAGATTTATTATTCAGAACTTTGCCGTCAGGTGTACTACGTCCGACATTTTTACCGTCCAAGTCAATAATTTTACCGTCAGACAAACTGTATCCGAGGAATGAACCGTCATATCCTATTGCAGCACCGCGTTTAATAACACCGCCTTTTAAATCGCCTTTGTTGTCGAAATAATATCCTTTGGCATCAAGACGTCCGAGTTTTTCACCAAAACGATTAATTACTTCACCATTATATCCGGCAGCGCCTACGACTTTGCCGGCAAAATCGGCAACTTGCCCAACAACAGCCTTATGTCCGAGACGATGATTATAGAAATTCATTCCGTCGCCGTAAATTTTTCCGGCAGAAACACCTTTGCCGTCATAAACATGTCCGTCAGGGAATAAATGCCCGATGACAATGCCTCCGGTATCGACAATTGTCGTTTTGCCGCGCAAAGCAACACCGATAATTTTCCCATTTTCATCAATAATGGCATTATGCGCCAATAAACGCCCTGATGACTGTCCTCGAATCGGAACTCTGCCGCTAGAATTGACTTTATTTAAGAAATTACCTTCAAGATCATAGGCATCGGTATTTTCCAGAACACGCCCCAAATAGGCACCTTTTTTATCAAAAACATCACCATAAGTTCCAACGCAGCCGACAGCTTGTCCCTGAGGAGAGAAAACAAGCCCGTTCTCAACAACTTTACCCAGCAGATTTCCATCATAGGAAACAGCTATTCCTGAACGGGCAACACCACCTATAATATCGCCTTTTTCGTTTAAAACCGTTCCGTCGGGATTTACACAACCGACATAACTTCCGTTCTGGCGGACAATACCATCAGTATCAACGTCTCCGATTTTGGTACAAGTATCATCAAAAACCGGCCCCGGTGTTACGACTTCACCGATATAACGTCCGCTGTCATCAACGACCACACCGTCAACATTAACACTATATCCCGTCTCCTGATTAGCTTTACGAACAACACCGTCTTTTTCAAGATAGCCGATATTTTTACACCCCTGTCCAACAACCAAACCACCGCGAACCAAACGGGCAATGACACGCGAACCGCTCGGATTCTTAACTAAGCCATTGGACTGGATACGACCGACAATTTGTTTTTCATCATTTTCAATCGTGCCGTTTTTATTGATTGTTCCCAAGACCTCGCCTTTAGGCGTAATCGGAATCATGTTTTCTTGTATCAAGCGTCCGAGAATTGTCTGGCTGTTATTGATAATATTCCCTTTTTCATCAACATAGCCGATAACATTGCCTTCCGTATCAAATACTTCTCCGTCGCGCCCGACATAGCCCATGATTTTACTGTTTTTATCAAGCAATATTCTGGCAAAGCCACCGACTTCGCCTATTTCATTACCATTCGCATCAATAATCTTGCCGGACGGTACCATTTTGCCGATAGCATCGCCGTTAAAGTTTATAACATTGCCGTTTTCATCAACATAGCCGATAACATTGCCATCTTTGTCATAGGCCAGCTGACGGGACATTAAGCCCGCCTGTCCGATAATATTGCCATTTTCGTCAACAATCGTTCCATCATCAAGCATCTTGCCGATAACGTTGCCACTAAAGTCAAGAACATTGCCGTTTTCATCAACATAACCAATAACGTTACCGTCCTTATCATAGGCCAGACGCCGACTCTTACTGCTGTCAACCCGCCCTATAACATTGCCGAATGCGTCAATAATCGTTCCGTCATCTTTCAATGAGCCTATTTTTTTACCGCCGTCGCCAAAAACGTTACCCTCGGTATCTACATAGCCCATAACCTTGCCTTGTTTATCATAAGCCAAGCGTAATCCTTCTGCATCGCTGCGTACGCTGCCTATAATATTGCCGTCAGCGTCAACAATCGTTCCGTCTGTTTGCATTTTTCCGATAACATTGCCGTTAAAATCAAGAACATTGCCATTTTCGTCAACATAACCGATAACATTACCGTCTTTATCATAAGCCAAACGCTGCCCCGGTGCCAAACCGATAATATTGCCGTTTTCATCAACAACAACGCCGTTTTCATTAACCCGACCGATAATGTTTCCTCTAAAATCACGTACATTACCGTTTTCATCAACATAACCGATAACATTACCGTCTTTGTCATAGGCTAATCTGCTTATTTTCGAACTGGCATCCGTATCAGGAGCGGCACGTCCGATAATATTTCCTTCACTATCGATGAGCATTCCGTTTTCAGCCATAATGCCGAGTTTTTCTCCGCCTTCGCCGATAACATTACCTTCACGGTCAATATAACCGATGACTTTTCCATCATTGTCATAGGCTAATAAGGTTCCGGCAGCAGTCAGTTCCTCTCCGTTATTGTCAACCAGAGTACCGTCCGGACGGGTACGTCCGATTATTTTGCCGTTAAAATCACGAACAGAACCATCATCATCAACATAGCCGACAATCTGCCCGTCTTTATTATGAACCAAACGGCGATTGATACTTTGTGCCGGAAGATTTTTATCGGCAATGACATTGCCGTCCTTATCTACTCTTCCAACAACCTCACCATTAGCATCGACAACAGAACCATCGGGCATAACTACGCCGATAATATTACCGTCTTCATCCACAGCAACCTGTCCTGTCTTTGTAACATGACCGATAATATTGCCGGCAGCATCGACAACTTCGCCTTTTTCATTCAGGCGCCCAATAACATTGCCATCCATATCGACAACTGTGCCGTCCGGCATCACCCTGCCGATGATATTACCATTATCATCATAAACATAGCCCATATCGACAGCATGGCCGATAACATTGCCGTTAGCATCAACAACAGTGCCATCCGGCAACATTCTTCCGACGACATTGCCGTTCAAATCGACAACCGTACCGTCCGGATTAACGTAGCCAATAACATTACCGTTTTCATCATAAACCAACTTACGGTTATTAGCGACACCGATAATATTTCCTTCACCGTCAACTACCAACCCGTTTTCATTAACCCGACCAATAACATTGCCGTTGTTATCATATACATACCCGTCCTCATCAGCATAACCGATAACCGAACCGTCAGGCCCGACAATTGCGCGCTGTAAATTACGGCTGTCTTTGCGTCCTTGAGCGGAGACAGTTCCGCCGCCCACCATGTTAGGATCACAGAAATTGCAATCTTCTTTGGTTACGGCATTACCATATACCGGAACTTTTTCAGACTTTGCATTCGTCTGAGTAACATTGCTTTCGTGCCACGAAATAATAAAATTGTTCTGAACATTACCGGAAACGACTGGAACCCAATTCATCGTAACATCGCAGGTTTCGTTGCCTCGCAGGATTTTTCCGCTGCACTGGTCGTTATATTCAAAACCGTCGAACGGAGCCTCTGCCAACTGAACAGACATAATGGCAACCGAAGCTTTGCCGTTAGTGCCTATTGTCAAAACATTTTTAGCATCGGAACCCAGGACAACCTGTCCCAATGGAACAGGGTTCGGAGTTGTTGTAATAGGAACCACTCCATCGTCAATAGTACTAAACTCAATTCCCTCATCCATCGGCGTGGAACTAATGACATTAAGAGCATCGTCATTGGCCGTAAATACCGGTTCCGTATATTCCTCAATAGGTTCGTCGCTGGAAAAAAGGAGATACAATCCCAAAATAAAGATTACGAAAGAAGTTATACCAACCGCAAGAATGATGCGGTTGGTTTTTTTGATATAACTTTCTGAATGTGTTAAAACTTCTTTACTCATTGGGTCCTGACTACACTGCAAAATACTCCGTTTCGTCCCAATTTGCTGCAGACGCTGTCCCCTTCATCCAGAGTTTTGACAGGTCCTATGCGGAGATGGAACAGCTCTTTTCCCTGCCCATCTGCCGGAGCATCAACAGAGAAAAACGGATCATAGTTTTTCAAAATCTTTGAATATTTATCGGAAAGCGTATCCCATAAATTTTCCAAATTTTCAACATTGGCATCAGTTCCGAGTTCTATAGAAATGTTGGAACCCGTCCCTTCGCCAAAACCGGAGCCATAGCGATATTGGCTGGACAAATTGCTCGCGGCCGGATCAAACTGCTGCGTATTTTGGATGCGATGCATTTTTGAATAATCAAAATTCTCACCGCCGTTACCGTTGCCTCCAAAATTTATATTAATCCCGGGGAAACCGAAGCCGGAACCATTACCGCTACCGTTACCGGAACGCCCGTTCGGGTTTCCGCCGCCGTTAGCACCTGCACCACCGTTACCATATTCCGGAACAATAACTTCACTGCCGTCAATACCTATATCCAGTTGTCCTGACGGATAGTTAGCAGCTCCATTGACCGGACCGGCATTGAAATCAGGATATTCGGCACTGCCGGCTTTGATATTGCCTGGGATTTTGGCACCACGATCCCATTCCTTGGCTGAAATGTCATCAGCATAGCTGGCATCATCAAGTCCCGCATCATCGGAACGTCTCATTTTAAGGCATACAATACGTTTACCGTTACGCAAAACCATATCACCGATAGCTTCAACAATAATCAAACGGTTATTTGGCCCCTTTGTACGGAAACCGACAGGAACCTCCATCCGTTCAACAATAAGGGTAACGATTGGACGCTGAACCATATTGAGCGATTTTGCCCCTAAATCAATATAAGTGAAAATATCATCACGCCAAACACGCTCGGGCGCAATAACCACGTCATCGGGGTGTGGCACATAAACCTCTATATCAAAACGAAACTTAGTCGGATCAAGCGGAATATTTTCTACCCAGTTATTTTTCTGGTTACGTTTGGTAAAAGTAGAATCAGCTGATTTTCCGCCGGCACCGTAGTATTTGGTGGCATTAACACGTCCACCGCCGCTACCGCTGCTGATGCCTTTGGATGACCCGTTTCCCTCCGCACCGATTACCTCAATATCTACAATAGCATTTGTCAACCGTTCTGTATTTACGCCTTCACTGCGGACATAGAAAACATAACGGTTTCCTGAACGCCCGAAAACGATCACATTTGTATCAACACCTACGTTTGCACCGCCCGTGGGATAAAGCAGCAAAGTGTTCGGGCCGGAGATTTCACCTGTAAACGTACTGTTATCGCCGATAAAAATTTCCTCAATCATTTCCCACTCAGGAAAATTAACCAAAGTAATCATACCTTCACGCAGACGAAGCGGAAGAACCAAATCTGGCGACCAATAATATTTTGAATACGCCGGTTTGGTTTGTCCCTCGCCAAGGTTCTGCAGCGGATCGAGCCATGCACTCTGCATCATTCCCAGAGAATTAAATCCGGCATAGCTCATATCCATCGGCTGGTATTGCCCTTGCGATTGCTCAGCATTCTGATCCATGCTGTTCATCGTCGCCTGAGCATAAACCTGCCCGGCCAGCAGAACGCCCAGCAAACTTATGATACTTATTTTCATAGACTTTGAGAACATTGCTTTATCCACCTTATTTAACTTTATTATAACTCAAAGAATAGTTAACGACCGTAAAGCCGACCGGATTTTTCAAACGTTCTTTGAATTTTACGCTTTTATAACGATATACGATTTTCAACGAAGCTGTCCAGTAATTTATTTCAGGAGTTTTGGAATCGGGATACATATCGCGAGTTTCATATTCGACCTGCCAAATCCCCGAGCCAAGCTCGTTGACCGTCATAATTCGTACATCTCTAATCATACGGCGCGTACGGATAAGTTCCAACGCACGATTAGCCGTGTTTTTTACAAAATCATCATAAACTGTTGCCGACGACATTTCCTGAATGGCACCGCCCGGCATCCAACGAGCCTCAACTTCCGGAATATCGCGATTAAAAGAACTGCGCATCAGCACATACTGGCGAACAAAAACCTCGGTAATTGCTTTTTCTTCCGCAAGATTGCCGCTAACAGGCTTAATGTTATAAACCTGCTCTTCCTTGTTTTGAAAAGTAAGCAAAAACGGCTCCACACGATAAAGAGGGATAACCTGCATAATTGCAATCAACAGCACAAGATTGCAGCATAAGCTGATTGCCGTAATAATTGCAAAAGCCCTTGCCGTCCACAAATAACGTTTTTCGGCAACATTGGCAACAAAAGTATCCTTATTAGCTGACGAATCGGCTCTGCGAGCAGTATTGCCCGCAAGCAGCCTTTGGTTCGTATGGTTGGTTCCGACAGGGGTGGCCATGCTTTAAACTCCTTAAACTCAACTAGATGGTTTCAACAAACCAATCAGGAAGAGTCTGCGGCAATTCGACCTGCAGACATGCACAAGGAGACATTTTTAATTCATCTGTTGCCTTACCGATTTCGACAGGCTCCGGTTCATAATAGGAACCGAACACGCCACAACCGGCAAGCAATGCGATTACAAGCACTAAGACTAACTTTTTTGTCATCAGAATATTCCTTTTTTAACTATAGTTAGTTTGAATTTAGACTCTTTTTTTGAAAAAGTCTAACATATTTAGCAATCCAAACAATTTTTAACAGGCCTTATCAGAATTGAACCTCACTCTGATTATATCTTGTAACCGTAAATCCTAAAGGATTTATTAATCGGCGCCCCATAAAAAGCCGTTCGGGAACGAAATAGGAAGTAACCGAAGCCGTCCAATAGCGGGTTCTTAAAATCAGAGAACCATTATCACCGTTACGATTACGCTGCGAAACCTCATAGGTTTTAAAATCGACTTTCCAAACCGGACTTTTCTTACCGCCGACCCTACCAATCGAAATAATTTCAACTTCCTGGCTTATCTGATTGTCCGTAATATATTTTTGTATTTTTTCCTGATATTTATAAAATTCGTAATAGATTTTTTCATCAGACAGATAATTAACCATCCCCCCCGGGAACCAACGCGTCATCATCTCTATTTTGTCATTGATGATCGTATTGCGATATATGACGTACTGGCGGACAAAAATTTCCATCAATTTTTCTTTTGAAGCCATATTATGAGCAATAGGCTCGTAACGAACCATATCATCGGAAGTATTTTGATTGATAATTAAAAAGGGCTCTACCGAAACCTGCGGCGCCAATTTGAACAAAGCCAACGAACTGCACAAAAACAGCATCAACATTAATACTGCCGTAAAAATAAAAAGGCGCGACAACCACATGTAGTAATACATTTTGACGCTGCGCTTTTCTTTTTCGGCCTGACCTAAAAAGTGGTAGGTTCTACCACTTTTATCAGTCAACGCCATAACTTTTGTAGCTTCAAGAATATTCCCTAACTTACTCATTCTTTGCTATTCTCTTAATAAGGCATGCATATAGGCTGCTCATAGTTGTCAATTTCTTTTTCTATAGCAGCATAACCTTCATTACGAGCTTTTTCAATCACTTTTTGGTTAGTTTCTTCACTCTTTAAGGTTTCAGCCAAAGGACTTCCCGACTCCGTATGGGAGGAAATGCTGACCAATGCTTTGGAATCCTGAACAAGAGCCGAATACGTATTATTAACCTTGTCAAAACGTTCTTTAACCGTTGCGTTTGAATGATTAACCGTATCAAGTTCTGCACCGGCCTTGCTTACAAGCGTATTTTTACGCTCTTTTAGTTTTTTGACAATATAATTATACTCATCACTGTCGGCAAGGTTAGTATTTTCCTTGAACTCAAACCCCATTTGGGAGAAAACTTCCTTAAGAGTGGTTTTTATTTCGTCCATACCTGCTTCAATTTCATCAAGATTTTTCTTTATGCGGCTTTCTTTATCAATGAAATGCAGAAAATCGCCGATCTGATTTTTTGTAAACATGGCACGCTGATATGCGTTGTCATCAGCAGTCAGCTCATATTTTCCGGTCTTCTCCGCCTGATTTTCCTTTGCAATCAATCTGGTATAACCATCATACGGGCGCTCGTTCATGCTCAGGCTTCCTTTCTTGTACCGTAAAAACATTCCCAACTCGCTGCTGTTCGGATTGCTAATACTTCCCAAAGCATTACCGACAGCAGTACTGTCAACATCTTTATCATGGATTATATAGGTATCAAGCACATTGGCAATTCCGGGAACCATTCCGGCAACAGTCAAATCACGGCATTCGGACAAGCTGTTCAAAACCTTAACATTTTCCGGATTATTATACTTTTGCGTATCAGTAATTGTATATTTGCCCGAAGACAAGATATCTATCATATAGTGTCCGGCACGGCACGGCAAAATGTTGCCGCGCATGAAAGCTTTCCCTTCGCCGCCCATATCCAGCGCAGCGGAAAGATCCATTCCTCGCTCTATATAGGCTTTGTCAGAAAGCATCAACTGCCAGACATACGGCTGAGACAAGCCATAATTGAGAAAAGCATTGCGGCTGAGCTTGCCATCCGAGCTCATCTCTATTTTCTTATAATCCGTCGTATCCAGATGAACCATATCACGAATCGTCGGATAGCGCGTTGTCAAAGGCGCCCGAGGCGCGGCAAAGTCTCTCGCTTTGGCCGGAAGCCCTACGAAATATTGCGTATCCGCCGAATCGCATGAATAATTCGAGCAAACTGATTTTGTCAGTTCAGATTTAAAAATATCGGTGAGGAGAGAAATAATGCTCTCGGGATTAACATTTCTTACCCCGATGCTACTCTGAACTTTTTGGCTGAAACAGCTTTTCGGCAATTTTTTCAGGCTGTCAATCAATGCGGCATGCTTTGCCACCACCTTACCGTTATTGGCAGGCAGATAAAGTGCATCACCATCAGCCATTGCATTCAAATCATCCTGATGCTGTTGGATAAGCTCATTTGCACAACTGCGCGCTTTGTCAACCAAATCGTCAGCTTTGCCGATAATGCTCCTCAAACTGCTGTTTTTAAGTTTTAACGACGAATAGATGCTTGCTAATTTTGAAACAGACTGTTCGTCATTTTGAACAGAAGCAATTTTTGAATCATACTCATTTTCTACAGCCACGATATCTTCCTGATATTTCTGCCTAATCAGATTCATTTTTTCTTCAAGTTCTGTTTTTTCAGCTCTTGCATTTTTACGAGCATTTTCGTATTGGACAGCCGAAGAACGCAATTTGCCCAACTGAGTAATATTTTCGGCCTGAGCAGCACCGGCTTCGGATAAAGTCTGTTTTGCCAATACATAAGTAGACGAATAACCGCTGGTTCCACGCTTATTCATATCCTCAATTTCTTTTTGGGCAGTTTCGGCACGGCCTTCATTCAGCTTATTTTCGGCATCAATTTTATTAATTTCGGCTGTCGTAGAATTAATCATGGCTGACCAACCGTCAATTTTTTCGTCCAAATCAGCAAGCTGCGTTTCATAAGGAGCCAATGCTGCAGCCTGTTTCTGTCTGATTGCGGTCAAAGATTCGGCTTTGGCTGCCAGCATTCTGCTAACCCCTGAGCCTGACGTTTCCGTTTTGCCAAGAGCAGAACTGATTTCATTTAAGCCTCTGGCATTAGCGGCTTTTTCTTCATGTTCAGACTCTCCATTATTTAATATTTCGGCAATTTGAAGCGCTACGCTGTTAACATTCAGCAAATTGATATATGTCTTCATATTTTCATATTTGCCGCTCAGATACTGATTATAATATGTCCGCTGGTCGTTCCATAAAGGATACGGATTTTCGGCTTTTCCGTAAGCCGGTTTTTCCGAATTCTGATCATCGACCAAATATTGTGCCGCCTTACGGCCAATCTGCCAGTTCAACAGTTCCACTTCGCGGACGGAATCTGAAAACTCCTGTGCTTTGCTCGGGCTTACAAACATATCATCATCAACTTGGCCTCCGGCTTGAGATTCAAGTTTGACCGTATCGACTTCTACCAGAGTTTTGCTGTCATCCGACGTATCAATATCGACCTCGGCAAAAGCGTCAACGTCAATATCATTACCGACAGAGGCATTAGCAACTTGGAAAGTCGTAATAGCCCAGCCGGAAAGCCCTTTACGCCCATCATAATCACATGTATTTTCCGGAGCGTTTTCCTGCCCGAACCAAACCTTATTAGGTTCGGCATAGCGGCGGCCGACATATTGGACAACGCATTGGTCCGCATTCTTAACGGCTTCAACAGCTTTGGCATGCAGGCGCTTAAACAAGTCATACTGTATATATAAGTCACGATACCCCGGCATCTGCTGCAAAACATTATGAACTTCCGATGCCTGATTAACAACTTTCTGAACCTCGGAAATCTTGTTGACCGCGGCCAATTCCTCTTCGTTGCCTTGTAAAAGGGCTGATGTTTCCGGTGCTGCCGGTGTTACAAATCCGGCCGGTGTTTTGTATACAACTTTTTTTGTTGCCGTTTTATCAACGGCAGTCTTTGCTGCTTTGCTCACCGAAGAAATGATAGCCTTTTCCGTTGTTCTGGCTGTGGCCGCCGGCAAAGCTGTTTTTGCCACCGGAGAGAGGGCTGCTTCAGACGAACGCGCTGCCGTATTTTGCACAAGGCCGGTCAAGGGCGCTGCTATCGGTTGAACAGCAGATACGCGGGCTGCTGTTGTCTGCTGTTTTTGCATCATTTGCGCAAAGACCATCCGTGAATGTCCATGGAGAGATGATGTTTTTAATGCCGGACGTTCGTTCTCCGTTTCTTCTTTTTGATAAGGTGCCGGCGGAACAATTCTCGGCTGGCGAATCAGTCTGGCTGCATAGTATTGATTTTGCATGGCAACAAGCTGTTCGGTAATTTTAAGAATATCATTAAATTTGCGAGCCGCCAAATAAGAGTTATACATTGTACCGCTCTCATCTTCAGAACCAGCCGTCTCGCCACCGCCTGTCGGTTCGGTCATAGCTTTTTCGCCAAACTGCTCCACTTCGGCACGCAAGGTTGCCAGTTGGCTTTCAAGCTCAATGACGGCCGTTTTCATCTCAACCAAAGTATCATAGAAGAACTGTTCCGACTTTAGATCATAAGCCTGTTGCAAACGCTCATTATCCGTCGGATATTGCAAAAACAGTTCGGTAAAGGCAGCTTTGACGGCTTCGGGATCTGTATTGTTAACAGAGCTGCTCTCATCAAAATCTTTAGAACCGGGGATCTTATCCAAAACCTTATTTATCTTGCCGGCATATTTCTCGACAAAAGCTTTTACTTTTGTAACGTTTTCCTTAACCTTGGCAACCACTTCTTCCTGAATGGCACTTATTTTAGCTTCTACAGTCTGCATTGTTGACTTTGCATCACCGCTGAAGTCAAACGTAGCTCCGCCAATCAACTGAGCTGATGCCGGACGGGCAAACAGCAGGGTAAGTACAATCAAGCAAAAAACTAAAGGAATTTTTACATAATTTCTTATCATTTGTTTTCTCCTTTATCACTTGTCTGCGTTTCTGCCGGTTTTTCCGTTGCCGATTGTTCAGCTTGAGCACTGGCATTTTCTGTCGCAGCTGCTCCCGTATCAGATGATTTTTCTTTTTCGCCAGCTGTACCGGCTTCGGCTGCAGCCTCAGCAGCGGCAGCACTTTCCCTCTCTTTTTGCGCATGAGCGGAGATAGCAGCAAAGCTTGCCGCCACAGCCTCTTCCGACGGTCCGGAAATATCCTCGGGAATAGCCTCGCCGTCCTTATGTTGAACAGCCGGTGTCGAACTTACGCTATATTGGTCTTTTTCTGGATTAAATTTATAATTGTCAAAATTAAAATCGCTGATTGATGTTTTTTCATTAATCTGATTAAATCCGCTAAAAGCCAAATCGTGGCTGATATTAAGCTTCAACCGTTGCAAAACAAGCTCCGTATAGTTAATTACAGCCAACATATTTGATTTTTTGAGTTCAACGGATGCCAGAGCCTGTGCCGCCGTAGAGCCTTCAACTTCAGCATTTTTTTCTTTGACATCACTTGCTGCTTTATTATCGTCAATTAAACCTGATCTGATAATCGTATTACGGCTGAGGACAGTGCTCATATCTGCCCAATACAAAGCATAATAAACTTCTCTATAGGCGAAGATAATGTTTGCACTCAGTTCGGTTCCTTCTTTTGGCGAAATCAAAGTCAGCGTATCTTTTAAATCTTCCGCTGAATTATAATTTTTAGCAAGGGAAATAATTTGCGTCAAAGGTTTCAGTTCTGCCATAAGTTGTTCCTGCGCAGCATTTAATCCGGAAAGGATATTATCGCGACTTTCGTTGATCCCCTTTACCGTTTCGTATGTTTCTTCGGTTATTTGTTCCTTTTGCTTTTGCAGTTTAGAAATTTTCTTCATATTTTCTTTAGCTTTTTCCGGATGCTCAAGGCTGTCTTGACTTAATTCGTTGATATTTTTATTAACATCGGAAATTTTTTCGTTGCCCTCACGTGTTGCATTGGCTGCATCTTGTGCCGCTTTATCTCTAGCTTCGGTCTTTTTCTTGTCTGTTTTTTTGAATTGCGAAGCTAAGCTCCCCAATTTTTTAGGATCAATATCTTTATAACTGGTCAGGGTATTTTTATAATCCCAGACTTCTTTGGCGCCTTTGCCATATTGAATGACTGTTTGGATAAAAGTGCTTTCTTCTATTTTTTTCTTAGTTTGAACCACTTTGGTTTTCACCGTCGTATACCATTTCTGAATTGTATTGGTAAAATCGGTTTTGAATGGAGGCAGCAAAAAAGCATGAGCATCATGCGGAACCGACAATGCCATAAAAGAAACAACTATTGCAATCAATGTAAGCTTTTTCATTGTGCATCTCCTTCCTTGTCCTCATCCGCAGAAGCGCTGAGCGTCCTTGCCATCAAACGTAATGTAAATTCTTCCATTGAGCTCTGCATATCCACAATTCTGTTCAGCCGGCGGGCACTTTCCATTGTTTCCTTTGCCAAACGTTGAAGCGTTCCGCTGTCTTCACCATCAGGCGAGGAACCGGAACCGCGGGTTTGGGTACTGGGCTCAGGATCATCTTTTGTGGACAAGCGTTGTTCTGCTAATTTTGCACGCAAAGTAAAAGCATAGGCATACATGCGTGCCAAATCTTCACGCATCATATTTTCAGCTAAATCTTTAGCTTCCTGATGCGTTGCAACTTGATTTTTTTTAGTATAATTCGGGAAAGTCCCTTTGACGATGGCCTTTTCAAGATTACCCTTATTTCCGATATTGTCGGCAAGGACTTGCGGCATTTTGATATCGACTTTATCAAAACCCAAATCGCTGCTCATCCCTGTAAGCGCACCAAAATCACCTTGGCGGACCGAATTATATGCCGACTGGATTTTTTGATACTTTTGTTGCAGCACTTGCGCCTTCTTTTGCAATTTTTCCAGTTGGGTCAATGTATTTTCGACAGCTTCAAAGTCTGCATAGGCTGACGAAACATTCAACAACCCCAAACAAACAGCCGATATCAGTAACAGTTTTTTCATTATTTGCCTCCATCGGTTGCATCCGTTTTGTTGCCGTCCGTATTAACTTCCTTCAGCACATCCTTCGGTGCGGCACAGAGCTGTTTTACACTATCAAGGATAATTTGTGCCGATACCAATAAAGACATGCGATTTAAAAGGATTTGCGTCTGTTCGTTTGCCATGGCAATCACCGCAGAATCGCTTCGCGTATCAGTAGAATTTCCACTGAGTTCTTCCTGTTTATCCAAGGTATCATCATAATTTGATGCCTCATATTTGCTTTGCGTCGTTTCCGCCAACAAAGCAACAACCGTATTATAAATCATCCGTTCACAGTCCTTACGGCTGTTTATGGCGTCATATTGGTTTTTGGCAAAATTTTCCATAATGATTTTGTTCGTGCAAGCTTTCATCTTATCTGCATCTTGCAGATCACTGATGCTCACGCCGCATCTTTGAGCAAGAGGCGAGATAAAGGTTCCGTTCGAATCATATCCGACACCTTTGGTATTATCCTCTTTCTCTGCAGCAAATGCCATGTGACTGCTGTATGTTACAGTACTGCTTGAAACTTTTTCAATCTTCATCGCCGGCGCCATCTCAAACTTTTGAGCAGGAGCAACCGCTGGTGACGAACGGAATTTACGGGCAGATACAGCTTGGGCTTTGACCGCCGAAGAAGAAGTTGCAACAGCGCCAGCACTATCTTTTACAGCCCTAACGGCATTGTTTTTCATCAAAGGTTCTGCCGAAATCTTCTTTACATCGCTTATTTTACCGGCAACAGCATTTGTTGCAGCAAGCCCTGACGCAGAATGATTTGCCTTTTGCAAAACGGCACCGTCGGCTTTCACCGCCTCAGAAGCACGAATACCGCCAAAACGCCTTCTACCTGTCGTTTCGTTTGTAATACTTGAAGTTATTGCCGATACTTTCTCCGAATCAACTGCAACTGCAGCTGCAACCGCATCAGTATCGACAGCCTCTACCGGCGCCGGTCCTTTCTCGGCAACAAATTTTTCAGAAACAAGCATATCATCGGCCTGCAGTTCACGCACTTGCAGTTTTTCGGCAGGCATTATGCCGCGCACAACGGCCGGACGTGCTGCATCTTCGATACCAACCATAGGAAGTTCGTTTGAAATTGCCTGTCCAGCAACCAATTCCGCCTGCAATCCATCGACAGGAACACGCGCCAACATTTCGCCGTTATCAACTGTTTCGAGGGTGGAAACAGATGCTGCATCGTAATCGGCGTCGTATCCGCTGTCGTAATCGGCAGCATATTCCTCATCAAATTCACCATCATCATAGGAGGCTCCGCCGGTATAACTACTGACGGTTTCCATCAGGGCATCATATTCAGCTTTGCGAGCTGCAATTTCGGATTGGTATTTATTATAGGCATCCACTCCTTCAGTAATACGTTTTTGCGCATCCTGAGCGGCTTTTATTCCCTTTTCGAGATCAGCGCCATATTTTTCATTAAATCTAGCAAGGGTTCCGGCTGCATCACCGATGATTGAGTTCAAATTGCTGCCGTTGGCAATAGTTTCAATTCCCTGCTGAATACCTGTAGCACCTTGCGTTACAATGCCGATTGTTCCGGCAATATTGCCCGCATCAATCGTTGGCAACCCTGCAAAAGCAGGAAATGCGCCGGTTATAAAAGCAGCGCATGCCAAAGCTACACGAATAGACTTATTTTTTTTCATACCACCCTCCTATGAGATTTGTCCTCATAGTATATGATAACAAAAAAAAACTATTTTATAAACTTATTTTATGCGGTTTAGGCAAGATTTAAATATTTTGTAACAAAGTTTTCTTCACCGTACTGTTTTATCAAATCCTCAACCAACAATACGTTCTTACGGCTGGAATTATAAAGCTTAAGATACGGTCCCAACCCGCCAAGATTGACATCCAAAATAACAGATTCACCTGTTGCCGGACGAGAAAGCAAAATGGCATACGGGAAATCGCGATAGGATTTACCGAATACAAAATCAATCTCACGCTGATTAAGGTTCCAATTTGCATAATCTTCCGGACGAGCTTGCGGATTACGGAAAAAGATAACGGTTTGGCATTGTCCGCGGATAACCTCGCCCACACCAAGAGAGTCAATGATATTCGGCTGTTGGAATGCACACAAATACGCCTGACGCTTTTTACGGCCTTCTTGCAGACCAATCATGAAATAATCACGGAACATCGGGTGTTTAAGCATTGGCGCCGTTTCATCGATCATAATCAATGACGGAACACCGGTTTCGCCGGTTTCCGATTGAATACGGTGCATGATGTAGCTGATTACCGCCGGAGCCAAAGTGTCATCTTCGAAAATATGCGTAAAATCAAAGGCCATAAAACGTTTGCTGCGCAAGTCCAAACTATCGTTCTGAGCATTAAAAATCTTGCCGTATTGATCTGGATTAACCCAGCGGTATAATTCGCGGCGCATATTTCCCGTCGGAGAAAAACAGCTTTTGTAAAGATTGCTCATTACACGCTCTTCCGGACGCAGATAATCAAAAGCCGTTGTAATTGCACGGGCGATTTCACGCTCGGACAAGGCATCGTCCACCATTGTAATAGATTTCATCCAGCGTCTTAAAAAGGCACGATTATTCGGTGTCGGAGCCGTATCAAAAGGATTCAGCGAGACATTCTTTTCATCACCATCAAATCCGATATAGGCACCGCCAACAGCTTTGGTAAAAATTTCCGCACCCAAGTGGCGGTCAAAGAAGAACACTTTCAAATCTTTGTGGCGCATTGCCTGCCCGGCCAAAAAAGTCAACAAAGTCGTTTTACCTTGTCCGGTCGGACCGATAATGCAACAGTGAGCCACCGCAGCATCTTCGGAAGAAACGTGGAACTGAAAACGATAACCGGAACCGGTTGTCGTACGGAAAGTCGTAATAGCCCCCGGACCCCAGTCACATTTATTAAAACCTTCAGCCGGCTTATCAAACGAAACGGCTGCTGTCACCACACGTGACAAATAGCTGTATGTCCGCGGATAGGTGTCATAAGTCGGAAATTGGTTGAAGAAAGTTGCCTGAGCAACCCACCCTTCTCGCACCGGCGTAACACCGAACAAGCGGCAGATACGCTGTACTTCGCTTTCGGCAAAGTCAATTTCGGCCTTGCTTTTTCCTTTCAAAACCAGTGTCATGGCGTATTCGGTCAAAGCCTGATAATTGGCATCACTGTCTTCAATCGAACTCATGGCATAATGATATTGGTCAACAACGTCCTGCGAAAAACTGGTCATGCGCGCCATATTGCGCTGCTGTATCAACATGGCTTTTGCTTTCGGGCGGTAAATCGGCTTTATGTTATGCAACAAACTCAATTCACAGTCTATCGACAGCAGGGAAACAATCATCGATTCATCCATATAATCGCCGGATGACCTGATACCCATTGTTATCGCCAAAGTTTCACGGTCACCTGACGAAAATTTTATCAGTCCGTTTTCTCCCGTAAAATGAATATGGTCTGCAGTCAGCATTTCGTTAAGCTGAGCCCCTTCGGCATTGCCCACTTTAGGATCCGGAACGGAAACAGGGCTGCACAGGCGGCTGAAAACGTGAAAAGGGCTATCTTCGGGCTTGCTGTCTTCACTTTCGAACATGGCTCGAACGCCATATTCGCTTAATGTTGCCAACAATGTTTGAGACGCATAATTTAAATCTTTAAGAGCATCCGTCCGGTCAGGAACAGATATAATGATGTAATGAGAGTTGCTGTATACTCGGTCAAGGGTTGATTGCCACGTATAGGCAACCTTTTCAAGAATTTTATTGTCAAATGTATTTTCAATAACATCAGCGGGGATACGCTCACGCAACGTAATGACGCGCGCCGTAACCTGAAGATCTGCCATACTGTCCAGCCAAGATTTGCGAGCCTCAGCCATAGATTCATTTTTTTCTTCCGTCGCAAAAGCCAAATCAAGCCCGTCCACCTGAAAAACACGGGCATAAGAACCGTTATAACAGCGAATCGTCATACCGTCCGACATCAATTTATTAAACGGCAAAAAGTCCGCCACCTTAGACTCATTCGGTTGCGGCAAAATAATACGGCCAAGCTTGGTAATCCATAAACCGGCAAATGCTGCGGCGGAAATAAAGCCGAGTATTGCCACGATAACCTCTTTGCTGCTTAATCCCTGCACAAAGATGTTAAAAAAATCGAAATCAGGGTGCAAATTTATTCCCCTTTGTCTTGTACAAATTATTGGTTACGCGATAAGTCTGGCCAAAAGCCTGTATCATATTTGAAATATGCGGCTCCTTGGCACCCCACAAAATGATGCCGGAATGGACAATAAGGATAGTAACGACAAAAAGCAGCGGGTTTACATCAAAAGCGCCTATTGATGTAAACATCACCGGAAACTGCATACCCAAGTTAAGCAGCACCGGCAAAAACGGCCCCCACAAAATTTTCGGGGGATTAGCAACAGCTTTTAATATCGGTTCTCTCATAGATATCCATCCCTCTTCAGCTGATAAAGATTTTACAAGAAAAGTTTTTTGATTGCAACAAAAAACCTAGCTCTGTTTTACATACAAAAAAATATGCCGCATTGCTGCGGCATATTTCTGTATTAAGAAGTACGTTTATTTCAAGCCTTTTCCACTACCGATATCTTTGCCCAGCTGAATACCGGCTTGAGTAGTTTCTTTAATTTCAGTACCCGTACGGAAAACATCTTCACCCTCTTTAGCCCCTTCGACGACCTGTCCGAGAGCTTCGCCGACTTTATCGTTAGCCGTCGGCTTGCCTTCTTTATCGGTATAATTCTGGCCAACAACATCAGCTGCGTGCTGAACATTGCTTGCAATATTCTGAACGGATGTCGACGCCACGGTTCCGGCATTTAAGATACCTTCAATTCCGTGCATATTTCCTATGGCATTTCTAGTATTGTCAACCGCAGTTTTAACATTTTTAGCCGCAGAATATACGCTCGAAGCCGTGTTGTACGCTTTTTTGCCTTCTTTAGCTACGGTCTTAATCGTATCCTTAATTTTCTGCCAACTGGTACGAGTATCTTCGGTCGACTGTGTTGTAGGCACATTAATTGTCGGCGGGGTAATACTGCTTAAATCCGGCTTAGTCGCAATTGTTACGCCCAAAGGATTATTTTTATTCGGCGCTTTACCTGTCACAGTAACCTCATCTAAAGTACCGCCGTCATAATCACGCCCACCATTTGCTCCCGAACCTGAAGCAGCATAACCGGCAACAGTACTTGATGTTCCACCGCCTGTTCCGGTACCGCCATCAGCAGACTGCGGGCATCCTGCCGTTTTACAATCCCCTTGCACGGTCTGATTAGGCATCTGCCCGTTATCTGTTGAAAGATAATTATTATAAGTCAGCTCGGCCAAAGCCGTCTCACTCCCCGAAAAGAATCTAACAAACGGCGACATCATTGCAACCAAGAACAAACTGAAACATATATTTGCAAGATGCTTAAAACTGATTTTACCAAAAATAGCCGCGAAAGTAAAGGTGATCAAACCAATACCACCAACGACATAGATAATCATCCGCAGATCTTTTAAGGTAGTAGCAACCTTGGTACGCATAGTTGCAAATATATCGGCTGCTGCTGCATCTCCGACGCTGAAGACAACTGCTGCAACAGCAAGGAGAACGATGATGGAAAATTTATTTCCTCTTTTAGCAATATTTCTCATAACAACCTCCCCTTAGCTATTTAAGTGTATCCGTAACATTCAGCACGTCTTCGCCAACCATGTACTGAATAATACCCGAAGTTAAGGCTATAACCATCAAGCCGATAATAATCGCGCCCAGCCATTTCCAGTTAAAGTTACCAAAAAAGCCACCGATAGCAATTGCAATAATACCGAAGCCGGATACAGCAAAGATAATCTCACGCATACCTTCAAAAATTTCGCGGCCTTTTGCTGTTAAATCGGCAAACAAACCGTCTGCGGCGAAAGAATTGGTTGCAAATAAAATTGAAGAAACGATAAACGCAACCAATGCCAATAAAATTATTTTCTTTAATTTTATGTACAACATTTTCTTTTCCTTCTCAAACTAGTTAGTAAAAAGGGAGGAGGCTTTTTAAGTTTTGTCCGCCAAAGCCTCCTCGGCTAAATCATCAGACGATTACATACCTGACGTCTGCTGGAATGTATCGTTCAAGCCGGCACTTGTACCTGCAGAGTACTGAACGACAGCGTTAGCTGCGGCCAAGATAGCCAAACCTACAGCCAAACCGGCAAACCATTTCCAGTTAACTTTACCGAAAATAGCAAGGAAGGCTACTGCCACCAAACCAAATCCGCCAAGTACGAAGATAATGGATTTTACTTTTTCGAACACGTTTCTGGTTTTGGTCAAAGCCAACCCCATAACGTCGTCTGCACAAGCGTCGCCAATCATAGCAACCGTAACAACGAAAACCATTGCTACCATTGTCCAGATGTTTTTCTTAATAAATTGCATATTCTTTCTCCTTTAATTAATTAAAAGTACTTCTTATACTCTTTTAGAATACCTGATTTTTCCAAAAAATGCCAGCATTATCACAAGACCATTTTTTTTAATAACATATTGTTTTCTATAAATAAACTGTCCCTGTAACAAAAAATTCACGATTAACGCGCCCCGCTTTTTCGCCGAAACGAGCAGCACTCATCTGCAAAACAAACACATGCCTGATGATTCATATTAATATATTCCTATATACGCATAAACCGGCAAGATTTGTTAATAAAAGGTAAATAAACTCTTGCAAAGTGATATCTTTTAATTTATTGTTAACAATCAGAGGGGTTAAGATTATGAAGAAGACGTTAAAAATATTTTTAATTAGTTTTACGCTTTCTTCGTTTGCAATTTGGGCTGCAAACGAATTATTCTTTTCTGTCGCCCCATCGAAAAATGATCCAGTCGCAATCCCCAAAAAGAATATTGCATTATTTTTCCAAAAAAATGATACCGTATTTCATGCCATAAAGACGAAAGAGGTAAACGAAAACCGTTTGGCGGCAATCATTTCAGTGTCCCCAAAAGATAAAAATGACGAAAATGAGCTCCTTCTATTCGGAATCGGCAAAAGCGCCACAAAAACCATCAGTATTGCGTCAGTGGAAGATGTTGCAGATATTCCTCTGGAATACGGAGCGCAGCCCCAAAAAAGCAAAAAAGCATTACCGATAACAAAACAGATATCATCATCCGATATTCAGCCTTCCGAAAAGGTTAACAGCGTCGCAAACAAAGCGACCGGCATTTCCGAACAAAAAAAGGCTATCGCTTTGGCAAACACAAAAAGCGCCGCACAGGAAAATATGCCACGATCGACAACGAAAACCGTAAAAATCGCAGATAATGAAAAGCTTGTTTCCACTCTTGAAACAGACCTTATTCCTTTTGAAAACGGCGATATCGCTAAAAATGCCGGCAATATAGAAATCGTAAACACAGCCCCAAAGAGCCAGATGGCGATGGCCGACAATAATTTTGTTGCCGTAGACACCTTGGCGATAGAGCAAAAAGATATCAAAGAGCCCCAACAAAAACGCGCATGGCAACCAATGTCCACTACTGATGACAATCCGTGGGTTGTAGCTCAGGCAAACAAATATGCAAAAAACAGCAAAGCTGTTGAAGATTTTGCGGCAAAAAGCGATGAAACAGATATAGAGAACTTGTTATCCCCCAAAAAAATAGAAGAAGAAGGCAAGGAAGTCAAAACGGCAGAAATGGTTAAAAACATTCTTATCCCGATACCGGAAGACATTTTGAACGACAAGAATTTAACACCGCAATTGGTTTCCTCAAAAAAGGCTTCTTCAGATCTGGAATTTGATCGGGATGACGAAGATATCGAGGCTGATAACGAAGAGGGCTCCACTCTGTTAAAAAGCATAACATCGATATTCAGCAGCTCGACGAGCAACAACGAAAGCAGCGAAGAACCGGCAAAAGAAAACAAAAAGAAAAATAAAAAAGGTTTATTTGCGGCATTCAGCAAAGAAAAAACCGCAACTAAAATTCTTCCTGCTGAAATGAAACTGGCATTTCAACCCGGAAGAGCCGAGATATCGGGACAAACATTAAGATGGATCCAAGCTTTTGCCAATAAAGCAGCTGAAGATCCAAGCATTGTTTTGGAAATAAGAATCGATAAAAACAGCTCTTACGCCCTTCAGCAACGCCGGCTTGATCTTCTCCATACAATTTTGAGCAGCAGGGGAATGGATGACGCCAAAGTCCACACTGTCTTTACGTCACGAGAGCCAAATTCATTTATTATCAGGACGTTACGCTTAAGCGATAACACCCGCAGCAAGCCGGTTAAAACATATCAAAGAAAAAACGCCAACTACCAGACATGGTAAAATTTGCGAAGTCTCTTGATTATTTTTTTTCAGCTTGTATGATAGTAAAAAAAATTATGATTAAAAACAACTTGGGAAACACAAAAAATGAGCTACAAATTTCTTTTATCAGCCGGTTTTTTAGGAGTTCTGTTAGTGTCTGGTTGTGCCAGCGACAACGGATATGAATATGATTATTCGGCACAGCAGCAGCCTGTTTCAACTGTAAGACAGTCTTGCCCTTCCGCACAATATCCAGACGCTTACAATTCAAAATGTGTAGCTGAAGATGAATTCGTTAACTATACCAAAGTTGCAGCAGATTATCGCGAATATGGCGAACGTACTCCCCGTGATCATATGATCGTCAATGGCGGAGCAGGAAGCAATATGTCCGCAACAATTCCACCGACGGTAGAAGGCGAAGTTGTTGACTATGAAGCAGAAATTGCAGTTAACAGCAACGGCGATGAGGCAGAAATGCTTTCCGAAGAAGAAACGACCATTGATGAAGAAAACGGGTATGCGGCTGATGATCCGGTAGAAGATTGGTTAGCGGAAGAAGGAAAAAGCCTTAAAGGAATTTTAACCGAATGGTGTGATCGTTCAGGTTGGAGATTGGTATGGAATACAAACCGCAATTATACTTTGACAGCCGGTGCCATGTTCCGCGGACGTTTTGCCGACGTAAGCTCTGCCTTGATCAGAGCTTTTGCCAGAGCCCGTCCGGCACCGATTGCCACATTTTATAAAGGAAACCGCGTCTTGGTAGTCGAGACTATGGAGGATGAAAATGCTTATGAATAAATGGATAAAATACAGCCTGAGTTTTGGAATGGTGGCCGTTATCGGCGCATGCACCGTCTCGACCAGCATGGATGCCGCTCTTGAAAGAGAAATAGAGGCTACGACCGAATTAAGAGAAAAAGCCAAAGCTCCGACTGAAGCGTCCCCCAGCGATGTTGTTCGCGTTAAGGATGAAATTTGGCTCGGCGATAAAAGCGAAATTGAGTATGAAGGATCGCCAATCCCGTCATATCTTGAAACAAAAGAAGGCATAACGTTAATCAGTAACCGCCCGATTACGCTTTTTGAAATTGGCGATATGATTAATAAAATTACATCCTTAAAAGTCCGTTATGCTTCACATTTGCAAGAAGATTTAATTAAAGACGCTGAAGACAACGAACCTTCCGCAGACAGTATGAACGCACATTGGGCAGCCCCGAACAAAATGCTCGTATCCTACCGTGGTCCGTTGAGCGGCTTGTTGGATGAAATATCTTCACGTTTCGGCCTGTGGTGGAAATATGAAAAAGGTGAAGTTTATTTTTACAAGTTTGTAAGCAAAACGTTTGTTTTGTACAGTTTGCCGACTCATCAGAATATGTCGAACAATATCGGCGGTTCGTCTACAGACTCGGGCAGCGGCGGTTCATCACAGCTGACATTGGCAACTTCTGCCGAATTGGAATTGTGGAAAAATATTGAAGATTCAATCAAATCCATGATCAGTGACGACGCAAAACTGTCCATTGACTCAACAAACGGTACAATTTCTCTTACGGCAACACCGACAGAAATTAAAAAAGTAGCTCGTTATGTCAATGAACAAAATGCCCGTTTGTCAAGACAAGTTGCAATCAGCGTAAAAGTATTGCAAGTCAATGTTACCGATTCAGATACTTTCGGATTGGATATGAATGCAGCTTTCAACGATGGCAAAACTTCCGTCGGTATTGTCAGTGCAGCTAACGGTTTGAGTGAAGATATAACAAAGAACCTGACAATGAACATTATGCCGGGCAATTGGGATATCGGCGCCAGCATTCAGGCTTTGTCAAAACGTAATACGACAAACATGATTACGAGCGGTACGGTTACAACCATGAACAATAAACCGGCACCAATTCAAGTAGTCAAAAAGCAGAATTATATTTCTGAAATTACAAAGACTAACAGTGGCGGCGACGGCGATACTTATGACCTGTCAACTGAAACAGAAGAAATAGAAACGGGTTTCACCATGAGTGTTTTGCCGAGAGTTTTGGAACACGGGCGTCTGATGCTGATGTTTAATCTGACATTGTCCGACCTGCTGGAATTGCAAAAAGTTGACCTTTCTGACGAAGGCGGCGAATATATTCAAAACCCGATTATCGAATCGCGCGGCTTTTCGCAGGAAGTTGCTCTCAAATCAGGCGAATCTTTGGTGTTGACCGGCTATGAAAGAGTTGAAAACGGAACAACGAAAACCGGCGTAGGCTCTGCAACCAATTCCTTGTTGGGTGGGTCAGCTGTAGCCGAAAAAGTCAGAAGCGTTCTGGTAATCATTTTAACTCCGGTTGTACTTGAATCACCGTTAAATCCGGAAACTCGCGTACACAACTAAACTTAAGAGGAAATGACAGTGGTAGAAGACGCAAACATAGTAGACGGCAGCAGCGATGCCAATCGGACATGGGGCTCAAGCATTTATGTCGACGGCATTGAGTATGCGACCAGCCTGTTTTGGCAGTCTTTGCAGAATCAGGAAAATCCGCAACCAGAAGTTATAGAATCTTCTCAGGGCGTGTTAGAAGGCGCTGATTTATTCTGTATCAAAAAAGGTAAAACACCTCAATTTGGTATCTGCGTTTCGTCCGAAGGTTATAAAAGCAACGAATATGTCGGTGCTCCGGCCGTAGCGACTGCCCTTGCTGATCAACCGTCATTTATTGCCGTATTTAAAGTTGATAACGGATGGTGGTATGTCTGCGTACGCGATGATGTAATCTTGGCAAACGGCGATATGCTGTATCTTTCGGAAGAGGATGCTAAGAAACAGTTTATGAGCATGTTGATGGTGCCGGATTGGCGTCTAAAAATTGCTCCTCCGGAATGGGGAATTGAGGATACTCTTTATCCTGATATTGCAGATATTATGCAGCGCGGTAACCGTGTTAAACTGCAAAAGATTAACACAAAGGGCAAAATGTTCTATGCCGTAGCCGGTGCAGTTGCTTTTATTGCTTTATATCTGGTTTATAAACTGTTTATGTTGCTGTTTGAAGCCCCTCCGGCTCCAGTTATTGTACCGATACAGCCTAAAGTGGTCGCACAACCGGAAGTTCCGCCGGAACCGAAGCCGTGGGAAAATTTGCCGGTGCAAGATACGTTTATGCAGCGTTGTTATGCCAATACAATGCAGTTTGTCAAAATTCTGCCTCCGGGATGGACAATCGGCTCTATTGATTGTTCTTTAGGCGGAACCAGTACGATGTGGGCAAGGCAGTTCGGGCGCATCTCTATTATTGATAAGGCGCTGACTGAATCGCAGGTTAATTTTTCAGCCCGTTCCATTGCACCGGACGGCAACAGCGTTATGGCGGCGTTGCCGATGGGAGCTATTGATACGGAAAATTCCGAACCGACAAAAAATATGGTTGATTTGAAAAATATGCTCAATGACTTTTTCCAATCAATCGGTCAGATGGTAACACTGACAGATTATACTTATACCTCTCCGCAACAAAACGTATACCGTTCGGTGAAGTTTAAATTCTCTTCGGGATATAATCCGCGGATTTGGAGCAACTTATTAACAAAATTCTCAGGTCTTGAGATGAATTCAATAAAATACAGCCCAGATACTGGTGTTTGGGATTATGAAGGAGCTATCTATGCATTATAGTTTTAGAAATACATTATATGGTTTGGCCGTTTTAATTGCAGCGGGATTGCTTTCGGAACAGGCTTTTGCCCAAGGAACCGTTACTTTGCTGGCCGACGATGAAGACGAAGTCAGCCTCTCTCCGGATTTGGGAACTTCTTCTGACGATATTTCATTGAATATGGATGTTTCACTTCCTGGGAACGGCGGATTGATTTCTCCGACAGCTTCCGTAGCCCAGAGTACACCGTCAGATGAAATTCCGATGGAAATAAATACGGGTAACTCCAATCAGGTATCCGTAAATTTTGACGACTCGGATGCCGATATTGATATGCAGATTGAAGCAGAACCTCGCATGGTTCAGCAGCAACCTGCTCCGACACCTTTAGCTCCGACAAACGGCGGCTTATTGGGCGCTCCGGCACAACAAGCTCCAGCAGCAGACATTATCTTGACAGATACGGTTAACAATGAGTTGTTTAGCAGAATGTCCGATTTGGAAAAACAGACAACTTTGCTAAACCTTGAATTGAAAAAAGAGCGTATTGCCAACGAAGTTGCTGCCGTAAAAGCTCAAAGGCTGAAAGCTCAGCAGGAAGAAGAAGCCCGTCGGCAAGAAGAAGAACGCAAAAGAATCGAATGGCAGAATGAACAAGACCGTCTGATGGTGGAAGAACAGCGTAAACTTAAAGAAGTTGAAATGGCTATGGAAAAGCTTCGTCAGGAAAAGATTGTCAAAGCCTATAAAGAGACCATGCTTGCTTCGACCCAAAAGTGGATTAAGAAAAATGCCGAAATCTATGCTGAAATGGCAAAGAAAGACGAACAAATTAAAAATCTGCTGAATGATTACAAGAGCAAACTCGGCATTATTCAGCAAAAAGCAGAAGAAACAAAAGCTAAAGCTGAGGCTGCAAGAATTAATCATGACAAGAAAGTAGCCAATCTGGAAAGCCAGATTTCTATCTTGAAGACCAGACTGGAGGCAGAAATCGAAAAAGCTAAACAAGCTGCTATTGCTGCAAGCAGAACTTCAAAGAAAAATCCTTTCGGTGGTTCTACATCCGAAGCCGTAGCTCCGGAAAAAGTTAAATTGAGCAAAGAATATGCTATTATGGAAATTACCGGACAAGGCGACGAGCTGGCTGCAAAATTGATTAATGAAGATGGCGATGTTTTCATGGTTAAAGTCGGAACAACATTGCGTAACGGATATACTGTTGACGAAATCACACAAACGTTCTTGAGCGGTGTAAAAGACAACGAAAAAGATTATCTGTATTTTTCAGCCGGAGGTATCTTAGACAGAGAACCTATTAAATCGGATATTACGCTGAAAGACGCTAACTCAGATGATCCGAATGGCGGAGACGGTGCCGGCGGACGTTCCAGAGGCAACCGCAGAGGAACAATTGCCACAACTTCGGGTATTCCGAGTTTGGGCAGAGGAATGATTATTAAATAACAAAAACATGGCAGAAGAAGAAAAGAACAATACCGAAGCATCAGCCGCCTCTGCGGCTGATGCCCCCCAAAAGCCGGTAGACGCAAAGGCTTTTATTGAGGGTTTGTTTGAAAATGGAAATTATCTCTGTACACTTCCGGGAGCAAAACTTCCGGATGGTACTACTTTAAATATCAATGATGAAACCCGACGCCGTTTGGCTTTGTTTTCCGACGGACAGTTTCTTGTTTCTGCCGAACACAAATTTGACGGTCCGGTTTTAAACTTCCAAACAATTGCCGCTAAAAAAGGATTGGTAATGCAGCCACCGCGCTACATTACGCAAAACGAACTTAATACCATTTATGCGTTGGGGGAACGCAACAAGCCGATTTCAGGCGACGATGTTGACTTAGAGCGTCTGCAAATGCAGCAAGACTTTGTAAATATCGTTAAGCGTGCCTCTTCAATGAAAGTGTCGGACGTGCATATTGTTGTTTCCGATACTTGTTCTGAAGTTATTTTCCGTACTAACGGCATTATGGTTAAAGAAATGGAATACAGCAAAGACTGGGGCGAATTGTTCGTTCGTGCAGCGTTTGCTTCTGCTGATATTTCGGATTCAAACTATGCTCAAAACGAATTCCAAGGCGCACAAAAATTAGGTTCGACGCCCTTGCGCGGTTCTAAAGGCAAATTAATGCTGCCGCACAACGTTTTGGCTATCCGCCTGCAATTTAACCCGATTGCTTTCGGTTCCCAATATCTGGTTATGCGTATTTTGTACGCCGATGACAATCCGGACGGAAGTGACGATTTGTCAGCGTTGGGTTGCGGCGATTATGAACAAGACTTATTTTTCCGTTTGCGTTCGGCACCTGTAGGGTTGAACGTCGTGGCCGGTCCGACCGGTTCGGGAAAATCAACGCTGTTACAGCGTAATATGATTAAGCTGATTAAAGAAAAAAGAAACGAAGTCAACCTTTTGACCGTGGAAGATCCGCCGGAATACCCGATTCCCGGCGCAAGACAAATGCCGGTTACCAACGCTAATACCGAAGAAGAAAAAGCCGAGCAGTTTGGTTTGGCTTTAAATGCTGCATTGCGTTCTGACCCGGACGTTCTGATGGTTGGCGAAACACGTTCTTTGTCCGCAGCAAATCTGGTTTTTAAAGGCGCATTGTCCGGGCACTTGGTTTGGACGACTTTGCATGCCAACTCGGCTCCGGCTATTGTTACCCGCTTGCGCGATATGGGCGTTCAGTCTTATATGCTCGGCGATCCGGAGTTATTAAAAGGGCTGGTGTCACAACGTCTGTTCCAAAAGCTGTGTCCCTATTGCAGAACACCGGCAAAAGAACATTTAGATGATCCGGCTGTTAACCGTCTGAGAATCGCGCTGGGAGATTTCGGCCTGGAAAACACGTTCTTAAAAGGCCCCGGTTGCAAGTTCTGCGGTGGGCGCGGCATTAAAGGGCGTTTGGGTATTCAGGAAATGATTTTGCCGGATGCAACATTTTTGCAGCTGATGATCGGCGGAGAAACCCGTAAAGCTATTGACTATTGGACCAGCGACCTGAACGGGCGCCCGATGAAAGACGTGGCGTTGGAGCGCATGCTTAAAGGCCTGGTTGGTTTGGATGAAGTAGAACGTTGGTGCGGATTGCTCGACCAACGTCCGGTATATTAATTGATTGGAGATAATTATGGCAGACGAAAACAGAAGAAGCGGCACGTCAAGCAACCTTTCCAATGCAATGAGAAAGCTCAACAGCGTCGAAACGTATTACGCAAAGATTATTTGCAATATGTCCAGTGCAACTCGTTTAAAAATCTATCGAAAACTTGCATCGCTGATGTCCAACCGCTTTTCTTTGATGAACGCGTTAGATATGTTGCACGCCACCATTACCAATGACGGTAAAAACCCAAGCGAACCTATGGCAATTGCTATTGCTAACTGGGCAAACGCCCTGCAAAACGGCCAACCGTTTTCCGAGGCTTTGCGCGGCTGGGCTCCGGATCGTGAAAGGCTGATGCTTTCCGTCGGTGACGTGTCCGACCTTGAAAGCGCCATTCGCAACCTGATTCGCGTAACCGAAGGTACGACCAAAATGATTCGCCCGATTACCAGCGCTATCAGTTATCCTGCTTTTTTGTTAATGATGGTAACATTGATTATTTACGGTATCGGTGCTTACATGGTGCCACCGATGATTGAAGCTGCGCCGAACGTTCAATGGACGGGTATCGCAAAGAATCTGGCTGACTTGTCCGCATGGATTCGCGTTTATTGGCCGATTGCCTTCTCGGTTGTACCGGCCTTGGGTATTATCATTTACGCTACTATTGGCATATGGACAGGAACCATCCGCTCTTATGTCGACAATTTGCCGCCTTGGTCACTGTATAAAGTGTTTGTCGGCATTACATGGCTGCTGGCTCTGTCAGCTCTGGTTAAAGGCGGTACACCGGTATCGAACGCTTTGCGCGCCCTGCGCCGTGACGCGACAAGATATTTAACGGAAAGAATTGACAAGACGTTAGTTTTCATCAACAACGGTGACAACTTGGGGCAAGCTTTGTCTAAAACCGGTTTGGATTTCCCTGATCCCGAAATCATCGGCGACTTAAAAATTTATTCAGAAATGGATAACTTTGAAGAGGCCTTGGAAAAACTCGCTAACGATTGGTTAGATGATTCGGCTTATATGATTGAACAAAAAGCAGGCATTTTGAACATGGTCGCTTTGCTCTGCGTGTCCGGCGTTATTGCTTGGGCGGTTATGGGTACCTTCGTCATGCAAGATCAAATTACCAGCGCTATGGGAGTGGGTTAATATTATGTTCAAAAATATTTGTACATCTTTTAATACCAAAACAAAAATTGCAACTGCTGCTGCCGGTATTTTACTGGCAGCAGCAGTTTGCGTTTGGCTTGGGCTAAAATCCAATAAAACGGACAGGTCTGCTGCCGAAATTATAAATATTGTTGCAAACATCCATCAACTATATGCCAACAAAGCAAATTATTGGATGCTCGACAACAACAGTCTGCAGAGTAACGATATATTAACAAATTATCAGTATAAAAATAATCAGCTGGTAAATGCCTTAGGCAAGCCGATCCTGATCGGGAAAGGCGAAGACGGTGATGTCGTTATGCCCGGCGAAAAAAGCTTTGACGTTGTTTATACGGATCTGTCGGCAAAGGAATGTATTGACATTGCAACTTATCAGTATAAACAACAGGAAATCTTAGGCCTTTTGCAAATTACGATTATCGGCAAAGAACAAAGCCGGATATTTGAGTGGGGTGCAGAGACCTATAAATTGCCGGTCACCCGGCCTGAGGCAGAACGTTTCTGCTCCGACGGTTCAAAAGTTATATGGACTTTTGAGTAGTAAGGCAAAAACGGGCTCCAAATGAAAAATACTTGCTTGTGTTACAAAACTGTAATATAATGCAAGGTGGAATGTGATATTTTTGAGGAGAAAATTATGAAAAAATTTACAAGTGAACAGTCCGGACGTTCAATGGTTGAAATGCTCGGCGTGTTGGCTATTATCGGCGTTTTGTCAGTTGGTGGTATTGCCGGTTATTCAAAAGCTATGGCTAAATTCAAATTGACCAAAGCTATGGATCAGGTTTCGACTACCGTTACTAACATCCGTACTCTGTATTCAGGTCAGCCGAACTATTCCGGTTTGAATACAACTACAGCTATCCGTATGGGTGCTATCGGTGCCGAAATGCTGAACGGCGTTTCTGCTGATACAGCAACTGCTGCATATAATGCTTTCAATGGCCGTGTTTTTATTAGCGCTACAACGTCAGGCCAAGGGTTTGTTGTTGCGTTCACCGGTTTAGGTAAAGAATCTTGCGTAGCGTTGGCAACTGCTGACTGGGGTTCAGGTTCAGGTTCAGGTTTGGTAGCTATTGGTGCGCAAGGCACTGTTGTAAATGCTGAACAAACAGCTGTTCCTACAGCTGCCAAAGGTACAACAGCTGATGCTACTTTGCCGTTGAGTTTGGCTACAGCAGCTGGTAGTGGTTGTACCGGTAAAGGTGATACAAACACTGTTGCTTGGGAATACTACTAATCATATCGGCTTAAAACCGAAAGATTTAAGAGAGCCTGTTAAAACAGGCTCTCTTTTTATTGCATTCTTGTCAAAAAATCTGAGTTTATCAGGGGCGAAAAGCTAAGGGGATTAAAATACCGTTCTACGCCTTTGAGCATGGCCAACTATTAGTTTTGTTGCTATTTAGCCCTCCAGTTTACCGGAAGATATCTATAATCCGCTTTTATTTGTCATTACGTTTTATTTCTTTGTCGTTGTAAGTCCGTCTCTTTCCTTTGTCATTATTTTTTCTTATTTATAATTGTTTTTTCTTTTTGCCATTTCCCTTTTCATTCTGTCATTGCGAACGCAGTAAAACAATCCAGTTTGTACTATATTGCAGCTTGTATTATTTGGATTGCTACGGCGATAAATCGCCTAGCAATGATGGGAAAAAAGATAGTGCTGCAAAAAACAGCGAAAGGAATAATGCTCGTAAGGACAACAGAAAGAAACGGCATACACAAATACCTGTTGCTCAGAAATCTCATAGTAACAAAAATCTCCATGTTATAAATAACACGAAGATTTTTTGTTGAAAAAACGGTCGTTTAAATTACAAATATGTTTGTACACTGATATTTTTTATAAATCAAGAAAAAACAAACAATAAGCAACTTTTGTTTTAGATATTTTTTGTTGAATTTAAACGACCGTTTAAATTCAACAATAGCAAAAAAGATATAAAGCAATAAAAACCTCGGCTTTAACCGATTTCAAGAGGATTATTTTTATTTACAAAAATCAATTAAACAAAGATACATTTACTGTTTTTCGGTTAATATCTTCAGTAGGGCAAATTTCAAGTATACAACTTATTATTTATAATTGTTTTTTCTTCCTGTTTCAGTATAATGTTTTATACTTTCAGCTTCAAATATGATTTTAATCTAAAGCATGTGTAGGGAAATTTCGATGAAAAGAGACGGTGACCAACTGGGTCTTACACTGAAAGAAATGTTAATTTTATTTGCCTGTATTGCCATTATCGGCATTGTCAGCATTAACGTTTATGTCCGCCTGATGGAAAAAGCAAAAGCAATCAATCTTATTAATCAGACTGCTACAATCATAAATAATGTTTTTGCTTTCTATAAAGGGCACCCTCCCTACGAAGATCTAAAAAATGCCACGGCAATAGAGCGCAATCTAATTCCCGACGAAATGATCTTTGGCAAAAAGACAATCCGTCACCCTTTCAAAGGCAGTGTTATTGTTCATTCTATACACAAAAACCAAGGTTTTACATTAATCTATCGCAACCTTCCCGCTGCGGCATGCAAAGTAATAGTTTCAACCTCATGGGGCGGAAGCGACTCCGGATTGAAATATATATTTGTCGACCAACAATCACGGCCTGTTCCCCAACGTTTTCCCAAAAAGCTGAAAGACAACGAATACGACACCTCTCAGCTACCTCTCCCGAATGACGATGCGGCTCAGGCCTGCAAGTGCAAAAAAAACAGCTGCTCAATAACCTTCATCTTTCAATAATGCGGCATATATCAAAACAGGGCTGTTCGGCTTTATTCAGGAAAAATTTATATCTGCCAGAATTGCCTTAAACAGGTTATTTTGAGGACAGCAGATATAGGCTCCTACTGCAGGTGAAACACAATCCTTTATAAATTGAAACTGCCGAACGGGAATAAAACTGTCGTCATCAGGCGAGAAGGAAAGTTGCAAAATTCCTTTTTCCGCCTGAATCCGATAAGTGATTTCGGGAAATTCTCCGTTCAGGGGAATTTGAGCCAGATCAGAACATCCCTGATGCGTTACGGAAACAATCAGCATATTTTGAGCAGTTTCATCTTTTATCAGTGCAATTTTGCACCAATTTTTTGCATCAAGGCGCACCATCAGACCGCACTCACCCAAACAGCAACTGCCTTTTTCGAGAATCCATTTTACATTCAAACAAAAATCGCCTGTACAGCGAATAAAAAAGAAATGCCCGTTATCTTTGCTTAGGTTATGGCGAAAATCCTGCCAAAAATCCGTGCAAGGTGCTGATTTTATCATTAACCCATCGTTACAAAAGCTAAACTCCGGCTCATTGAACCACTCAAAGTCGCGGATAGTTTCAAAATGCATTAAAAGCTCCTGATATTTTCATCCGGCATTTTAGCCAGAACTTTCTCAAGTTCGCTGTTTTTTTGCTCCGGCGCAACGATTTTCAAAGTTATAATTTGATCACCGACGCCTTTAAAATTATTCAACCCCTTACCTTTCAGGCGCAATTTTTCTCCACTGCCGGCATAAGAAGGAATTTTTACGGCAACTTGTCCGTCAATTGTCGGAACAATGATTTTAGCACCCAAAATAGCCTCTTTCATGCTGATAGGCAAATCCATGACTACATTTTGCCCGTCAAGACTGAAATAAGGATGTTTGGCAACATTAAGAGTTATCAAAACATCTCCGCTTTCTCCGCCCATATGGCCGGGCTTACCCAGCCCTTTAAGCCGCAGAGTCTGCCCGTCAACTGTTCCCGCCGGAACTTTGACATTGATATTGCGCCCGCCAATATTGACCTGCTGCTCAGAACCGCGAACAGCTGATAAAAAGTCAATTTTCATCGTGTAGGCAATATCTTCGCCTTTGCGGGCACGCTGGCGTCCTCTCGCAGCTCCGGCACCGCCGCTGAAAGCAGAAAATATATCATCACCGAAAATGGAAGAAAAATCAAAGTCGGCACCTTTGCCTCCGGCAGATGATGTGTAATAAAAACCGTTGGCTCCGCCAAAAGGATTACCGCCGCCTTGATTAAATCCGCCTTGCCCGAATCCGGCACCAAAACCCGTCGGCTTGCCGTCAGAATCTATTTCATTATTATCATATTTGGCGCGTTTGCTTTCATCGCCCAAAATATCATAAGCAGCCGAAATTTCTTTAAATTTTTCAGCTGCCTGAGGATTGTCTTTATTAACATCCGGATGATATTTGCGGGCCAGCTTATGGTAGGCTGTTTTTATTTCGGCTTTGCCTGCCGTTTTGCTGACCCCTAAAATTGCATATAAATCTTTTCCCATTTGATACCTGTAAAACTATAATCTTGTTGCAGTATCTATATAGGGTTTATTTTTACCGATTACAAGCGAACGCAATCAAAGGTAACGCGACGGTAATATCCGTGGTAAAGATTTATTTTGCGCAAAATAGCTGTGCGATTGCCGTGTTCGTTACAATAGTGGGCAGCCAAAGGCATAAGTTCATCTACTCGGATATCGCGATATTCATAAGTTACGAAATTGTCGCTCTTAGCTTTCACAGCTACACGGCGAGAGAAAGATTCATAATCGGAAGCATTAACTTTTACGTCCTTGCTGACGATCGGTGCCTTAATGGCGGCGCTTTCGCTGATGCAGCTTGTATCCTGTTCAACAACATAATATCTGATCTGATCGTCTTTTACCGGCGCTACGGTCTGATACTGTTCGGCCGGAACGACGGCAACCGTTTCGGCGGAAGTTTTTTGTCCGAGGTTCATTGCATAGAACTTATCGCAAACTTTGTTGCGGCAATTGGTGCAAGTTTGGCATCCGCTCAGAAAAGCACAGAGACCAAGTACAATTAAATTAATTTTTTTCATGTTTTCTATCCCTTTCAAATCCATTTTGGCGGAATTTAGCATATTTTGACAAAAACGCAACACTTTTTAGTCAAGTAAGTCATAAATTTCTTTGCCGGCACGTTCCAATATTTGCAGAACCTTGCGGTTTGTCGTATCTTTGGTTCGGTTATTGCTTAACTTATCAAGCATTTTCTGCAATTTACGGTTAAAATTTTCATTTTCACGCAGTTTTTCAACCTGCCGCAGATTTTCTTCATCGTTTATTTTATAGTTGGCAACAGCTTTAACAACAGCCAAGTATTGCGCATCTTTACTCGCGGAATATTGGGCATTTACATCTCCGGCAGCTAAAACGGTTGCGACCATAACAAGCGGTAATATTTTCATAGTTTTCCCTCGCTCCAATTTAATGATTGAGTTTGTTTACAGCTTTAATATAATACATATAAACTTTTTTTACCATTTAAATATCGGGGTTATAAATATGAAAAAAACTGTTTGGGCATTATTTGACGACCGTATGGGAAGCATAGGCCAAGCCAAAGGAATTTTACAGGAACTTGAGAACGATTATGAAATCATTGAAAAAAAGATTGTCTACACAAAACTGGCAGCCCTTCCAAACATGCTGCGCGGCAAATATTTTCTGACAGGCATTGATACCAAAGCTTCAGACTCTTTAATAACAAAAGATTATCCGGATATTGTCCTTTCAATCAGCCGGCGCACGGCACCGGTTGCTTTGTGGTTGAAACGCAGATCAAAGGGCAAAACCAAAATAGTCCAACTAATGCTCCCCGGCAAATATGGCTTGGAAGACATGGATTTGGTTGTCGTTCCCGAACACGACCGCGGCAAAGTTAACAGCAGCAATGTATTTTACATTACCGGTTGCCCACATCGCATCACGTCGACATCTCTGGCTGAAGCCCGTGCAAAATGGGAACCCGTATTTGCACACTTGCCGCGCCCGTTGACTGCAGTTTTTGTCGGCGGCGCCATCAAAAATAAGCCTTTTACTGACGAGAATGCCGCATTGCTCGGCGACGCTATTGCAAAAGTACAGAATCAATTCAGCGGTTCAATTCTCATCACCTCCTCCCGCCGAACCGGCAAAAACGCCGAAGACATTATTATGAACAGGCTGAAAGGCATTCCGGCATATACTTATCTGTGGGGCGAAAAGAAAGAAAACCCGATTATGGGCTTCTACGCTTGCGCCGACAGAATCATCGTAACCGGAGATTCTGTGTCAATGGCATGCGAATCTTGCGGCACCGGACAACCGGTTATGGTTTTTTCCGGCAAAAACTGGCTGACATCCAAACATCTGCGCTTTGTTAAGTCGCTGATTGACGGAAATTATGCCATTGATATAAATGACAAAGACATTATTGATTTTAAACCGGCCGGCAGCTTAAACCCTTCCGTTGAAGTTGCCGATAAAATCCGCGGATTATAAACATATATCCAATAAATAAAAACCGGAGTTTTTCTTAAAAAAGCTCCGGTTTTTATTTGCTTTACAAGCCTTTCGTTACCATGCGTAGTTTATACCGGCATTAATATCATAAGACTTATATTCGTCACCGAATGTATGTCCGGTAGAAACATATCCCTGCAAGCTGCGGCTTAATGCAAATTCTCCGCCCAGTTCTATCCGTCCCAAAGTTTTATCTTTGTACGAGGTGCCGTTCGAAAGTCCCGATATCCGAGTTGTTCCCCCGTTTGAGAACGTACGGATTATGCTCGGTTTAACATATAAGCGATTTGAGCACCAACCACGGCAAAACAGATATTCGGCTTTAACTCCGAGTTCCACTTCACCGTAATTAAGATTTTCAAATTTTACGGTTTTGCCTTCTTTGTCTTTAATGTCATCAACATCAACATTGGTATAGAAAATCCCAAGGCTCGGTTCAAGATCGATTGACGAAGTATACATAAACGTTTTGGCAACGTTAATGTCAACACCGTATTGCGTAGCATCGGTCTCCGTTGAAATTACGTGATCATCGGTTGATATATCCATTTTTTGCTGTCCGCCGAACAAAGAAGACAATATTCGCCAATCGTCATACGAATATTCGTAATAAACGCCGCCGAGCCAACTGTCTGTCTTCAGTTCCGAACCGACATCGGAATAGTGTTTGCTGTTACCGGAAAAGTCATACTTTCCGTGACGATAGCCCCCCAAAATACCAAAGCGGTTATTATAATCGCGGAACAAATCCAAACCGACGGTAAAGACGGATATATCCGCATCCATTTTTGAAGGGGCGCCAATTTTTGCCGTTTCATAAGCGGCATCTACCCACAAACGCTGTCTCGGATCAGGCTCCCAACCGCAGCAACTTTTGATTTTAAGGCCACGGGCAATACTGTTCCCGATGTAACGGTTTTGTTCAACGGCAGCGGTCATTGCTCCCTCATAAACCGGAATTTCCGGCGTATAAACAGCATTGCTAAAAGGATCGTCCGGCTTTGGAGTCGGTTTGGAAGAGGAGCCGCCTTCGTCCTTTTGTTTGATTGCCAAATACCAAACACTGCCCTCTTCATCGCCTTTTACATTGTAGCGGGTTTCATATTTATACACGCTGCCTTCGAAACGGGTGACATTAAATGCCGCAGAACTTGTTTGATCATCGTTCGGAGCTTCGACAAACGGACTTAACACCAACGTATAATCCTGAAAAGTCCCGTCTTTCAATGACCTGACAACAACATTAGTATCGCCTTTGACATCACCGTCAATTTTCAACACGCCGTTGGTGATGGTGTTATTGTCAAAATCAGGTTCAATATCTAGAATAATCTGCGGCACAAGCCCGCTGTTTTCGGCACGATAGGCTTCGGCCGACAGGACTTGATCTTTAGCAAGATGCAATGAACCTCCGTTTGCCATAACCAAAGTATTGACGTTTTTAACATCATTATAAAAATTGACCATGGACTTTTCGCTTAAATCACCACCAAGCTGAAGATTATAGTCATTACCGTCCACAATATCATGAATATCAACGGTACCGTTTTCCGTAGTACTCAAATAAAGCGTGGTACCGGCTGTTTCCATAAATACGCCCGTCGAATTTGATGCTGCATTGTTGCCGCTGACAAGCATACTTTTACCCTCACCGCTTCCGGCAAGCGTTACATCCGTAAGGCTATGGATGGCACCTCCCTGCCCGCTCTTATTATCTTTGACTTCGACATTGGCAAAAGTAACTTTGCCGCCGGCAATATAAGCGGCACCGCCTTTCTGTTGAGCCATATTATCATGAATACTGCCACCATTAAACTGCGCTGTGCCACCGGTAATATAAACTCCGGCGCCATAAGCTCCGTTAGCATTATATTCTGCCTTATTATTATAAATTTCCGTATTATTGACAACCAAAGTTCCTTTGCTGTTGATATTACCACCGGTATTTGTCCAGTTATCATGAATTTTCGAATCACTGATTGTCATCTCACCGCCATTAAAGATAACACCGGCAAAACCATTATAGTTGTTATCAAATTCTGTATTAGTTATTGTATATATTGCATTTTCATTATGAATAGCGCCACCGCTCCAGCCACCGTGATTGCTCTGAAACAAAGAATCGGAGATGTTAACTGTTGAACCAGAACCATTGGTATAAATGGCTCCTCCCTCTTCTCCGGCACTGTTATTAATAAATTTACTCCGCGCAATATTCATACTGGTTTTTCCGCCAGTAGCGGCAATTGCTCCGCCTTTCCACCAAGCACTGTTGCCTTGAAATAACGTGTCTTCGACAGTAAAGTTAGCACTGCCGTAATAAATAATTGCAGCACCGGCCTGTCCGGCCCCCTCGCGTCCTTGCCAAGTCGTATTGTTCAAAAATTGAGAATTTGTAATCTTCCAATTACCGCCATTGCCACCAACCGCCGAGCGATAATTGGTGTCAAAAACTGCCGTTATATTGTCAATATCGCCATAACCCCATATCGTACCATGCAAATATCCGGTATTTTTTGAAAAATTGCCGGTAATATTACCAATGTGGCCTTGATTGAAAATAGCAGCACCGGAAGCTTCCTGCCCATGGCCATCACCAATCGGTATGGTCGAGTTATTAGTAAAATTGCTATTGATACTGCCAATATAAGCACCTTGCCCATTAAAAATAGCCGCACCGTCAAAAGCTTTGTTATTCGAAAAATCCGCATCAATTTTTGTAATGGTACCAACATTTCTGATAACAGCTCCCATATTATCGTCATACTCACTGTCTTTATCATTGGTAAATCCGGAAAAACTAATATTTTCTATCGATTTTATCGTTCCTCTGTTATCAAGCATCAACGTGCTGACATCACCACCGAAAACCGTATGTCCGTTGCCGTTTATGATTACATCTTTACCGTTATTTTGTGCCGGCGCCAGCCAAATAGGCGCATTAAGCTCAATATCTCCGGTTAAGGAAATATCCTCACCGTTAATCAATGCGTTACGATAGTCTTCAGCATTTGATATATCTTCAGCAAGAACATTGGCGAAAGGAAGGACCGCAGTAAGCCCGATATACAAAAATTTTTTCATAATACCTCCAAACGATGTAAAGACATTATATGTTGATTTTAAACGTACGTTTAAAATCAACATAAGCTTTTGGTTGAAAGGCTTGATTTTTCGTCTTATATCTTGTAGAATTTAAACGTACGTTTAAATTCTACAGCTTGTTTGGAGTTAAGTTCAGTACAAACTGCTTTTTCGCGTTACAACAACTTTCTGGTACATTTTTGCAAAATAAGTGACCTTACGCCATTCGTATTGGCGGGCATCAGGTACATAACTTCTGATTTCCGTCTGCCACATCCTTTCAGCAAAAGGCTGGTAAAGGCGGTTAAACATTTTGACAAACCAGCGAAAGGGATGCCACCAAGCCGCATTGTTATAGTCTATAAAAACCGCTTTTCCGTTAGGCGCCAAAGCCGCAATAATCTGATTAACCAGTTTGCTTTTAGCCGGAAGCGGCAACTCATGCAGCAACATATAGCAAATAATAACGTCATATTTGTCGCCTATCGGCTCAAGCGCATCACGGTTAATAAAATTCATATATGGATACAAAAAACGGTATTTATTACGGACATATCGCAGCTGCGTCAGGCTAACATCGACAATATCCAAACGGCCGTATACGCCTAATTTGGATGCCAACATATCAAGCTGACTGCCAAAAGCAACGCCGGTTTGCAATACTTTTTGGTGCGGACGAACTTCTTCAAGGCAAGCTTCTGCCAGTTTCTTATTATAACCCAAAGTCAACAAATTAAGCAACCATTGACGGTCAAGCAACTTTGTCAGCCATTTGCGTTCATATAACCAACTGTAAAATTCCCGCTGATAAGCAGGAATAACTGCAGGTGCCGCTACTATTTTACGCTTTGCCATATGTCCCTCTTTTTATTTCCAATCCCCGCTTAACGCCTGCCAACAAGACAAAGCACTGAGAGCCGCCGTTTCAGCCCTTAAGATTCTTTTTCCCAGATTGACTGCTCGAGCATAAGGTTTGGAGCGCAACGTTCCAAGTTCTTGTTCACTGAAGCCGCCTTCAGGGCCGATTAAAAATGCTGCCGGCGCCGGTGCATTTTGAAAAACTTCTCCCACAGGCAAACCGTTTCCGGTTTCGTCCATAAAATAAAGCGTCCGCTTTTCATCCCACTGAGCCAAAAGCTTGTCAAGGGTTATCGCTTCATCAACAACCGGAACATCCAACCGGCGGGATTGTTCGGCAGCTTCAACAGCCTGCGCTCGCCAGCGCTCAGTCTTAACTTTGTCGGAAATGGCATAGCGGGTAATAACCGGAACAATGCGAAAAACGCCAAGCTCGGTTGATTTTTCGACCACAAAATCCGTCCTGTCTTTTTTTAAAGGGGCAAACATTAGCCAAGCATCGGGAGCAAATTCTTGCTTACGGGTTTGCCGCCCGACGGTCAACAGCGCCGCCTTCTTTCCTTTAAGCCCTAACTCACATTCATATTCGCCGTCCCGACCGTTAAATGCCAAGACGGTATTTCCGACAGACAAACGCATAACCGACAACAGATAATGGCTCTGTTCGTCATCAAGCGCCACAACAGAACCCGAAACCAAGTCCGTTGCCGCATAAATGCGTATTCCCGAAGTTTTTGGCACAATATTCTCCGTTAAATAAATTCTGTATAAATGACTCAATCAGCTTGAGTTTGGATAAAAATTAATATAACTGGTGTTTAGTTAAGTTTTCGTTACAGGCAAAAAACATGATCATAACTATCGATGGCCCTGCCGCAGCAGGAAAAGGAACTCTGGCCGCCAATTTGGCAGAAAAATATAATCTTGCTTATTTTGATACCGGAATGGTTTATCGAGCCGTCGGATTGGAAATGCTGCTCGGCGGATTTGACTTTGCCAATGTTGCAAAAGCGGAAGAATTGGCAAAATGCCTTACTTTTCCGAGAATGATAGAACTATCCAAAAATCCTGAATTTCGTTCATTGAACGGCAGCAAAGCCGCTTCATCCGTAGCCGCCGTTCCGGGAGTTCGCACTGCCCTGCTCAAAATGCAGCAGGATTTTTCGCACAATCCGGTTTTTGCTGACGGCAGCAAAGCCAGCGGCGCCATTTATGACGGGCGCGACACGGGCACCGTCGTATGTCCGCAGGCTGACATTAAGTTTTTTGTAACCGCTTCGCCGGAAGTCAGAGCCGAACGCCGTTTTAAGGAATATCAGAAAAAAGGGCAGCAAGCAAGTTATGAAGAAGTTTTGGAACAGACCGTTGCCCGCGACAAAAAAGATTATGCCCGCGCAGGCAGTCAGCCGGCAGCCGACGCTATTCATTTTGATACGTCAGACTTGTCGATAGATGAGGTTTTTAATCAGGTCTGCAAAATTATCGACGAACGTCAAAAAAGTCTTGAAAAATAAATATTTGCATGTATAAATGAGCTGACTCCGGATATACGGCGCGTTATTCCGGAGTTTTTTAACCACGCGCAAGTCCGCCCGCTTTTTATCAGGGTTGGCATTTTAGAATTGAATTTTTTATATGAATACAGAATTTCAAATCCCGGAAACTAATGAAGTGTTTGCAGATCTGCTCAACGAACAGATGGGCGAAAAGAGCCTTGCCGGTTCTGTAGTTAAGGGAACTATTGTTAAAATCACTCCTGATTTTATTATGGTTGACGTCGGTCTTAAATCTGAAGGCCGCATTCCGGTTCGCGAATTCGGGCAGAATCCGGAACTCAACATCGGTGATGTTGTAGAAGTTTATGTTGACCGTTACGAAGACAGAGAAGGCAATATCGTATTGTCTCGCGAAAAAGCCCGTCGTGAAGAAGCATGGCAGGATCTGGAAAAAGCCATGAATGCCGGCGAACGCATCAACGGCGTTATCTTCGGTCGCGTTAAAGGCGGCTTTACCGTTGATCTGAACGGCGCCATCGCTTTCTTGCCGGGTTCTCAGATTGACATTCGTCCGATCCGCGACATTTCTCCGTTGATGGGTATTTCTCAGCCGTTCCAGATTTTGAAAATGGACAAGGTCAGAGGCAATATCGTTGTTTCTCGCCGCGTTGTTCTGGAAGAAACACGTGCTGAATCTCGTGCTGAACTGATTGATGCCATCAAAGAAGGTTCCGTTCTTGAAGGTGTTGTTAAAAACATTACCGATTACGGCGCATTCATTGATTTGGGCGGCGTTGACGGCTTGTTGCACGTTACCGACATTTCTTGGAAGCGTATCAACCATCCGGCAGAAGTTTTGTCAGTCGGCCAGACCGTTAAAGTTCAGGTTATCAAATTCAACGAAGACAACCAGCGCATCAGCTTGGGTATGAAACAGCTTGAAAATGACCCGTGGCAGAACGTTGCCGACAGATTCCATGTTGGCGATGTATGCAAAGGTAAAGTTACCAACATTACCGATTACGGCGCATTTGTTGAACTCGAAGACGGAATCGAAGGTTTGGTTCACGTCTCGGAAATGAGCTGGACACGCAAAAACGTTCATCCGGGCAAAATCGTTTCTACTTCTCAAGAAGTTGAAGTTAAAGTTCTGGAAGTCGATGCCGAAAAGAGAAGAATCAGCCTCGGTATCAAACAGTGCACTGCTAACCCGTGGGCTGCTTATGTTGAAGAACATCCGGTCGGTTCCGTTATTGAAGGCAAAATCAAGAACATTACCGAATTCGGTTTGTTCATCGGCTTAAACGATGAAATCGACGGCATGATTCACCTGTCTGACATTTCTTGGGACAAGTCCGGCGAAGAAGCCGTTAAAGACTACACCAAAGGTCAGGAAATTCAGGCTAAAATCATCGATGTTGATGTAGAAAAAGAACGCATCAGTCTCGGCATCAAACAGTTGACCGAAAATGCCAACGCTACCGCTTTGGACGGCTTCAAAAAAGGTGACAATGTTAAAGCCACCGTCGTTGAAGTCCTTGAAGACGGCATCAGCGTTGAAGTTGACGGCGTTGCTGCCAACATCAAAAAAACCGATTTGTCTAAAGACAAAGCCGGTCAGGATTTGAATAACTTCAAAGCCGGTGATGTTGTTGAAGCAAAAGTTACAACCGTTGACAAGAAAAAAGGCAAACTCGGCCTGTCAATCAAAGCATTGGAAATTGAAGAAGAGAAGAAAGCTTTGGAAGAATATTCCAATACAACTTCCGGCTCTACTTTAGGCGATGCTTTGGGTGAAGCTCTGAAGAAAAAATAATCTATTTGGAGTGTTTTTGAAACACCATAAGAAGAGACCTGCCGGCTATGTCGGTGGGTCTTTTTTTATATTTTGAAAACATTTTTATTAATAATTAAATTTGCAATTATATATTTATCTGTCTAATGTAAATTAGAAAGTCTGATAACGGAGTATTAGTGTTATGAAAAAATTTATATGGGGAGTTTTGGGTGTTATGATTATAATGAGCAATGCTGTTGCTGCCGAAAAAATTCTGCCGCAGCCTGAACAAAACGGCGGAATGCCGATTATGGATGCCCTTCGCCAGCGCCGAAGCGGCAAAAGCTTTGCCAAAAAAGATATTGATGAGCAAACTTTGAGCAATATTTTATGGGCTGCATACGGCGTAAATGATGACGCCGGAAGGCGTACCATTCCGACAGCGATGAACAAGAAAGAATTAGACGTTTATGTTGCTGATGCCAACGGCGTTTGGCTATATGATGCCGAAAGCAATAAACTAAAACAAATCAGTGATAAAAATATATTAGAAATATTTAACACGCAGGATTATATGGCCGATGCTCCGGCTGTATTGATATATACGGCCGATAAGGAATGTAAATACGGCGACATGCACGCAGGTTCTGCTTATCAGAACGTAAGCCTTTATACTACATCTGCAGGAATGCACAACGTCGTCCGTGGCATGTTTGATAAAGAAAAAACAGTTCAGGCAATAAATCTTCCTGAGTCTCAAAGAGTTATTATTACACAGGCAATCGGCTGGAAAAAATAAAATAACTCTTGCAAAATAAAATAAAAAACGCTAATAGTTAAGCGTTTTGGATAGATGGCCGAGTGGTCGAAGGCGCACGATTGGAAATCGTGTGTGCGCCTAAAGCGTACCGAGGGTTCGAATCCCTCTCTATCCGCCATTTACAATAAAGCCCTCCCTTGCGGAGGGTTTTATTGTAAATGGTCAGAATAGGCAGATGAGAACCCTCGAGGAAGAGGGTTCGACTATAAAAGCAAAACTTTCCCAATATTAAGGCCTTAATTTGCACAAAAAAAATAGACAAAATAAATTTGACAGTTTTCGACCGTAATGTTATATTGCCTGTTAAGAAAGAATTATTAATTTAATTAAAAACAAAATGGAAACGACATTATTATTTATTATTGCAGTCCTGTGCGTTTTCGGTTTTACATATCTTTCCGCCAGAAAGATTAAAAAAAGTAAAGCCGATTTTGAAAAAAACTATGGGCATCTTATCGGTACCTTCGGATACATTGATACCAGAAGCTGGTCATTTGTTGATGACAAGCACAAAGCTCCGCTAGATGATGCCAACGAGCTTTCAATGCCCGCTTTCTGCAAAAACTGTGATTGGCCGACATATCTGTACTGCTCAATCTGCGGCATCCATACGAAAAGTAACGGATCGGGAAGCTATGATTTGTCACTTGAACAAATTCGGGCTGAATTTGAGGTTCAATATACCAGCGATACAATGGTTATCTTGTATTCAAAGAAATATGGCGAACTTCTGTTAAAGCGCTCTACATTGAATATTCCGACCAAAGTCGGCGATTATATTTTCCTCACCGGAAAAATATACTTCAGCGACAAGACAAACAGTTATATTGTCGTCTGGTCATTTGTCGAATGTTAACCTTATTTACAAAAAGATCCCGCAGCCGCTCAGGTTGCGGGATCTTTTTGTAAAAAACAATCGTTATCCCTCTATTTTTATTAAAATTTTAATTTTTTCGAATATATAATTTTTTGTCTGAAATTTAACACGGGAAATACCATTATGCACGCCATTCACCCTTTGATTGTTGATTTGACATTAATTACCATTTATGCCGGTTTAACAACACTGATTTTTAAGAAACTAAAACAGCCTACGGTTTTAGGTTATGTATTGGCCGGTATTTTAGCCGGACCTTATTTCAGTTTTGTACCGACGGTAACGGACAAAGCAAACCTAACTTTGTGGGCAGACATCGGCGTTATCTTCCTGTTGTTCGGGCTGGGGCTTGAATTTAGTTTCAAAAAAATGATAAATGTCGGCAAATCGGCTCTGATTACATCAAATGCCAACATTTTATTTATGCTTTTTCTCGGATACAACACAGGACTTTTGCTCGGCTGGTCGGTTATGGACAGTTTTTTTCTGGGCAGTATGATTTCCATGTCGTCGACTACTATTATCATCAAGGCTTTTGAAGACCTGAATGTAAAAAAACAAAAATTTACGGATTTGGTTTTCGGCGTGTTGGTCGTGGAAGATATTGTCGGAATCTTGCTATTGGTTTTGCTGCCGACGATTGCCCTCGGAAATACAATTGACAGCAAAGAACTGCTGTTGAGCACACTGAAACTTGTCTTCTTTTTAGTATTGTGCTTTGTTATCGGCATTTACCTCGTTCCGAGTTTTCTGAAAAAAATCGATACATTTTTAAATGACGAAATGCTGCTTTTGGTTTCAATCAGCTTATGTTTCGGAATGGTCTTGCTGGCTACGTCATCCGGTTTTTCTTCAGCTCTCGGTGCCTTCATCATGGGTTCTATTTTGGCAGAAACAAGCGTTATAGAACGAATCGAAAAAAACCTGAAACCGCTTAAAGATTTTTTCGGCATTGTCTTCTTCGTATCCGTCGGTATGATGGTGGATCCGTCCATGTTCGTAAAATATGCTTGGCCTATTTTAATTATCACGATCATTGTAATTGCCGGAAAAATAACTTTTTCATGCTTGGGGTTTCTGTTCTCGGGAGAAACGCTCAAAACTTCCCTGCAGGGCGGTTTTTCCCTTGCGCAGGTCGGTGAATTTGCATTTATTATCGCCAGCCTCGGCATGAGCATAAAGGTTCTGAGCGATCAGGTTTATCCGATTATCGTTGCGGTTTCGGTAATCACTACTTTCTTAACGCCGATGATGATAAAAGCCTCTGAACCGGCCTATAAATATCTGCGCAACCGCTTGCCGGAAAAACTGTTAAAACGGATTGAAAACACATCTATCGCCAAAGAAACGAAAACTGAAGAAAAACACTGGAAGCTGCTGTTTAAGAATTATTTTATCCGTTTGATTTTGTTTACGATGATTTTGTTCACGATTATGGGGCTGTCCAGCTTGTTTATCAAACCGTTCATCCATGGATTGTTACCAAATTTGGCTGCCAGAATCGTTGTGACGGGCATCACACTGCTGATTATGTCGCCGTTCCTGAAAGCCATGATCGGCTGGGAGACCATCTTGCCGATCTTCGTAAGAGAGAAAGTGGCGGAAGTCTTTTGCGTATTCAGCCGCAAAGAAGAAAAAGAGAAAAAGCACAAAACCATTATCAACAAAATGGAGGAAAAGCTCGGTTTGTGCAGCATTTATGACCAAGCTTTGGCAGAAAAGAACTTCTTTATTTCCAATCATAGCGCTGCTGCCGTTTATTATAAATTATGGACAGCAAAAAAAATTAACAGGCTGCCGCTTATGCTACTAACCAGTTTTCGGCTGATTATGGTTCTGTTTATCATTTCAACAGTCGTCCACCAATTTTTAACCGAAAACCCCAAAGTTACTTGGGCACTCGTTATTATTTCAATTATGGTCCTTTCTCAATCACGCTGGCTGTTCAATCAATATATGAAAATTGAAAATCAGTTCCTGAGCAACTTGCGAGGCGAAGAAGAAGAAGAAAAAAGCAAAGAAAAGCTAACGGCTAAAGACCCATCCACGGTTAAAGAAGAAAAAACTGCTGTGGAAAAACAAACTACCGCCTGAAAACATTTGCTTTTTGTGACAAAAAAGAGTATAAAATAGACTAAAATAAATTATTAATCATTTTATAATTCTCTTTTTATGAAACCAATGTTAGCCAAAGAATACACTCTTCCGGTCGGAAACGAGTGTGTTATTCCTACCTATGAAGAAGCGTTGCGCTTTTTCACTTTACACGGATGGAAAGGTGAAATCAAATTTGGCCTCGCCGAAACGGCCAAGCACGACATTATGGGTTGGGGCATCCGTTCACAAAAACACTACCGCGTTGTCAGCGCCTTTAGAAATGTTGACAAAGAACCGATACTTGTTTTTAACGAACTTGAACCCGGAAGCCGTTTTGTCTATCGCAACAGAACGTATCTTCTCACACGCAGTAAAGATCACAAACTGATTATCCGTGAGATGACGGCTCTGCCAAGCGAAGAAGAAATCAGAGGCAGCATGATGGCCATGGGCAAAAAAGATTTTATTGTCCATGCCGTCAGAATGTATGAAATCGGTATGAAAAACCGCTATCTGGCTCCGTCATGGTATATTGAAATGCCCGAGGAATCGGAGGAGGCGGATGCTTTTATGCCCATTTTCTTCAGTGACCTCCAAATTTTGGACAGCGTTCCGGTCAACAGCCTGAATTGGGAGTTTCTTGATCCCGGTGACACGTTTGTTCATGAGAACGAAATGTGGCAGCTTTATGAGGATGAAACTCACGGCTTGTTTGTAAACCGTCCTCGTTTCAAAGTGACCTTTCCCAAAGGGACTTTTTTGAAGGGCAAATAAGAATAAAGCCGCATTAACAAAGAAAAACCCGCCTTTTTAGGACGGGTTTTTCTTTGCATTATTCTGAATCAAAATTAATTCAGAACATAGGTTTCAATTACTTGTCCGGAAGTGGTCAGCCAATTAAGCCGACGCACACCGTCAACAACAAATAACTCGGCAAGCATCAGGCCGTGATTGGTCTGTACCTCAAAATGACGGTGCATGCCGTTATAAACCTTTATCTGCGCAAGTGTATCCCCATATCTGGTTTCCCAGACATAAACATAATTTCCTACTGCGGCAAAGGTAATCTGGTTATCAACCGTAACACCGATGCTGCGATACCCCGGGCTGAAAAAAACTGTGTTTCCGCCCAAAGTGTAATAGTAAAATTCGGGATCATGCTGCAACCATGACGGCCAGTAGGGCATTTGACGATATCCTCTGTGCCAGTAATTGGGTGTATAGTGCGTCATGTTCCAATGTACCAAAACATTAGGATTGTACGCTCCGGTCAAAACCCTTTTAGGATTGTAGTCCACATGAGTCTTAACTTTTTTATACCCTTTGCCTGTTTTAGGAGGATAATAACGCATTTGATCCGTTCCGCCAAAAAGACGATTACGGTCATAACAAGGTTGCTGCGCAGTTGCCGATATTGCACCTAGTACAAGAATCAGCAGAAATATAATTTTCTTCATAATAGCTAAATAATTTTTTGTATGGTTTATTATAGTATTTTTTTGCGGATTTGTCTAGCTCCTTGATTTTTCTTCCAGTAATGCTGCGGCAGATACATAATCAAACTTGCCGCTGCCCAAAACCGGCGGATTTTTCATATAAACGACCTTTTTAGGCATCCATAATTCACTCAGCCCCTGACTTTTGAAATAATCGCGAATAGCCGACACATCTGCGTCTTCACGATTGGTCAGCAATATAAGCTGCTCGCCTTTTTTCTCATCGGGAACGGTTAAAACCCCCTGTAATGCCTGAGGATAAAGCTTGTCCAAAACCTGTTCGACTGCCGTCAGCGAAACCATTTCACCGCCGATTTTAGCAAAGCGTTTAGCTCGTCCCTGAATTTTGACATATCCTCCGTCATCAATGGTTACAATATCACCGGTATCGTACCATCCGTCTTTCAGCGGCTGAAGTTCTCCGGGAGCTTCTGCCCGCATGTATCCTTGCATTATATTGTCGCCTTTGACCCATAAGCGGCCACCCTCGTCTACCCCTGTAACCGGTTCTATTTTGTAAATAATCCCAGGCATTAAACGCCCGACGCTGCCTTCTTGATAATGCATCGGCGTATTAATGCTTAAAACCGGCGAGGTTTCGGTAGCGCCATAGCCTTCAAGGATGCGGATACCAAACTTTTTCATCCATAATTCTGCCGTTGCCGCTTTCAGTTTTTCACCACCGATAACGGCATATTTTAACGAGAAAAAGTCATAAGGATTTGCCATTTTGCCGTAACCGGCAAAAAACGTATCCGTACCGAAAATGACCGTAGCGACGGTATCATAGCACATTTCCGGTACAATACGGTAATGCAGCGGAGACGGATATAAGAAAACCTTAACCCCGAAAAGAACCGGCAAAGCCGTCGCTACGCTCAAGCCGAACGAATGAAACATAGGCAAGGCATTAAAAACAACGTCAGTTGAATTAAAAGGAATTACACTGGCTATTTGATAGCGGTTTGCTTGTAGATTGCGATGAGATAAAAAGACGGCTTTCGGCGTCCCCTCGGAACCGGAGGTAAACAAAATGACCGCGCTTTTATCTGCCGTTTTACGCGGACGTTTCTGCAACAGATAATTTTTTATTCCTGCTAATTTTGTTAAAATGGAAATCTGTTTGGCAAAATCTTCAAGATAAACCAAACGCACGCCGGAATCAGCGATAACCTGCTCTATTTTTTGCAGTTTTGCTTGCTCAATAAAGGCACGTGAGGTTATAACCGTTTGCATTTTTACTGCTTTTAAAGCAGCGGCAAAAGGTTTGGTTCCCAAAGTAAAATTAAGCATTGCCGGCGTTTTGTCGGCAAACTGCAAAGCAAAAAAGCTTATGACATTTGCCAGCACGTTCGGCAGCATAAGCCCGATTTTATCCTCTTTCGGAAAAGCTTTTTGATAAGCCGTTCCCAAAACATAGCTTTTCAGAATGAACGACTTGAAATTCTGCGGCTTGCGATTGATGTCTTCCGCTATTATGTGTTTTTTCCCGTAAACATGAGCCACATCCAACAGAGAATCAAAAATATTTTCGTTAATATTTGATGTACGGTATATCATGTCCGCCATAATATCATACAATTTTTGCGAAACCATCCGGCGATATTGGCGGCGGGGAACAGACTCATCAATTACAAATTTGCGCGGCTCAAGAATATTCAGGCTGATATGCGGAAAGAAACGCGTACGTATTTTGTTTTTCAGATAGGAAAATTTGGAATATTGCGCCCCGTTGATACGAACCGGCAAAATTTTGGCACCGGCCTTCTGGGCTACAATTCCGGCACCTTCGTAAATTTTCATCATTGAACCGGTTACCGTAATTCTCCCTTCCGGAAAAATCATAATTTTTTTATTTTTCTTCAGCTCCTCAATAAGGCTGCGCAAAGACAACGGGCTGCGCGAATCTATCGGATAAAAATCAACCAACATACGCACAATCGGCATAAACCATTTGTTAGCCCATTCAGTATTAACCGCAAAAGTAATGCGTTCCGGCATAAAGGCCGCAATCAAAACACCGTCCAACAGCGATACATGGTTGGCAACAATCAAAACCCTTTTGCCGGCTTTGCGGAAATTTCCCAGCCCGCTTACTTTGCTGTGAAAGAAAAAGGCCAACACACTTTGCACCAATGAGCGTGTCAATGCGTCCGGCAACAGGCTGCAAATATAAAAAGCAACTGCTGTGCTGACAATTGCCATTGCCAAAAACAAATTCGGAAGCCCGAAGCCGAAAGTCAAAAAGATAACCGCAAAAATTGCCACACCGGCCATACCGAGCGCATTCATAATGTTATTGCCGGCTATAACCGTTGCAACATAAGCTTTAGGCGAGCGGCTTTGCATTAACGCATTCAACGGAATAATATAGAGCCCACCCCAAAAAGCAAGCATGAACAAGCTTGCGCTTATACCAAAAGCATGCGGCCGGACAAAGAAACCGGCAAAAGGAACCGTTTCCGGCGGAGTTGGATAATTATCTGTAAAAATATAAATCAGATACAGACAGACAGCCATGCCTACCGCTCCCAACGGCACATATGTTGTGTGAACAAAACCTTTAAGAATGCGGTTGCAAGCATAGGAACCGGCTGCAACACCAAAAGAAAACAAAACCAAAAAGAAAGTTATTACCCCTTCGGAAGCGTTCAAAATCTGACTGCATATCGGATAAACCTGCACAGCAACCAAAGCGCCGATAATCCAAAACCAGGTCGCTCCGAGAATACTTTTGAACACCGTCGGATGTTTGCGTAAGAAGCGAAAATTTTCGATCGTCGCCGAAAAAATATTTTTACGAACAATCAACTCAGGACGGGGAGCCGGCGCCTGCGGAATAAACCAAGCGGCACACAAACCTGCTAAAGACAGCATTATCAAAACGGCAATTGTCCATTCTATGGGCAGCAGTGTTCCCAATATTAAGCCCAGAAGAATAGCCATATATGTCGTACTTTCCACATAGGCATTACCGGCAATCAATTCTTCAGGCTTGAGCTGTTGAGGCAAAAGGGCATATTTTACCGGACCGAAAAAGGCCGACTGCGCTCCCATCAAAGCCAAAATGGCAATAAGCAAAGGCAAGCTGCGGCTGTACCATGCGACGGCAACGCCCAACATCAAAAAAAGCTCCGTTATTTTCAAAACACGGGCAATTTTATTGCGGGCATATTTGTCAGCCAGCTCACCCGCTGTTGCCGAAAACAAGAAAAACGGCAGAATAAACAAACCGGCAATAACGTTTGAAAGAACATCCGATTGGGCAGCCATTTTAACGGCAACCAAAGTTAACAACGCATTTTTGAACAGGTTGTCGTTCAACGCACCGAAAAACTGAGTTATCAGCAATGGCAGAAAACGGCTGGTTTTAAGTAGTTTCATAATGTTATCCTTAATTTAATATTTGCTATAAAAAATAAAACATTATAAGCTTACCCTGTCAAGAATTAAAGAACGGACACCAATGGATAAAAACAGATAGAAAGGGATAAAAATGAGTAAGTATTTTCCGGTTATGCTATTGAGTTTTTGGGCTGTTATTACCGCATGGTCAGGATATGCACCCGTAGATACTGCCGTATGGCGGGTAGAAATGAGCAGTGTATTTGCCATTGCTTTTTTACTGGCTTTTACATTTAGACTTTTCCGCTTTTCCAACACTGCTTACTTTATCATCTTTCTATGGCTTGTCATGCACACAATCGGAGCACATTATACTTTTGAAAATGTCCCTTTTGATATTGTCAGCAACTTTTTCGGTTTTGAACGTAATCACTATGACCGAGCGGCCCATTTTGTTATCGGCATAAATTCGTTTATGATTGCCGAATTGGCATTGCGCAAAGACTGGGTAACATCAAAAAGCACAGCAATAGCATTCGGCATTTTATTTATTATGGCAATGGCCAATGCTTGGGAGTTGATTGAGTGGCTTTATGCCGAAGCAGACGGCAGCGACGTCGGACTGGCTTTTCTCGGTTCTCAAGGTGATATCTGGGACGCTCAAAAAGACATGCTGTGCGACACTTTGGGCTCTTTTCTCGGCGGTTTGTGGTTTGCAATCGCTTTCAAAGTAAAAAAACATGACTGAAGAAGAGCTAAAAAATTGGCTGCAGGAAAACAGTGAAACCCGATATCGCGATTTTACGGCAAAACTGGTACCGAATGCTAAAAATATCTACGGCATACGCCTGCCGAAATTGCGAAAATTTGCAAAGCAAATTGCAGCCAACGAATATGAACAATTTTGTGCTATGGCTGTCGGCAACAGTTTGGAAGAAACCATGTTACGGGGATTGGTTATCGCCGCGATAAAAGAAGATACGCACAACAAACAGAAACGCCTTTCCGGTTTTGTATCAAAAATTGACAACTGGTCGGTTTGCGATTGTTTGTGCGCCAGCCTCAAAGAGGCAAAAGAAAACCGGCAGCAGTGGTGGGACTGGCTGATGCCTTTCGTTGTTTCCCAAAAAGAATTTGTCGCCCGTTTCGGTATTGTAATGTTATTATTTCATTTTATCGAAACAAATTGGGTCGATAAAGTATTACAAGTGCTCAACCGAAAAAACTTTCCGAAGTATTATGCGCAAATGGCGGCCGGCTGGGCAATTGCCGAGGCTTATGCCAAATATCCCAAAAAAGCACTGGCTTTCCTACAAAACAACAATCTGCAATCGGAAGTTCAAAATAAAGCTATCCGCAAAATATGCGAATCTTTAAGAATAAGTGCACAAGAAAAACAAAAAGTTCGAATGTTAAAAAAATAAAAGGGGGATTTTCATCCTCCTCTTATTTTTTTTAGAGAAAACTTCAGGTTAATCATTTTCAGATTTACCGTTAGTTTTTTCGGGCTGTTTTGCCGTTGTTTCCTGATGCTCACATTTCGGCGTTTTAATGGATATGCTTCCGCCGAACAGTTTTACACCGCTCAGGCTGATATCACGTCCGCCGGAAATAACAAGAACAGTCAACAAAGCTGCTGCCAGATTGTCCCAGTCAACAACCGTTATCCGCGGCACCAACGGCCACATAACGCAATTCATAAAATAGCCTCCCACCAGCGCCCAGCCAACAACCGGTATCCAATAGCGTTTTACGGCTTTACGGAAAGGCTGGCAGTCGGGCTCGGTGCATTCTTTCGCATTTTTAATCGAAATTTTGCCACCGAAAGCCTTTAATCCGTTCAACGTAATGTCGCGAGTTCCACTGATAATCAGCAAAATCAGCAACGACTGATTAAGATTGCTCCAATCAATCAAACGGACAGCACCTGCAGAGGCGGGCTCAACGATGCAGTTCATAATATACCCTAAAGCGAGCATAAAACCAACTGCCGAGATCCAGACTTTTTTAGTCATGATCTTCTCAATTGCATTTTCATTCATATGTTAAGTTTTAATATATTAATAATTTGTTGTCTTTAAAATGATGGCACTTTAGGCTTTTTTTGTCAAGTTTTATCAACAAAAAAAGCAGAGGTTTCCCCCTGCTTTTTCTAATCACACGGCTTCTAGCTTTTGCTATCCGCCTTTTGTTTATCGGCCTCATCATCATCTTCATCGCCGTCAACAGCCTGAGCAATTCTTTCAGCTATTTCTTTGTTGCGGCTCAAGAAGACGTCACGGGTCCCGCTGATTCCGAGCATAACGCCCAATCCAGTCAAAAGCTGCCCCCACTCGACGATGTCAATGTTTGCATAGGGGTAAACAGCGCAATTGTTAAAGAAACCGAGCGCTAAACACCAGCCGACTGCCGGTATCCAATAACGCTTGCCTATGGTCGAAATTTTTACAACTTTGCCGTCAACCTCTGTTGTTTGAACAGAGTTTTCCGACTTCTTCTTCAATCCTATGTCACGCGCTCCGCTAATAGCCAGCATGACGGCAAGAGCCGTAAGCAACTGACTCCATTCGATTGTTTTTATCGACAGATACGGAGCCAAAACGCAGTTGTTGAAGAACCCGATAAAAAGGAACCATCCGATTGCCGGTATCCAATAGCGTTTACCGACAGTAAAAATTTTGCTTATCATAATTTGAATAATTTTAGTGAATAATCTGTTATCGTTATTAAATATATATGTCTCAGCTATTTTTGTCAAGTTTTGTGCAAAACAATCAAGTACGGAGGTTAATGTGGAAAATACTGCAACTGCTTTTTTGTTGACACTGGCTGCCGGATTGTCAACCGGTATCGGTTCTTTTATGGCATTGTTTGCCAAGCAAAGCAATGTAAAGTTCCTTTCTCTGGCAATGGGATTTTCTGCCGGCGTTATGATTTTTATTTCTCTTGCAGCTCTTTTGCCTGAAGCGGTTGAAACGATGGCTGAAACATGGGGGCAGTGGAGTACGGCAGCGGCATTTACGGCTTTTTTTGTCGGAGTCGGCATAACGGCGCTTATTGACATGTTAGTTCCGAACATGGAAAACCCGCATGAAATGCACCGTTCCCGAAAAGATTTGAACAACTTGAAAAAGCAAACCCATAACTCCAAACAATTATTACGAATGGGTATTATGACCGGAGCGGCTCTGGCCCTACACAACTTTCCCGAAGGGCTGGCAACCTTTGTCTCCGCTTTAGGCGAACCTGAAATTGCTTATTCTATAGCCTTAGCCATAGCCCTGCATAACATTCCGGAAGGCATTGCTGTTTATGTGCCGATTTTCTATGCAACCGGCAGCCGAAAAAAAGCCTTTGCCTTTTCTTTTTTATCCGGCCTGTCGGAACCTCTGGGCGCTCTTGTCGGATATTTTATCCTGCGGGATTTTTGGGGAGAAACAATGTTCGGCATAACCTATGCCGCAGTCGCCGGAATTATGGTTTATATTTCTTTTGACGAGTTACTGCCGGCGGCTCAGGAATATGGCAATCACCATTTGTCAATTTTGGGATTGTTTGCCGGAATGTTTATTATTGCAATCAGTTTGGCCGTTTTTTAAAATTATAAAGGGTACGAAAAGTAATCCATACCCTTACTTGAAATGGTGGAGCTGAAGAGGATCGAACTCTCGACCTAATGATTGCGAACCATTCGCTCTCCCAACTGAGCTACAGCCCCATATAATACA